>Ga0233449_1003454_pt1 | contig 11533 bp, 12 predicted proteins | sample SI_124_October20_FD_183012 | JGI IMG/M metagenome (GOLD analysis project Ga0233449, IMG submission 183012) | Seawater microbial communities from Saanich Inlet, British Columbia, Canada - SI_124_October2016_200_MG | ecosystem: Environmental > Aquatic > Marine > Inlet | place: Canada: British... | reverse complement strand
GGCTTGCCGATGCGCTTTATAATATCCACATCTTCCATAAGCGGCATTTCATTGTAGCCACCAACCTCGTCATAAAGTTTGCGCGATATAAAAAGTCCCTGATCACCGTAGGGAAGGGCGAAAACACGGCAGCGAAAGCGCACCCAATATTCAAGCAGGCGCGGGAAAAATCCATTATCATCAAACTTAAGTCTGAACACGAGAGCCTTATCAGCATTATTTTTGATATGGTCTTGCAGAGTATCCAACCATCCTTTGGTCAGCACACTATCCCCATGCAGAAAGAACAACCAGTCCCCGATGGAGAATTTGGCACCTGTTTTAAGCTGTAAGCCGCGGCCAGGGTTTGAATTAATAATATTCCTATCTTTAAAGCTGTATGTATCCTGCCCACCATTTACAATAATCACATCACCCGGAAGCTGATCAAGCAGTTGTTCAAGTGCCTCGTCAATTTTCAAGGTCGGTATAATTATTGTAATGCTCATTATATTCGCTTTATTTTATTTTTCGGAAGTTTATAGTTTCAATATGAAAAAGGAAACCTCCAAACCCAATTATAATTTGGAACGCGACATTGGCGGCGTGATCTGCGGTGTTGATGAAGTGGGGCGCGGGCCACTTGCCGGACCGGTTATTGCCGCTGCAGTGATCCTTGATCCAGCAAATATTCCACTCCACTTAAACGATTCAAAAAAGTTGAGTGCCAAAAAACGCCAGGCGTTAAATGACATCATTATAGCTACTGCTGAATACGCTTACGGTGAAGCATCGCTAGAGGAGATAGACGAGCTTAATATACTCCATGCCAGTCTGCTTGCTATGTCGAGAGCCGTTGCTAACTTACCCCGAAAAGTAGATCATGTATTGGTGGATGGGAACAAACTTCCAGCGCTCGACGCACCGGCGACGGCGGTGATAAAAGGTGACCAAAAGTCGGTTTCTATCGCCGCAGCATCGATAATTGCTAAAATAAAGCGAGATTTTTTAATGAAAAATCTAGCAAAAATGCACCCGGAATATGGCTGGGAACGTAATTCAGGATATGGTACCCGTGAACATATGGAAGCGCTATCCCTAGTGGGTCCGAGTCGTTTTCATAGAAAATCATTTGCACCAATTCGTGACCTAATGACTCAGGAAAACAACATAAACGATTGATTCCAGTAAAAAAAATACTTGACGTGATTCGTCAAATGATTCATGATTCCTCCCATGACACAAAAAACCAACATAAAAAGAAAAGCCCCTGCAGCAGCACGGAAAACAAAATCCAAACCAGCAGTTAAGGCTTATAAATCCCTTCCTTTAGATAATATTCTAAAAGGGGACTGTATCGAGCTTATGAACAGCTTGCCTGAAAAATCAGTCGATGTAATCTTCGCTGATCCGCCCTATAATATGCAATTAAAAGGCGAACTTCATCGCCCTGATAATTCGCACGTTGATGCGGTAAATGATGAATGGGATCAGTTTTCGGGTTTTATTGCTTATGACAAGTTTACCCGCGACTGGCTAACCGCCGCGCGCCGCGTTCTTAAAGACACCGGCACCATCTGGGTAATCGGCAGTTATCATAATATATACCGGGTCGGCTCCATTATTCAGGATATCGGCTTTTGGGTGCTTAATGATATTGTTTGGCGTAAATCAAATCCTATGCCTAATTTTAGGGGAACCCGCTTTACCAATGCCCATGAAACATTGCTTTGGTGTAATAAAGGCGAAGGCTTCAACAAATATACTTTTAACTATGAAGCCATGAAAGCTTTCAATGATGATGTTCAGATGCGCTCTGACTGGGTACTACCAATATGTTCAGGCAAAGAACGCCTTAAAGTGAACGGCTATAAGGGTCATTCGACGCAAAAACCAGAAGCGCTGCTTTACCGCGTGCTGCTTTCATCAACCAATAAAGGCGATGTGGTGCTTGATCCGTTCTTTGGTAGCGGCACTACTGGCGCCGTTGCAAAGAAGCTTGGCCGTCATTTCATCGGCCTTGAGCGCGAAGATAAGTATATATCCCTTGCCAGTGACCGCATTAAGGCCGTTGTGCCGTTAACGGACGAAGATCTTGATATCACACCGGCTAAACGTTCACTGCCGCGCGTGGCTTTTGGAACACTGATTGATAACGGTATGATCAAACCCGGTACAATCCTTTACGGACCAAGCAAACGCCATAAGGCAAAGGTTCGCGCCGACGGCACGCTGATTAGTGCTGACCGCAAAGGATCAATCCATCAAGTCGGTGCACAGTTGCAAGGTGCGCCAAGCTGTAATGGCTGGACCTTCTGGAATATTGAAGTGAATGATAATTTAGTATCGATTGATAATTTACGCGCTGAAGTTCGCGCTACTATGAATTAATGTTGAGTAGATAAAATAATAAAAAAAGTGAAATATTATCTTCCCTGATGATATAAACTGTTTACCTTCTCCGGTAACTTAACCCGCTAGCTGCCCAAGCTTAGCGGGTTATTTCTTTGATTTTCGAGGATTGCTTAGTAGAAATATCAGCGGCATAGATAAGAGCACCACATACATCATAAGATAAAAATCATTTATATATCCAATGGTCGCGGCCTGTCTGTTTATTTCTGCATTAAGGATACTAAGGGCGGCAGTGCTACTACCCACGGCTTGCGGCATAAAATGATCGGCAAGCCCCGTATTGAACTCAGTGATATTTTCGCCAAGATATGAATGGTTCGTCTGTATTGAATAGCCAAGATATGCCACGACGGCTGATATGCCGATACTATTGCCGAGATTTCGAACTAAATTAAACAGGCTTGAGGCTTCTGTTCGAAATTTTGGATCTAATGTCGAAAAAGTAATCGTGCTTAAGGGGACAAATACAAAGCCGAGGCCGATACCCTGAATGACGCCGCTGCTGATGAGCAGACTTTGCGGGACGGAGCTATTAAACTGGGTCATCTGCCAAAGGGAAAAGGCGATCAAAGCCATACCAAATAAGACCAGTGGTCTTGGGTCGACTTTATCTGACATTTTACCGGAAATCATCATGCCGATCATGGTGCCTATTCCGCGTGGGGCCATAGTAATACCGACGCTCATAACTGAATATTCCATCAGGTTCTGCATAAAGGGCGGCAATAAAGCGAGAGTCGCGAGCATAACCAGCCCGACCATAAAGATGAAAATGGAAGAGGTGACAAAATTTAAATCCCTAAACAGCTCAACACTTAAAAACGGATGTCTGGCATAGCGTGAATGGACCAGAAACATCCAGAACATCGCAACGATAAGGCCTAAATAAATCAATATTTCCTGCGAGGAGAACCAATCAACCTGTTGTCCCCGATCGAGCAGTAATTGGATGGAGGCGATCGCTATACTAAGCGTAAAGAAGCCAAACATATCAAAAGGACGGTCACTAGTATCTGATTCAGTTAGAAACGATGATATTCCCATAAAACTTATAATGCCTAACGGCAGGTTGATGAAAAACACCCAGCGCCAGTCGAAAACCTCCGTAAGGTATCCGCCAAGTGTCGGGCCAATTATCGGTCCAACCATTATACCTACGCCCCAAATAGCCATTGCTGAACCGTGTTTTTCTTTGGGATTAATATCAAGAAGAACCGCTTGTGAAATGGGGATCAAGGCGGCACCGCAGGCCCCTTGTATAATACGGTAAAGTACCATTTCGTCTATCGATGTGGCAAAACCGCACAACATCGATGACAACGTAAAACCTGTAATCGACGCTAGGAGTAATTTTTTACGGCCATACCTGCCGGCCATCCAACCCGTTGGCAAGGTCATAATCGCCGTTGCAATAATATAAGACGTCAGCACCCAGGCTATCTGATCCTGTGTTGCTGAAAGGCTGCCCTGCATATGGGGTAGTGCTACATTGGCAATGGTTGTGTCGAGCACCTGTATGATCGTCGCCAGCATCACTGACGCAGTGATCAGTGCTTTATTTTTTACAGGCTTAAAAGTTGTTTGCGTTGACATAATATTATTTCAGTAAGCTCACATACGGTCTAAGCGGGTTTTGCCGGTATCAACTGTGATAACGGTGCTCATTCCTGCTACTAAATTCAGGTCTTGATCTTTTTCAAGAATTTCAAGCCTAACCATGATGCGTTGAACCACTTTCACCCAATTTCCGGAACTGTTCTGTGCGGGAAGGATGGAAAATTCTGCACCGGTAGCCGGGGTAATGCTTGTTACCTTCGCAGCCCATTTTTTGCCAGGGAAAGTATCAACTTCGACCTCGGCAGGTTGGCCAACGCGGATATTGGTTAAATCTGTTTCCTTGAAATTGGCTTCGATCCATTGTTTATCTTCATCAACCAATGTGAATAATGGCATCCCAGCCAATAGATATTCACCGGTATCAAGTGCCATATTTACCGCAATACCTTTAGTGGGGGAGATAACATTCACTCTTGATAAATCTAACTTGGCTTTTTCCAGTTCTGCATAAACGCGCTTAAACTTTGGATGATCTTCTATGGGTGCGTCTGGATTTCCGCCTAATTTTGCTTTTAAGACTTCTACTTCTTGTTTAGCCGCCTCATATTCGTTAATGGCGTTATTATGGTCATAATAAATCTGATTTAGCTTCTCTATAGATATAACCTGCTTGTCTTCCAGATCTTTATAACGGTCATATTCACTTTTTCTGTAGCGGACATTTTCTTGTTCAATTGCTAGTTCAGCCAGTGTTTTGATATAATCAGAACGGACAATCTGCATTTCCACCCGGGTATTGCTTAAATCCGCTTCGGCGCGACTTACGGCAATTTGATAAGGCTCAGGATCAATTTGAAACAGTTCCTGTCCTTCACTCACATAAGAATGATCAGCTACGCCAATTCTTATAACTCTGCCAGATACTTCGGCACTTATTGATGTTGTTTCTGATTTAATATAGGAATTGTCTGTTGAAATATAGCGGTCCCCGTGTAGATAATACCAGGTTCCCGTACTGATAACGCCAACAGGGATTATGAAAAGAATAATAATTTTGCGGATTATCGATTTGCCGTCGCGTTTCCATTTTTTTGAATTATCTTCATCCATTTTAACTATTTTCCTTTTGCTGACTTGTCACATTTGCGCGAATATCAAGCAGCATGCTCATTAATTTACTTTGTTCATCCTGTGAGAGGCAGCTTAATGCCTCTGTGCGGATATTCTTTCCTATCGCGATCATTTCATTCATAATCGGCTCAACCTTTTTAGTAAGGTAAATGCAATTGGCCCGTCTATCATTTGGATCAGCGCGCCGCTCTGCCCAACCATTTTTAACCAACCTGTCTATCATGCGTGTCAGTGATATCGGCTGGATTTCCAGCAGGCCAGCCAGTTCATTCTGTCGGATGCCGTCTCTGCGTTTTAAATGCATCAACACCTTCCACTGCGCTTGCGTCAATTCAAAAGATTGTACCTGACGGTCAAAATCCTTACGAAGCAATTGCCCAATGTCATGAATAACGAAACCAAAACTTTCATCGAGGTTATAGTGCAATGTGGTAATCTCCAAATAATAATATAATAGCTTATAATAAGCATGCTTATTAAATTAAAAACCGATATCTGTCAAGTTGTTAACCGACATATAATTCTGAAATGTAAATAATAGACTTGGCTCTAATGTGACATGTGGTTATGTTATGAGCTATATTGAAAATGTATTATTTATGAGAAACGATTTATGGGCAATTTTCCTAAGCAGGTCGATAACATAGAAATAAACAAAGTCTCTGACGGCTATATTGTTTATCATACTGAATTTGACCGGGTTCATTATCTTAATCTTACATCGGCTATGCTGCTTGAAGCCTGTGATGGGGAGACATCCCTTGATGAAATAAAAATAATAATCAAAGATGTGTTTGAGCTTGAAGAAATCCCAGCCGAGGAAATAGATAATTGTATGGAAGAGCTTATGGAAGCTTCCTTGATAAAATTATGACTTACAAACATGTTTATCAGGTACTTGCTAGCGAAATAACCATCCTTACTGACAGTGTCGAAATATATGACAGATTTAAATATGTCAGTTTGGGGGTAGAGCAGGTTTATGACATCACCCGGAAGTTAGAATATGAAATAACATCAAAAAACGGGCGGTATTTAATCACTGAAAATGGAAAAGAATTTGGCTCAGAATCTGATATTGATGTCACGTTAGATGATCTATTCAGCAAAATTAACACGAAATCACTAGACTATATGGACGCTCATATCAGAATCCATAGCGGAAGTGCGTCTTATAATGATAAATATTTTCTGGTTGTTGGTGAGGCGGAGGCCGGCAAAACGACTTTTATGACTAGTCTTATTTACGATGATTTTGATGTTCACGGTGATGAGCTTACTTTACTTAAAAATGGCGAAATCGTAACGTATCCACGTAAATTATATATTCGCGACACAAGCCTGCCAATATTACCGGAATTTGCAAAAATAGCCGATACCCTTCCATTTGTCTGGAATACACCCACCGTAAGAATATTTGCTTTTGACCCAATGGTTGCTGGAAAAAATTGGAAAATTGAACCCACATCACTTGAAGCAATATTTTTTATTCACAAAAATCACGGCTCTAAGAGCAGGCTAGAAGAGTGTCCAAAATATAAAATGGTACAGCAGGTAATGACGCAGGCCACGGCGCCAATTAATCCTGATGGCAATTGGCTTGGTGATTTATGTAAGACAATTGATAATAGTAAAACTTTTGATTTACACTTAGGGGAAATTGGTCCTGCTATGAGGCTTATTAAAGAAATACTTTAGTAATATAACGCTTAAGAAACTATGATTTCATAAATGTCCCAAAAATGGAATGGCCTATTTTAATTGTCAATTTTCTTTACAGTTGCAGTGGTGCAACATCTTTCCCTTATGTTAACATATTGATAAATAAAGATAAAAAATATTGGAATGATAATTGCATTTGTTAGTTGTGAAATATGAACTGTGGGGTAGTTACTTATTCCAAAAAGTACTTTTAAAATGGATGGAGAGTTAAGTTTATGACAAAAGATATTGAAAAATTAAGCACCGCTGGAACGAGCAAGCGTAAAAATTTAAAGAAAATGGCTATTGGCGCTGCATATGCGGTTCCTGTTGTAGCAGTATTTAATATGGGCGATATGACAGCAAACGCTGCAAATACTTATAACGGTGGTGCTTGTGTAGGGAACCCAGGTAATGACAAATGTGTAGGCAACGCAGGTGAAAATCCTAGTGGTAACGGATTCGGTAGCGGCTCCCAAGGAACGAGTAGTTAAATCCTAAACAATTGAAAGTTTGATTAAATTTATTGATCGTCTGTTGCTTTTGCAACAGGCGATTTTTTATTTTTGCTAGTTTAATTTTTATGGATATATTAATAGTATAGAAAAACGAAAATCGGCACATTATGGAAAGTAATAATTCAGATAAAGTTATGAATAATAATAAGCGTTTTCTGGCGGGGCTCTCCACAGAAATGGCATTTGTCATTAAAATCATTGATCACTCCCCCTTTCAGGATAAAAAATTATTCCTAGAAAATATTGCCAGCTCTAATTTCAATTGGATGACATTTCTTCAACTTTCAAAAAAACATCATTTAACGGCGTTACTCGCTGAAAAAATTGAACAATATAGTTTTGACTTTATACCCTCTGTTATTTCACAGGCTCTCAAAGCACAGATAGGCAAAAACCAGATTCGCAGCGAACAGCTCGCCGCCGAACTGTTGAAAATCTTAAATTTATTGAAACAGAATAATATTATTGCCTTGCCTTTTAAGGGGCCGACACTGGCTGCGCAGCTATATGAAAATTCAACGTCCCGTTTTTCGAGAGATATTGATTTTCTGGTTCAAAAACATGAAATGTCAAAAACGCTCAAAATCTTATACGCGGCAGGTTATAAATTTCAGAAACCCAGACAATCGCCAAGGAAAGAACAGGCTTATCAGGATTATAATGGTCAGTATCTTATGTTTAGTGAGGACGCTTCTATCGCCATCGAGCCGCATTCGATGCTTGGCCCTTCAACACTTGCGCTTGAGGTAGATTATAAGCAGTTCTGGCAGCAGCAAATTAGAATAGATTTTGAAGGGCAAAATATCCCATCTTTTAAAATAGAAGATTTATTCATTATCCTCTGTATCCATGGCTCGAAAGAAAAATGGCGCCGTTTAAAATGGATAATTGATATTGCAACGTTGCTTGAAAAATACCCCGAACTAAACTGGGATTATATCCTGAAACAGACCAAAAACTGGGGCTGTCGCCGAATGGTTCTTGTTGCGCTAAGCGTTGCACAGCGCATATTAAATGCCTCACTTCCGGTTGATATCGAAAATATGTTGAAAAATGAAAAATTTGTAGATTATCTGGCAAAAACTGTTGAAGAAAATATAGAAAACACCGATCCGGACCTCTCTAGTATCTATGATCTTTCATTGTTTATATTTTTAATACGCGAAAGAAACAAAGATAAAATATCATACCTTCTCAGAACAATATTTACGCCTAGAGAGCATCACTATGAACTGATCAATCTACCGGACTTCATGTTTTTCTGTTATCCGGTCGTCAAAATAATACACGACTATTTATTATTGCCAGTATGGAATTTAAGGAAAATTGCTTTCATTAAATGACAGTGATGTTAAAAGATGAGCATGGCTATACTTATTCTTCTTAATCAAACGAACCCGGCAGTGCTTGAAAAGCACATGAAATCGCTTGACGGTTGTCCGGAGCTGCGGATTTATCCTGATGTGGGTGATGTTGCGGATATTGACTGCGTTGTTGTTTGGAAACATCCGAACGGTGTTTTAAACCAGTTTCCAAACTTAAAAATTATTGCTTCACACGGGGCAGGGATCGAAAATATTCTGTCCGATCCCGCCTTACCCGAAGGCGTGCCGATTACCCGCTTTGTTGACGCGACGCTATCGGATCAGATGGCGGAATATGTGCTGGCTTCCATATTAAACCAACGTCTTCATATTACCCATTACCGCGAACTTCAGGCAGCAAGCCAGTGGCGCAGTGTCGATATTATCAAAGGAAGAAATGTCACAATTCTTGGGCTAGGCGAGCTTGGCACGGTAACTGCCGCACTGCTTAATCAAAATGGCTATAAAATTTCCGGTTGGAGCCGTTCTGAGAAACAGCTAGACGGCATTAAAAGTTATTACGGTGATGATCAACTAAAATCATCCGTGGCAGATGCGGATTTTATAGTTTGTCTTCTGCCCCTTACTGCGGCGACCAAACATATATTAAATAGCGATCTGTTTTCCGCTATGAAAAAAGGTAGCTATCTTATTAATGTCGGTCGCGGCGACCATTTAAATGAAAATGATCTGATGGACGCGCTTTATAGTGAACAATTATCCGGCGCCATGCTTGATGTGTTTAGTGTGGAGCCAATGCCGGAGGATCATCCATTCTGGCACCATCCAAAAATTCATGTGACGCCCCATATTTCCAGTCCAACCGATAAGGCAAGACTAGCGAAGTCAATACTGGATAATTATAACCGCATGAAGCGCGGCGAACCGCTACTTAATCAGGTTGATCCAAAAAAATCATACTAGGCTGATTAAGCATTGCATCACTGGGCGCGAGGTGTTAGTTTCCGCCAAATTTAATTGTTAGCTCTTTTACATAGGTGAAACCATGAAAATACCCGGTAATACGATCCGTCCCGGTAATGTTGTTGAACATCAGGGAAGCATTTGGGCCGCAGTGAAAATCTCTCATACCCAACCCGGTAAAGGTGGTGCCTATTTACAAGTTGAGCTTAAAAATCTGCTTGATGGCCGTAAACTGAATGAACGTTTTCGCTCTTCCGAAAAGGTCGAAAAAGTCCGCCTAGAGCAAAAGAACAACACGTTTCTATTTGAAGCCGACGGAATGTATACTTTCATGGATGCTGAAACTTATGAGCAAATTGAAATTTCCGGCGAATTTCTTGGTGATAAGGCTGCCTTCCTGCAAGACGGAATGGAAGTCGTTGTTGAAAGCTATGAAGATACCCCGATCGGTGTTGAGTTACCACAAACCGTTGAGCTAATAGTGGTTGAAACCGAACCCGTAGTTAAAGGCCAAACACAGAAATCATCCGCCAAACCAGCGACATGCGATAATGGTGTCAGGGTTATGGTACCCACATTTATAAATCAAGATGACAAGATCAAGGTTTATACCGAAGACGGCACATATGCCGAGCGCGCGAAGTAATAGGAATTTATCATGGCTCTTCAATCAGCCCTCATTAATGTAATCGAAAAAGCCGTCAAAAAAGCGTCCATCAAGCTTGCCCGCGATTTTAACGAAGTAGAACATCTGCAAGTTTCCCGTAAGGGCCCGGCCGATTTCGTATCCCGCGCCGACATCAGAACCGAACGCATTCTCGTCGAAGAATTAAAAGAAGCCCGTCCACTATTTGGATTTATCTTAGAAGAAGGTGAAGATATTCCGCCTCAGGACGGTAGTAATAGCGTCTGGATCATTGATCCCATAGACGGCACAACAAATTTTCTTCATAGCATCCCTCATTTCGCTATTTCTATCGCTCTTGAGCAGGGCGGGGAAATTACAGCAGCGGTTATATATAACCCGATAACTGACGAGTTCTTCTGGGCCGAAAAAGGCCGTGGCGCATTCATTGGTAACCGCCGTCTTACCGTATCATCCCGTAAAAACCTGAACGAATGTGTGCTGGCAACGGGTATCCCGTTCCACGCTAGACCACACCAGGAAACATTCATCACTAATCTTGAACATCTTATGGGTGAAGTGGCTGGTGTTCGTCGATTTGGCTCCGCCGCGCTTGATCTAGCCTATGTTGCTGCCGGTCGTTATGACGGCTTTTGGGAAGAGGGGCTGTCATCATGGGACATTGCCGCCGGTATTTTAATCGTCCGTGAAGCACGCGGAATGGTCAGTGAATTCGATGGACGTGGAAAAATGTTGCAAACGGGTCAAATACTTGCCACTAATGGTTCTATTCATGGTACAGTAACCAGATTATTATCCAGCGCCAGAAAGGCTCACAAACAAAAGCAGAAATAATGAAACAAAATACTTTAACAAATCTGGCTATTACTTCTGCACTTTGGCTGACTTTGTTACCGACTGTTTCTCATGCTCAAGCCTCCGTGGAATTACCTGATACCAGCCAGCAGGCGCAAATATTTTTAAATGCTGGCGCCTTAACGTCTATAGAACCGCTCTATATAAATTTCCATCCGCAACAAATCACGCTAGAAGAAGAAAACCTTAAAATCATTAGTAAATGGATCGAAAAGGTTAAAAAATCTAACGTGCCGATCCATGTATACAGTTATGCCACCCCACCCATGGCAAGACGTGACATGACCGAAAAATCAGCCCAGCATATGGCGATGAGAAAAGCCTTTAACCGAGCACTAGATGCTAAGAATGCCTTGCAAAACGGCGGTATATCAGAAAAACTGATCGCTCTTCATGCAATAGGCGCCATTAATGATAACCCATCTGATCAACTGCGCATTACG
>Ga0233449_1003450_pt1 | contig 11545 bp, 9 predicted proteins | sample SI_124_October20_FD_183012 | JGI IMG/M metagenome (GOLD analysis project Ga0233449, IMG submission 183012) | Seawater microbial communities from Saanich Inlet, British Columbia, Canada - SI_124_October2016_200_MG | ecosystem: Environmental > Aquatic > Marine > Inlet | place: Canada: British... | reverse complement strand
CAAGCTCTTCTAGGCTCAGGACCTATTAATATTTTTCCTGGCGCAATAGGCTGATTTATGATTCAAGCTGAACAGGAGGTTCTGTTCATGTCGGATTATTTTTGGTTATCAGAAGCGCAGCTCAGTAAGATCGAACCGTATTTTCCTTTGTCACACGGTGTGCCGCGTGTTGATGATCGGCGTGTCATCAGCGGCATAATTCACGTCCTGAAGCGAGGCTTGCAGTGGCGTGATGCTCCACCAGAATATGGTCCTCACAAGACATTGTACAACCGCTTTAAGCGGTGGAGCGAGATGGGTGTCTTCGACAGAATATTTACCAGCCTTGTGGCCGAAAGTGGCCCACCTGAACAGTTACAGATTGATGCTACTCACTTGAAAGCACACCGGACCGCGTCCAGTTTGCTAAAAAAAGGGATGTTCCCCGTGACATTGGCCGCACAAAGGGAGGCTTGAATTCGAAGCTTCATGCCGTTTGTGACGAACAGGCCAGACCCGTTTTACTGCATCTGACAGCCGGTCAGGTAAGCGACTATAAGGGCGCTGAGTATTTGGTCGGCGATCTACCTCTAGCAAGGTGTTTGCTGGCAGACAGGGGCTATGATGCAACATGGTTTCGCGAAGCATTACTGGACAGAAAAATTACCCCCTGTATTCCACCGAAGAAAAACCGCAAGCAACAAATTTACTATGACAAAACACTCTACAGACAACGCCATAAGGTCGAGAATATGTTCGGCAGGCTCAAGGACTGGCGCAGGATTGCAACACGATATGACCGCTGCGCACACACATTCAAGGCAGCCATAACAATCGCGGCCATTGTGATCTGGTGGGTTTAATGAGTCCTGAGCCTAGCTAAATCTCCCTTCCTGGGAGATTTGATATATCGCTCAAGCGCCGTTAGTGGCTTTGGACCTCATTAGCCCTTGTTACCTGTTCGACATGCGCCATTGTTGAATAATCCTGGCACTCAGAATCCCCATCCCCCCTTGCCATATGGCCTTATGAGTGGCAAACAAACTGACAATCGGATTAATAGCTTCTAATTATCTGCAAACATTTGACCGTTGGCTGAAATTGCGCCGCTTGAATTGGCTGTTGCATGCACTCTCCGGAATTCAAGGAACAAGCGTTATGCTGGAAAAAACTTACCAGCCGAAAGAACTGGAAGAGCGTCATTACAAGGCGTGGGAAGATGACGGGGCCATGCAGATTGGCAGCCGTGATAATGCCGAGCCCTATACGATTGTGATTCCGCCGCCCAATGTGACGGGCTCGCTGCATGTGGGTCATGCGCTGAATAATACCTTGCAGGATGTGCTGATCCGCTCGAAACGTATGCGCGGGGCGGATGCCCTGTGGCAGCCGGGCACGGATCATGCCGGAATTGCGACGCAGATGGTGGTTGAACGCCAGCTCGATGCGCAAGGCATCAGCCGTCATGATCTGGGGCGCGAAGACTTCATCAAGAAAATCTGGGACTGGAAAGCCGAAAGTGGCGGCACCATCACCGGACAGTTGCGCCGTCTGGGTGCAACCTGTGACTGGTCGCGTGAACGCTTCACCATGGATGATGGCTTGAGCCATGCTGTGCGCACCGTCTTTGTGGAGCTGCACAAGCAGGGCTTGATGTACAAGGACAAGCGCCTTGTGAACTGGGACCCGAAATTACACACCGCCATTTCCGATCTGGAAGTTGAACAGCGTGATGTGGACGGTCATCTCTGGCACATCAAATATCCGGTTGAAGGCATGGACGGGCGGTTCATCACCGTTGCTACCACGCGCCCGGAAACCATGTTGGGCGATACCGCCGTCGCCGTTCATAAAGATGATGAGCGTTACACCGATATCATCGGCAAGTTTGCGGTCCTGCCGCTGGTTGGTCGTCGCATTCCCATTGTTGCCGACGAACATGCCGACCCGGAGCAGGGCTCAGGTGCCGTGAAGATCACGCCGGCCCACGACTTCAACGATTACGAAGTCGGCAAGCGCCACGATCTGGAAATCATCAATATCCTGGACAGTGTCGCCCATATTGTGACGGGCGAAGATGCCGGTGATGTGCCTGAAAAATACCAGGGCATGGATCGTTACGCGGCTCGCAAGGCTATCGTTGCAGATCTGGAAGAGCTGGGTCTGATGGCTGCCATTGAAGATCACGCCCATACCGTACCTTACGGGGATCGCTCCGGCGTAGTCATCGAGCCGTGGTTGACGGACCAGTGGTATGTCGACGCCAAGACCCTGGCCAAACCCGCCATCGAAGCAGTCGAGACCGGCAAGACCAAAATCGTGCCCGAGAACTGGACCAAGACCTATTACGAATGGATGCGCAACATCCAGCCCTGGTGTGTCTCACGCCAGCTGTGGTGGGGCCACCAGATTCCGGCCTGGTACGGACCGGACGGTGAAATCTTTGTCGCCATGGACGAAGCCGGGGCCCAGGCCGCAGCCGATAAACATTTTGGCAAGGCCACACAAATCGTGCGTGATGAAGACGTGCTGGATACCTGGTTCTCGTCGGCCCTGTGGCCGTTCTCGACTCTGGGCTGGCCGGAAAAAACGCCTGAGCTGGATCGTTACTATCCCACCGATACCCTGGTCACCGGTTTTGACATCCTGTTCTTCTGGGTCGCCCGGATGATGATGATGGGTATTCACTTCATGGGCGAGGTGCCGTTCCATACGGTTTATATCCACGCCCTGGTGCGCGATGAATCCGGTGCCAAGATGTCCAAGTCCAAGGGCAACGTCATGGACCCGCTGGAGCTCATCGACGATTACGGTGCAGACGCTGTGCGCTTTACCCTGATGGCCATGGCCGCCCAGGGACGCGACGTGAAGCTCTCGAAAAACCGTATTGAAGGCTATCGCAACTTCGCCACCAAACTGTGGAACGCGGCCCGCTTTTGCGAGATGAACGAATGCGGACCTGTGTTGGGATTTGATCCCGCGACCGTCACGCAAACACCCAACAAATGGATCGTTGGCGAGATGGCGAAACTCTCTGCCAGGGTTACGGACAGTATTGACAGCTATCGTTTCAACGAGGCTGCCAATGCGATTTATCAGGTCGCCTGGGGCACGTTCTGTGACTGGTATCTGGAACTGATCAAGCCCTCCCTGATGGGCAACGACGAAGCCGCCAAGGCCGAGACCCGCGCCACCTGTTCATGGGCGCTGGATCAAATCCTGTTGGTGCTGCATCCGTTCATGCCCTACATCACGGAAGAGCTGTGGCAGCATATGGCCGACAAGCGCGACAGCATGATCATTCGGGCCTCATGGCCTGAACTGGATCAGGGTCTGGTCGACGCCGACGCCGAAGCCGAGATGGACTGGGTTGTGCGCCTGGTCAGCCAGATCCGCGCTGTGCGCTCCGAACTGAATGTACCCGCAGGGGCCAAGGTGCAGTTGTTGCTGGACAAGGCCACGGACGAAAGCGTGCGTCGCCTGAACGCTAACCTTGATCAGATTTCGCGCATGGCCCGTTTGTCATCTGCCGAAGCCGGATCAGGTGAAGGCCTGGCCGGTGCCGTGCAGATCATTCATGACGAGGCGACCGTGGTGCTGCCACTGGCCGACGTGATGGATCTGGATCAGGAAAAGGCGCGACTGGCGAAGGAAGTCGACAAGATGACCAGTGAGATCGAGAAGATCGACAAGAAGCTGGCCAACGAAAACTTCACGTCCAAGGCACCGGCGCATGTCATTGAGGAACAGCACACCCGTCGCGCGGATGCCGAGGCGACACGGACCAATCTGGAAGAAGCGATGGCGCGGCTCAGCGCCTGATATCCGGCGTCGGGTTTTTCAGGATTTAATCCGGGACCCGGCGGCTTCGGCTCTTAACGGCATCTTTTCCGCAATTGCATCCAGCGGCAAAGCGGAGGAGCGTTTGATTTCCTTCAAGGCGATCCGGGTATAGGCGTGTGACAAACCGGGGATTGCCAGCAGGGTATTCTCGAGAAAATCATCGAGGGCATCCTGGTCAGCAGCTGTCACGAACAGATGGTATTCTACATCTGCGGACAACTGATGGCAGGCAAGTACATTTGCCATTTCAGTCACCCGTTTTTCAAAATCCTGCCGTGCTGCATTTGACCGCGATATCAGGTTGACCCCGATCATGGCCCTGAAATGTTGACCGGCAAGATTATTGTCCAGCACGGCAACATAGTGATTGATCATGCCGGTCTGTTCCAACCGCTTGACCCTGTGCCAACAAGGCGCCGGTGACAGTCCAACTTTTTTGGCAAGTTCTCTATTGGTCATGCGACCAGTATTCTGAAGTATTTCAAGAATGAGCCGGTCAGTACTATCAATTTCCAAAACGTCGTCCTCGCGAAACAAGCAAATACTAATAAACTTATTGTGGAATTATACTAGAATATTAACGCCAACATATACAAGTTAGCTGCGACATTGATTGCCTCTCGATAATTATCAATATGTTTTGCAGGTCTTGAGCGTTAATCCGTCTGGCAGGATCGTATGACTGTCACCACAGGCACCATCCAGCGCTTGCTGCTCAAGGTTTTCGGCACCTGAGAGATTGGCTCCACTGAAAATCGCCAGCTTTAAAACTGCATTTTCGAAATTCACACCACTAAGATCGGCCGAGGTAAAATTTGCGCGCTTGAGTTTGGCACGTTTGAGGTTGGCACCTTTCAGCACAGCGCGGCTCAGATCGGCCCGGTTCAAACCGGCCCTGGTCAAGTTGGCGTTTTCAAGATTTGCCAGAACAAGGATTGAGCGTTCCAGGTTTGCACCCTCAAGATTTCCCCTGGTCAAAACGGCATTGCGTAAATTGGCGCGCTTGAGGTCGGCCTGGCCCAGTTTGATGCCAATCATGGTTGCACCGCGCAAATCGGCATTGTCCATGTCTGCATCGCGCGCATCGGCCCGGGAGAGGTTAGCACCCTGCAAGTTGGCTTTTTCGAAATCTGTTGCAACCAGATCGGTCGATTTCAGATTGGCATTCTGCAAAATAGCTTTTTCAAAGTCTGCACGACGCAATTCTGCCTTGTTAAAATCAGCACCAACGAGATGGGCACCCTTGAAATCGATGTCTCGGGCTTTGACGCCCGCCAGCTTTGCACCGTCATGCGCTGTGTCCTTGAGGATAGCGCGTCGCAGATCACATTTTTCACAGCGGTTCTCAGCCTTGAATTTCTCAAGGTCAGCTGCTTCGAAAGCGTGGGCTGGAGCAAACACGGCCAGGGACAGGGCCAGGCCCGGCAAAACAGCTTTTGAAAGCTTGATAAATGAGCGGCGGATCATAAACGGTTCTCCAAAGACTTTTGTCAGTAAAAAATAGATCAACCACACGGTGCCAGAGCAAAAGCCCTGGCGCAATTCATAAGTGCGGTCTTCCTTGAGATAGTGTCTGAACTGCTTGTCGCCAAGGCCTTTTTCAGGTTAAAAGTCAGGTCTGGTTTTCATTATTTCCACAGCAGGAGCAGGCAACATGCCCGCATATCGTTCCCGTACGACGACCCATGGCCGCAATATGGCAGGTGCTCGCGCCCTTTGGCGGGCCACCGGTACCAAGGAAGAAGACTTTGGCAAACCGATAATTGCCATTGCAAACTCCTTTACGCAGTTTGTGCCGGGCCATGTGCATCTGAAAGACATGGGCCAGCTTGTTGCGCGTGAAATCGAAAAAGTAGGTGGTGTTGCCAAGGAATTTAACACCATTGCCATCGATGACGGTATCGCCATGGGGCACGATGGTATGCTGTATTCCTTGCCCTCACGGGATCTGATTGCTGATTCTGTCGAATATATGGTTAACGGTCACTGTGCCGACGCCCTGGTTTGCATTTCGAATTGCGACAAGATCACGCCCGGCATGTTGATGGCGGCAATGCGGCTGAATATTCCGACAATCTTTGTCACCGGTGGCCCCATGGAATCCGGCAAAGGTATGATCCAGGGCGAAGAAAAGAAAATGGATTTGATCAGCGCCATGGTTGGTGCTGCAGATCATTCCATTCCGGAAGAAGATGTTCAGGTCTACGAAGAAAATGCCTGTCCGACTTGTGGTTCCTGTTCAGGCATGTTCACCGCGAACTCCATGAACTGCCTCGTCGAAGCCATTGGCCTTGCTTTGCCCGGTAACGGCAGCATGTTGGCAACCCACGCCGACCGCAAGGAATTGTTCTTACAATCAGCACGCACGATTGTCGAGATCACTCGCCGGTATTACGAAACTGATGACGAAAGCGTCTTGCCACGTACCATTGCCGGTTTCAACGGTTTTGAAAATGCCATGACCTGCGACATCTCCATGGGCGGATCAAGCAACACGGTTCTGCATCTGTTGGCCGCCGCCATCGAAGGCGATATTCCCTTCACCATGAAGGATATTGATCGTTTGTCGCGCAAGGTACCCAACCTCTGCAAAGTTGCACCGACCGTCAGTGAAATTCATATGGAAGACGTTCACCGCGCTGGTGGCATTCATGCCATCCTGGGTGAACTGGATCGAAATGGCCTGATCCATCGCGATAATCCAACGGTTCACACACCCACAATCGGTGAAGCCATTGATACCTGGGATATTGGCCGTGATCCATCAGATGAAGTGAAGAAGTTTTTCCAGGCGGCTCCGGGTCGGGTTCGCACGATTGAGGCTTTCAGCCAGGACAAGCGCTGGGATCTTGATCTGGACCGCGAAGGCGGCACCATCCGAAACATTGAAAATGCCCATTCCCTGGACGGCGGCCTGGCTGTGCTTTACGGCAACATCGCCCAGGATGGTTGCATCGTAAAAACGGCTGGTGTTGATGAATCGATCCTGAAATTCCAGGGTCCCGCGCGCTTGTTCGAAAGTCAGGATGCAGCCTGCGCCGGAATTCTTTCCGGTGAAGTAGAAGAGGGCGATGTTGTCGTCATTCGCTACGAAGGACCAAAAGGCGGTCCTGGCATGCAGGAAATGCTGTATCCCACCAGTTATCTGAAAAGCATGAATATTGACAAAGGCACGGCCCTCGTCACCGACGGTCGTTTTTCTGGCGGCACTTCCGGCTTGTCCATCGGGCACATCTCACCGGAAGCCGCCGAAGGTGGCGCCATTGGCCTGATCGAGAGCGGCGATATCATCATCATTGATATCCCCAACCGGTCTTTTTCGGCTGATCTTACAGATGAAGAGTTGGAAGAACGTCGAACCAAAATGGATGAGCTGGGTCCACAAGCCTGGACACCACGCGGCAGAAATCGGGTTGTCTCGGCAGCCTTGCGCGCTTACGCTGCTTTGACCACAAGTGCCTCACGTGGTGCATCGCGTGACGTCAGTCAGGTGGAGCGTTTCAAAGGGAACTGAAACCGGTAAGGTCGGTAAAAATCATTACGACCTGAATAGTAATGAGTAAGGGACAGGCGTCATGTCATCGACGTTTTTTGAAAAGGCAGGTGGTTTGTCCCCCTCAATGCTTGTGCGAAAATTCCGAGGTGAAGACGAAGAAGCAGCCCCGGCGCCGCGGCTGGATTTAAGGGTCAAAATCGCCTACGCCATATCGGGTCAGGCCATCGCCATAACAGACCGGCCCGGCGATATTGCCCATCTCGGCAAGGAAACGATTTCCAGTGTTGGTCTGTGCCTGGACATCTTCAATGAAGGTGATGACGTTGTAACGATCACAGAAGTTGGTCTTGTCGGACGTTTTGAAAGTCCGCAACTTGCCGTGCACGAGCCCTTGCTGCATGACAACAAGCCGTGGCCACGAACATTGCAGCCTGGCGAGCGGGTGATCGCCCATATGGCTTCTGATCTTGGATTACATCCGGTTTTGGCGTCACTTCGACGCTGTTACGTGCGCACAGACAATGACGCACTGGTGCATGCTAACGGCAGCACTGCCTTGCGCTATTATATCAAACAAATGAAAAAACGGGGTCAGGCCTGATCTGATTGGTCAGTCGGCGTTTATCTCGCACCAGACCGGCGTATGGTCCGAAGCCTTCTCTTTGGCCCTTGGCCGGGGATCGACTTCACTGGCCGTCAGAAGATCGGCGGCTTGAGGCGACAACAACATGTGGTCAATGCGCACGCCATGATCCTTGGGCCACGCACCGCGTTGGTAATCCCAATAGCTATAGCCAACTTCATTGCCGTGAATGGCGCGCCAGGCATCTGTCAGACCGAGATAGATTAACTCCCGGTACAAAGCCCGTGATTCAGGTCGACACAAGGCGTCTTCGGCAAATCCCTCCGGGTTCCAGCAATCGTCATCAAGGGGGCATAGGTTGTAATCACCGGCCAGCACCAGTGGTTCTTCATAGGACAGAAGTTCTTTTGCATGGGTGATCAGGCGCCGCATCCAGGCCAGCTTGTAGTCAAACTTTTCACCCGGCGTCGGATTGCCGTTAGGCAGGTAGATGGATGCTATCCGTACTGTTCCGATAACGGCTTCGATATAGCGTGCCTGTTCATCGCTGTCGTCACCGGGCAACCCACGCCTGACGTCTTCGATCGGCTGTTTTGAGAGGATTGCGACGCCATTATAGGTCTTTTGCCCTAAAACGGCCGCGTTATAGCCTGCGTCCCCGATTTCCAGCTCGGGAAACCGTTCTTCAACCATCTTCAATTCCTGGAGCAACAAGACGTCGGGCTGTTCCTCCTTCAGATAGTCCAGCACGTGACCCAGGCGGACATTAAGCGAATTGACGTTCCAGGTAGCGATTTTCATGGTTATCTGACTGTTTCATCGGGTTGGAGGCAAAGAAAAAGGCCCTGCCTGATTGATCTGAATCAGGCGGACCTTTGTTTTATCACGGCCTTCAGGAATTGCTACACAGCAAAGCTTGATCCGCAACTGCAGGCAGATGTGGCATTCGGATTCTTGATTGAAAAGGCTGAGCCAATCAGGTCTTCAACAAAATCAATTTCCGAACCCTTGAGGAACTCCAGCGACATGGCGTCTATGACGACCTTGGCGCCTTCACGTTCGACGATGGTATCATCCGGTTTCTTCCCGGAATCAAAGGAAAAACCATACTGAAATCCAGCACAGCCGCCACCACTGACCTCAACACGTACCATGCCTTCGCCAGCCTCGGCTTCGGACTGAACTATGACATTGATCCGTTTGGCCGCGCTTTCGCTCAAGGTGACCATGGTATCTGCCAAACCCTCAACGGGTGTTTCCAGACTTGATTCAGACATCGCTATATCGACTTTCCTAAAACCAATCACGTTAGTCGGGTAATCTCCTATCTTATGTAGGATATTTCTCCAGTTTGTCAATTGCTTCTTCTGTCACACCGGTCAATATCGACAGGCAAACCAGCCGAAATCGCTTCCAGGCCAATTCCTGTTGAAAAAGCAGTGTTTTGGCGCGTTCCAGACGTGCTTGTGCTTGAAGTCACAGCCTGCCCAAGGTACCTTCCGCGCCATGAAAGACGCCAGAATATTTGTGCCACCACAACCAGCTGTATTCGCTTGCCGGTCAATGGATTCCCGTGGTCGCTACCATGCGGAACCGGAAAGTGCGACCCGCACAGCTTTTCAGCGTGACCGTGACCGGATAATTCATTGCGCAGCCTTTCGTCGCCTCAAGCAAAAGACCCAGGTTTTTGTCGCCCATGAAGGGGATAATTACCGCACACGGTTGACCCACTCCCTTGAAGTCTCCCAGATCGCCCGTTCCCTGGCCCGTGTTTTTGGTTTGGACGAGGACCTGGCGGAAGCGCTGGCGCTGGCGCATGATCTTGGCCATCCGCCTTTTGGCCATGCCGGTGAAGATGCTCTGGATGCCGCCATGCAGCCCTTTGGCGGCTTTGATCACAATGCACAGACGCTGAAGGTTCTGACGGAGCTTGAAGAGCGCTATGCAGAGTTTGATGGCCTTAATCTTACCTGGGAAGTGCTGGAAGGTATTGTGAAGCATAATGGACCGCTGACTGGTCCTCTGGCCCGACGCGATGCCAACGGCAATGTCAGGCCATTACCCACTGGTTTAATAGAATATGTCAGTAGCCACGATCTGGAACTGGACACCTTTGCAAGCGCAGAAGCGCAGCTGGCGGCGATTTCAGACGATATTGCCTATAACAACCACGATGTAGACGATGGTTTGCGGGCAGGGCTGCTTTCGATTGACGATTTGAGCAGACTGGAGCTCGTCGGACCTGTATTCGCCGAAGTCGAGGCTGAATATCCGGATCTGGATACCTCACGCAAGATTCATGAGGCTGTCCGTAGACTGATCGAGGTCATGGTCAACGACGTTATCGCCGAGACCGGCCGCCGGATCGCTGAATTTAAACCGGCAGATGCTGTCGCCGTGCGTCATCTGGACAAGCCATTGGTCGCCTTTTCTGATCAAATGGCGGAAAAGGAAAAGGCGCTGAAGTCCTTCCTGTTCAACAACATGTACCGACATTTCAAGGTCAATCGCATGATGAGCAAGGGACGACGCATAGTTGGCGAACTGTTTGAGTTATATCTGAACGAACCTGATTGCCTGCCGACAGCATGGCAAAACAAGTGTGACGGACCTGGAACGGCGCTTACCGCCCGCCATGTGTGTGATTTTGTTGCAGGGATGACAGACCGTTTTGCGTTAGAAGAACATCGTCGATTATTCGACGTGTATGCAGGTAATTAAATGAATTTTTTCAGCTATTTATCCGATATTGTTAATAAAGAACTTGAGAAGATGTCTGGCTCTGGCGTTTTGCCTGAAGGTCTGGACTTGAAGAATGTGTCGGTCGAACCTCCACGGGATTCAAGCCATGGTGATGTCGCAACCAACGCCGCAATGGTTCTGGCCAAACAGGCCAAAATGAAGCCCCGCGATATTGCCGATGCCCTGGCAGCCCGCCTTGAGGACAATGCGGATATCGAAACAGTCGAAGTTGCCGGCCCCGGTTTTATCAACATGCGTTTGTCACCGTCATTCTGGCATGCCCGGCTGGCGGAAGTTCTTGCAGGTGGCGCAGGCTACGGCACCTCTGACGTTGGCAAGGGCGAAAAGGTCAATGTTGAGTATGTTTCGGCTAACCCAACTGGTCCCATGCATGTCGGACATGCCCGTGGCGCTGTCGTCGGTGATGCTCTGGCACGGCTTCTGGACAAAGCCGGGTTCGATGTGACCCGGGAATATTACATCAACGATGCCGGCTCACAGATCGATGTCCTGGCAAAATCGTTGCATTTGCGGTATCGCGAAGCGCTCGGCGAAGATATCGGCGACATTCCGGAGGGATTGTATCCTGGCGACTACCTGATCCCTGTTGGCCAGAAACTGGCAGAAACCTTGGGAAACAAGTGGCGTGAGGCGCCCGACGGCGACTGGTTGGAGGAATTTCAGGTTATTGCCATCGACGCCATGATGGAGATGATTCGCAACGATCTGGCAGCGCTGGGGATCGTCTTCAACGTATTCAGTTCGGAACGTAACCTGGTTAATGCCGGGGAGGTCGAGAAGGCTATTGCACAATTGGATAGCCAGGGCCTGATCTACGAGGGACGACTGGACCCGCCAAAAGGTAAATTACCTGATGACTGGGAAGACCGGGAGCAAACCCT
>Ga0233449_1003447_pt1 | contig 11558 bp, 10 predicted proteins | sample SI_124_October20_FD_183012 | JGI IMG/M metagenome (GOLD analysis project Ga0233449, IMG submission 183012) | Seawater microbial communities from Saanich Inlet, British Columbia, Canada - SI_124_October2016_200_MG | ecosystem: Environmental > Aquatic > Marine > Inlet | place: Canada: British... | reverse complement strand
CCAGGAACGCCGCCGGCAACAGACCTGAGGACAACAGGACTTTTGCAGTACCGGGAACATGCTGCAAAGCGCCGGGAACAAGTTGCAGACCCAGGCCCAGGGAAATGGAAATGGCAAAGATCACCATGTTGCGACGATTCCATTTGACGTCAGCCAACATGGATATACCTGCCGCGACCACCATGCCGAACATGACGATGACACCACCGCCAAGAACCACAATCGGCACCGATGAAATAACGGCGCCTACCTTTGGAACCAGTCCGGCGACGATCAGGAATATGGCACCTATGGTAACCACATGGCGGCTCATCACACCCGTGAGGGCGATCAATCCGACATTCTGGGAGAACGAGGTGTTGGGCAGACCGCCAAAAAATCCGGCGATGAAAGTGCCAATACCATCGGCGAAGGTTGCACCCTTGAGCTCTTCGGTCGTGGCGTCTCTGCCAGCACCACCCTTGGTAATACCAGATACGTCGCCAACTGTTTCAATCGCCGACACAAAACTCATAAGACAGAAGCCGACAATCGCTCCAGCCGTAAATTCGACGCCAAAGTGCATGGGGTTCGGCAGCGCGAACACCGCTGCACGGTCGACATTGACGAAACTGACCATACCCATGAAATAGGCGACGATATAGCCAGCGACAATTCCGATAAGAACGGCTGATACAGATATAATGCCGCGGGCATAAAATTTGACGCCCAGCGTGACCACGATGACGACCAACGCCACCGACCAGTTTTCCAGGCTACCGAATTCCGGTTTACCGATTGCCGGCACGCCGCCAGCTGCATACTGAATGCCGACTTTGACCAGGGCCAGTCCAATCATGAGGACGACAAGACCCGTTACCAATGGTGGCAAGGCAAAGCGGATGCGACCAATGAAGGGTGCCAGGCAGGCGTGGAAAATACCGCCGACAATAATGCCGCCCATGAGGATGGCCATCGCGTCGACACCCTTCCCGGCCACCAGCGGTATCATGATTGGAATGAAGGCGAAGCTGGTGCCTTGGACAATTGGCAATCGTGCGCCAACCGGGCCGAAGCCAATGGTTTGAAAAAGTGTCGCGACGCCCGCAAACAGCATCGACATCTGAATCATATAAATGAGGTTTGGAAAATCAGCCGAGTTCGATCCAAATCCAAATCCAGCCGCACCCGCAATAATAATTGCCGGTGTGACATTGCTTACGAACATCGCCAGCACATGCTGGATGCCCAGTGGAACGGCGGATGCCATCGGTGGTGTGTAGTTCGGGTCTCTCAGTTGCTCAGGAGTCCCCATGCTCGAATTATCGATCGCCATTATTCTTCCCCCTTGTTAGCTGGAACCTGTCAAGTTCAACATGCTGTTCAATTGGACTATGAATTAATTCTGCTGTCAATTTCATCATTATCCGAAAGGACAAAGCACCATTAGCGGGCTTTTTGGGATCTCGCCGAATTTGCCATTAACGGTTCAATTTTGTGTTGATTGGCCCAGCCCCAAATTTGGACTAATGTCCTGCCATCGACCTTTGTGAAGGGAATGACGTTGAGCGGTAACAGTGTCCAAAAACGACTATCGGCAATCCTGTCTGCAGACGTCGCAGGCTATACGCGTCTGATGGAAGAGGATTCGGATGGTACCGTGCTGCCTGGCAGACCGCGCGCGCCGAGGTCATTGATCCCTGCATTGCCAAATTTCTGGGACGCATCGTCAAGCACACGGGTGATGGCTTTCTAGCCGAATTTGCGACCGTTCAATCCGCTGTTGAATGTGCCATTTCGTTGCAGAAAGGGCTGTCCACCAATCCGCTTGAATTCCGCATGGGCGTCAATCTCGGCGATATTATCGACGACGGTGAAGATATTCATGGAGAAGGCGTAAATATTGCCGCCCGTATTGAAGCTTTGGCCGAGCCTGGAGGCATATCGATTTCCGGCGGCGCATACGATCAGATCCGCAACCGCATTGATCATACTTTCGAAGACATGGGGGAACACCAGGTAAAGCATGTTTCAGCCGCCATAAGGGTCTACCGTATTGTTTTGGGAGACAAAATTTCGGCCGAGGTAGTTGCTGATAAATTACCTTTGCCGGAAAAGCCTTCCATTGCGGTATTGCCGTTCGCAAATATGAGCACCGACCCGGACCAGGATTACTTCGCGGATGGCCTGACCGAAGACATCATCACTGCGATGGCTTATGTGCCCTGGATTTTCGTGATCGCACGTAATTCCAGCTTTACGTACAAGGGCACAGCCGTGGACGTGCGGAAAGTTGGTCAGGAACTGGGTGTTCGATATGTGCTGGAGGGCAGCGTCCGCCGCCAGGGTCAACGCCTTCGTGTCACCGGCCAGCTTATAAATGCCGAGACCGGAGCACATATTTGGGCTGAGAAATTCGACGGCTCGATAGAAGATGTATTTGAAGTTCAGGACCAATTAACCGAAGCAGTTGTCACGGCAATCGCCCCAACTATTCAGACAGCTGAAATGGAGCGCGCATCGCGAAAACAAACGCAAAACCTGGATGCCTATGATCACTATCTGAGGGCTCTCGTTGATTTGAACCGGGGAGAGACGGGCCCGGCTGCCGTTCATCTGGATCGGGCAATAGCCCTCGCACCGGACTATGCGAAAGCTATGGCAATCCGTGCCTGGTGCTACACCGTACGCCTTGCCTGGACGACAGGCGCCGCAGAGAAAGAAGAACGCCGCGTGGGGATCGAACTGGCCCTGAAATCATTGGAACTGGACAATACGGATCTGGAGGTCGCCAGCTATGCCGGGTACACATTGGGGTTTTTCGCAGTCGACATTGAACGTGCGTTTGCGCTTCTTAAAGAGGCGACGGAAAAGTGTCCCAGTTTCGCCTGGGCCTGGACGTCGCGTGCAATGCTGGAAGGTTTGCAGGGCGACGGAAAACGGGCGCTGGAATATGGCCAGATCGCCGAACGCCTGAGCCCAAAAGATCCACAGAAGTTTCGTATTCACGTTGCCTTGTCGTCGGCCTATCAAAATATGGGTTGTGACGAAGAGGCAGTTGAGCAAGCCAGACTTGGTCTGTTGCTCAATCCAAACATTGTTATTCTTGAGTGTGTGATGATCATCGGCCTGGCCAAACTCGGTCGCGTGGACGACGCTCGTCGTCACGTGCAACTACTCCTGTCAATAAATCCGGAATTCCAGGTTTCAAAATTTATCGAACACAAGCGCCTTTTCCGTGCCCAACAGGCGAGTTTGTCGGAAGAAAAGGCGATGCTGCTTGATCTTGGATTGCCGGAATAATTGCTTTGAATCAGAAACCTGGAGTTTTGCTGACTTGCCGGCAAAAGAAGCCGAAACTACCGATTAACGAACGTCTACGACAAGCGGAACAGTTTTGTTTGTATCAAGATCAAAAGCAGTACGATCGTTGTGGTCGAAATGCCGACCGTAAGTGTGAAGCGACACCGTAACTTCGTCGGTATCATTACGTACCAGATGTATGCCTCTGGGCTTCAGACAAATGACTTCTCCGACGTCAGCTAAAAAGGCACATCTCTCTTCCAGTTCCGCGTAACCTTCCCGGGAGCGATCATCAAGCCGATTGTATTTGATATTGTACTCCATACCATCGACACCGGCGACAACAACCCAGGTGCCGTGATCATGGGGTGGCGTGCCACCTTTTGGCGCCCACGCTACGGCAAAGACTGCAAGCGAATGATCAGGTTCTTCGTGTAACAGATGGGCAGTGAAACCCTGCTCCGGATTAGTTGAGTAGTGATTTGGAGAAAGCCAGTTTTCCCGGGACAAAGCCAGTTTTCTGGCCAGTGGCGAGACCTGTTCAAATATTTCAGCATAATCCGAAGTAGTGGAAGTGATGCGCCGTAGTTCCGCCACGTATTCAGCGAGTGTGTAATCAGAGATTTCAGACATTTCGTAATCCCCCTTAGCGACTTTATCATGTCACAGCATCATTATCAGGAAAATCTTCAATCCTGGAAATGCTGCGCATAGGCAACTCAAGAAGAAAACAGTGCAGGCACGAGATTGAAGTCGTTCGGGACAATCGTTGAACACAACGTTGTATTCCTAGCGTTTCGGAGAAACACCCGCGACTGGTCTCGCTCGGACACGGTCGGGGGCATACTTGGGTTTAGCCAAAATGGCAGTAGCTACCGCTCGAAGTTCATCGTCACTCACAAAATCCGCAATGTCATTGTTCGCAGTTGCAAAAATACTCGAGTAAAGTTCACGCAAGACCGCAACATATCGATCTATCCTGTTAGCCAGAGTATCGTTCTGTATAGTATCTGCAACAGTGAGTTCAAGTGGACCATTCTTGTAGTGATTGTAGTGTACTATCGTCGTGTCATTAATACCAAGTTCGATTCTTATCGCCAGTTCCTTGGCAAATTCTGGATTGATTTTTCGGTAGTTTATTGGATCTCTGCTCTCCCACTCATCAACACTTGAAGCCCCCTGCAGTCTTCCTGCGATCCGGTTAAAGCGCAGTAAAGGATATGCAGTTGATTCTTTTATCAGTTCATCCCACATATTCTGATGCACGGTAGCAAAATCTTTTTTCTTGGCCGGTTCATCCTGCCTTGAAGACGAAGTGACGGCGGCAACGTTGGTCTTTCCCTGGCGCGCTGCCGACTCGTCGGGCCTTCCGGTTTTTTGTCCAGATGTTTCAGATTCTGGCAATACGTTAGCGAGTACGGCCGCTCTGTCACCTGTTACCCAGGGGGTCTGGTGGCGACCGCAGGTCCTTCTGGCCGCCCGGGTCATGTTATCGACGAGATAATCGCTCACCTCTGACAGTACGATCTTGTCGTCGTTGTTGCCAACGTCGTCCTTGTCCGCTGCGCCATAAAGCGCATCCAGCAGATGTTTGGTGAACAATCCGTGTTTTGCCTCGAAATCCCAGGACGCAACCTGATCGCCCTGAGCGGCAGTAATGATCGTCATCCCGGAGGACAGCTTCTCTGGCACCTTGGGCGCGATGCTGACCCCGGAGGTGGCACGAACCAGCATGCCTTTTTCACTGTCCCCCGAAAAACAGGCGTCCAGAAACACGGACACCGATTTGGTCTCAAGTTTATTCAGGTTGGCAAATAACACATCAACCGGAAAGCCGTTGATTTCAGGTGCATTGGGATTGGCGTCAACCGGCAAAAGATAGCCTCTTTTGTCCTTCAAACCAGGCACCCCATGACCAGAATAGAAGACAACAACATCGGATCGCCCTTTAGGATCGAGATAGCGCCACAAATCGCCTTCGTGGGTCTCGCGATTGCCAAATGCAGACATCATTTGCGCCTGCGTTGCATCGCGCATGTCAATAATATTCTCCGCGTCATAGCCCAGCACATCGATAACAAAGGCCTTGAAAGCGTCAGCGTCGTTAATCGCAAAATCGACGTCAGGGATGCGTCCGGCGTAATCCTTGTTGCCGATGATGACGGCGACGGCACGCTTGTTCCTTGGCGCGGCATAGCTATTTTGGGAAATCGCAAAAATGAACGTCGCGATAATAATACTCGCAACAATGGCGATCCAATTGGCATGGTGTGCTTTGCGCAGAAACATTGATCGCTCCCATAAAAAACAGTCGCTGCAATCAAACTTTCAATTAGTTCATATATTGTAACAGGGTTGGGTAGGCCGGGTCACTCACAATTCCAACCCATTGAATCGCGGATCTGGCTGATCATAGAGTTCGATGCGATGATTGGCATATGGATATTGGACGCTTGATAAGAAACTAGACATTATCCTGGTGTTCCACCAAGCTGATCACTCTCACACTATCAAGTGGAAGAGGACCACAACATGACGATGGAATGCCGGATCGATCCCGACCGAGGTGCCGTTTTGATCCACGGATTCAACAAGCTCACAGACGAGGAAATGATTGAAGCGATCTCGAAACTTCGTCTTAATCCTGATCTAAAACCCGGCATGCCAACATTGTCAGATATGACACAGGTCGAAGATTTGGCTATATCGCCTTACGGACTTGCGCAGATGGCGGAAGTAATGTTCTCAACCGACGAAGATCGGGGTGACGCAAAAGCAGCAATCGTCGTGAAAGCCAACAGTGACACAGCCAATATTTTCGCCGGGATGCTGGCTGGCATGTCCGAAAGGAACCGATTACGGCCTGAATTCAAGGTCTTTCATGATCTGGCAGAGGCTCGTGTTTGGCTTGAAATAGCGGCTTAAGTGTATTCGTAGCCAATTACACTTCCCTGAGAATCGATACAAAAATCAACATTGCCGTTCATTCGCGGCATTAAAGACATGTGAGTTCTACACAATTATGATCAGAAAATATGACAAGCATGACATCGAAGTCGTTGTTTCCCTTTGGCGAAGTGCAAGCGAAATAGCGCACTCATTTTTGTCAAAAGACTTCCTCGATCAAGAGGACGATAACATGCGCAATATCTACCTGGCCTTTGCCGAGACCTGGGTGATCGAAGTTGACAGTTCCGTGGTCGGTTTCATCGCTCTTATTGAAAATGAAATTGGTGGTCTTTTTCTTGATCCTGATTTTCAGGGACAAGGCCTGGGTCGGGCTATGGTTGATAAAGCCGTTACCGAAAAAGGATCTCTCAAGGTAGAAGTCTTTAAGGAAAATGTAATTGGGCGTCGTTTCTATGACGCGTACGGATTTCGCAAAACTGAAGAGCTCTTCCACGAAGCATCCGGTCAATCAATAGTGCGTATGACATTCAGCCCGACCTGAAAGAGACATTGATCCATTAGTCGTCGATAGCCATGTACAAGCCAGAGGACAAGAACCAATATTCCCTTTATCTACGCCGGGCTGGATGTCATTGTTGCCCGGAAAACATGGAATAGCAGGATTGTTGTTTAACCCGGGGTTTTGAAATGCGTATTGTGATCGCTGCCTGTATCTTGTTGATTTCAGTAATCAAAGTTACGCATGCTGATGTTATTCGGATCGCGGCCGCAGACGACCCGATTGCACGCGTTGTGGCGAGGATTGCGACCGAGGTTTATCGACAGGTTGGTCATGATGCCGAGGTCAACTATTTTCCCGCACTTCGAAGCGTCCAGAAAGTAAATGATGGAAGCTCCGATGCTGAGTTGATGCGTTCTGCAGGGTTCGAGGCCCGGTACCCCAATCTGGTCCGCGTGAAAGAGCCAATTTTTACTGTCAGTGCTTCCGCAATCGTGCACGTAGACTCAAAAATCAACAAGCTCAGCTGGAACGATATGAAAGATTATCGGGTTGGTTATCCACTGGGGTACAAAATAATGGACTTTTGGCTGAAAGACTCAAATGCCATCAAAGTTTCAAATACAGAATTCATTCCGAGAATGGTTAAGAATGGTCGCCTGGATATCGGGATATTGATAACATCAACGGCCAAAAAAGCTGCGTCTGCCAACAGGGGAATCAAAGTGCTGGAGCCACCTATGGAAACTGTCGCGCTATACCACTACATCCATTTTAAACGCCGTAGACTGGTTCCAAAAATTGAAGAAGTGCTCATTGAAATGAACAATAGTGGTTTGACTACAAAGCTGCTTTCCACTTCCAAGTAGTTTTCAGGTCCGCTCAGAGACCGTCAGGAACAACGATTTGAATGAAACGGAAATTCTATACGACGTTCTGATTTTCCTGGTTGCTGCTGTTGTAGTGGTTCCGGTATTTCAACGCCTGCGAACAAGTCCTGTTTTAGGGTACCTCGCAGCTGGCATCATTATCGGGCCGCATGGCCTTGCCATCATAAGAGATTCTGAAAGCGCCCATACCCTGGCAGAGTTTGGAGTCGTATTTCTGCTCTTCATGATCGGGCTTGAGCTATCTTTGGAGCGTTTGCGCCAACTGGGCCGTTACGTTTTCGGACTAGGCGCATTACAAGTAACTATTACAGGATGCGCCATTGGTGGTGTTGCGTTGGCATTCGGCATGCCAAAGGAAGCGGCCATCGTTATTGGCGGTGGCTTGGCACTGTCATCCACGGCGTTTGTTCTTCAACTTCTGGCAGAGCGGGATGAGAAAGCGACCTCATACGGACAGGTATCATTTGCCGTTCTGCTATTTCAGGACCTGGCCATTGTGCCTCTTCTCATTATGGTTTCCATGCTCGGTGAAACAGAGGGAAGCTTTATTGTTTCCATGAGTTTTGCAATCCTGAAAGCGGTGTTGGCCCTGGCCCTGGTCGTCGGTCTTGGTCGGCTGATCTTGCGACCTGTCTACCGGTTTATCGCCGAGACACGAAGTTCGGAGCTTTTTATCGCGACAACTTTGCTCGTCGTTCTTGGCGTTGGCTGGTTGATGTCTCTTGTTGGCATCTCAATGGTATTGGGCGCTTTTCTATCTGGTTTGCTGCTGTCGGAAACCGAATACAAGCATCAGGTTGAATCTGACATTCGTCCCTTTCGAGGTATTCTGCTCGGCTTGTTCTTCATTACTGTTGGCATGTCCATCCACATCACGCTGATTTGGGAAGAACTGACAATTGTAACAATTCTGGTATTTGGGCTTATGGTTGGCAAAAGCTTTATCACTGCGGCTCTATGTAAAATGTTTGGCGTGTCGACAACCGATTCTGTGCGGGCTGGATTGCTTCTTTCGCAAGGTGGAGAATTCGGGTTCGTGCTCTTTCTGGCCGCCAACGCATTGGGGTTGCTCGATATTGAAACCACGCAAATCCTTCTCGCCAGCGTGACACTGACAATGGTCGTAACCCCTTTGATGGCTTTTGTTGGCGGAAAATATTCAGAATTCCAGTCAGGAAGTTCTGAGGTTTCTGTTGCCAGTGCCAACGAGATTGCGGATGACCTGAGCGACCACGTTTTGATCGCCGGATATGGTCGCGTCGGTCAGACAGTAGCAAAAATTCTTTCCGCTGGCGGCATCACCTATGTCGCCCTTGATATGGATGCAGGCCGGGTTGCAGCATGTCATACCAAAGGAATGCCCTGTTTCTTTGGTGATGCAAGTCAGATTGAAATATTGAAATCAGCGGGTGCCAGCCGTGCCAGGGGCATGGTTGTCACAATTGATCAACCAGCCAGTGCAGACAATATTGTTGGGGCCCTCCATGAGTTTGCGCCCGATCTACCAATTTTCGTGAGGGCGCGAGATCTGCTTCATGGTCGTCGAATGGAAACAAGGGGCGCAACCCAGGCCGTCCCGGAAACTCTCGAAGCAAGCCTTCAATTAGGTGCAATCGCGATGACTTCAATTGGCATCAGCTCCGACGAAGTTATCAGCATCGTACAGGAATTCCGCGAAGACGATTATGCTGCGCTGAGTGACACGATCAACAGCTGATATGGTGCGTCGAGTCCCAAGCCAGCGTTTTGTCGAGCTCAAAAAGCTGGCGCAACACCGAACAGGAATTCGTGCCCCCAGAGGATTGCAGCAAACAGCACAAGACCGATAACCACGGCTTTGACATCCTGACTAACATTCGCTGTTTCATAGGCTGGGAGCTTGCCCCGACGATTAGCCGAGACTATGGCGATGAGAGAATAAAGAACAAAGGATCCAAACAGATAAAGCGAAGCCTGATCACCATTGTTGGTCAAATGCACAATGCCCCAAAGCACCATCCCTACCAACATGGGGTGTCTGGTTTTCAGGCGAATGTGGCCCTTGAATTCAGCTGCTACCCATAAAATACAAACAACGGGCATGACCGTCAGTGCCAGGTGACTGGCCCAGGTCGGTGTTGGCCAAAGCTCAACATATGCCATGTTACTATAGCCCATGGCAATCAGAACCAGCCCGGCCAGGGACAACAATGCATACATTCCCTTGTAGGGTTTCTCCCCGAATCGACCAATCAGGTTATCTCGCACATTGGGAGCAGACGGCATGATGTGAAGTCCGAAAAACAAGGCAAGTCCCAACCAGATCATTTTGATATTCCTTTTGATATTTCGGCTCCGGCTGCCACAAAAGTATTGTACGCCAGGATTTTCATGGTTTTGATATATTTTTTCTGGGTCCAGCCGCTTTGGTGGATAAGCTGCTCCCAGTTACGAACGGAAAGCATGGCCCACAGCAGATCAGTGGCATCATTGATTGAATATGCCGGTGACAGGGTTTTATCTTTTTTCAAGGCTTTGATGGCCGCCTCGCAACCTTCCCGAACATCCTGCATGCGCTGGTTCCAGGCTTTGGCAGCCTCGTCGTCGGTTTCCATCATGGCCATCATCGCCCTGCCAGGGCCGTAGACTGCTGGAATATAGCCCCCCCATGCATCCACAAAAGCTTCAAGACGTTCAATGCCGGTCTTGGCCTTGCGGCTCGGCTCAAGCCGTTTGTCAGACTCCGACAACTCGTCCAGATAGAAAGTAGTTTCCACCAGTAATTCCGCGCGCGTGGCAAAATGAAGATAAAGGGCCTGGCGGGAAATACCGGCTCGTTTGGCGATATCACCCATGCGAATTTCACCCCCCTCACCTGCTTCCAGAAGCTCCAGCGTGGCTTGAAGGATTTTTGATCGCGTTTGCATGTTTTTGCTTGACATGCTGTAAAGTAATTCATACTTGACAGCATGTCAATTGACAAAGTGTCAAGATACCCAGGAGATATCTAATGAAACTCGCGATATTTGGTTCCACAGGAAAGGTCGGCCGCCAGGTCATGGCTCAGGCGGCGGAAAAAGGTCACGATGTGACGGCCCATGCCCGTAGCCCGGAAAAACTGGAACACCTGCATGCAAACGTTGTCGTCGCGAAGGGCGATGTGCTGGATTACGACTCTGTCCTGAAGACCGTTCAGGGCCAGGATGCGGTGGTCTGCGCATTGGGAATGCCGCTCCTGAACAAGGATGGTCTGCGCACAAATGGCACCCGTAACATTATCAGGGCCATGGAGGACACCGGTGCAAAGCGACTGATTTGCCTGTCCGGTCTTGGTGCTGGCGACAGCTTTCAAAAACTGCCCCCGTTTTATCGGTATTTTGTCTTTCCTGTGATTTTGCGTCATGTATTTGCTGACCACGAAACCCAGGAAGCCCTGGTCAGGAACAGCAGGCTGGACTGGACCATCGCCCGCCCAGGAAATTTCAGGGATGGTGACTTGACGGGCACTTATCAACACGGGTTTTCCGATATCGACAAATCATTGAAACTAAAAATCAGTTACGCCGACGTCGCCGACTTCATGCTCAAGCAGCTTGGCGATGACACCTATTTACACCAGGCCCCGGGTTTGTCTTACTGATGCCAGCAAAAATCATCGGTATCGCCGCTGAAACATCAAGCTTCCTCGGACCTGTCCACCCAGAGCACATAGAGCGCAGCGATCAACCCCATCAGCGATGAGAAAAGCATCGTGCCCAGAAGTGGATAAATTCCGTTTTGTTCGGTTACGAGAATACCCGTGATCGAAGCCATCACCGCACCACCGCCAACTGTCAACGCACCTGACAACCCGGAGGCGCTTCCGGCCAACCTGGGCCGCACTGACATCGCACCCGCGCTGCTGCTCGGCATGGTTAAACCATTGCCGATACCAACAAACATGCACGCCCCAAAAAGTGAGAACACATGAACAACGCCAGTCAGAAACAGCCCTAACC
>Ga0233449_1003446_pt1 | contig 11558 bp, 13 predicted proteins | sample SI_124_October20_FD_183012 | JGI IMG/M metagenome (GOLD analysis project Ga0233449, IMG submission 183012) | Seawater microbial communities from Saanich Inlet, British Columbia, Canada - SI_124_October2016_200_MG | ecosystem: Environmental > Aquatic > Marine > Inlet | place: Canada: British... | reverse complement strand
TCAGTACAAGCAAGAGAAACTAGCTGACTTATTTACTGCAGATACCATTTATGGTTCTAAAGTAGTTCGTCCTGGTTCAATCCAAGAATTAACTTCGTAGTAAGTTGATTTAACTCTAGCCCTTCTTAAGTGAGGGGCTTTTGTTAAGTTTACTTTAAGGAGGTGATTCATAATGAAGTTATCTAAAAAGAAAAGATTAGCACTAGCGGTTAAAGCTATGAGAAGGAGAATGAACTAATGTCGATTGATAGAGGTCACGGAATTGCAACATCATCAGTACTAGCAGATAGCTATGATTTAGATGGTATTATCGCTAAGTATGAGCAGTTTGCAGATACTTACTTAGGACACAAGGCAGTAGAGCCAACTACAGATGATGATGGTGATGCCCTTATCGTAGGCGCTCTATACTTTAATACTATAGATAATGAGCTTAGAGTATATGATGGTACTGATTGGCAGGCTGTATATGCTGGTGCGCTTAAGGTAAATAACTTTACTGGTGATGGTGCTACTGTAGCTTATACATTAACTACTGCTCCTAATAATGAGAATAGTACACAGGTATATATCGATGGTGTATATCAACAGAAGGATACTTACACTACCGTAGGTGCTACTCTAACATTCTCTGAAGCTCCTCCAACGGGTGCTGGTATCGAAGTAATGATTATCTCTTCTTTTGAGGTAAGCACTGCAGAGGCTCAAAACGTTACTTACTCTCAAGGTGGTACAGGTGCTTCTAGTAGAACAGTAGAGAACAAGCTACAAGAGTCAGTATCAGTTAAAGACTTTGGTGCTGTGGGCGATGGTGTAACAGATGATACTGCTGCTATCCAGGCTGCAAATGATGCGACTGCTGCTGTTGATGGTGAGATGGTTATACCTGATGGCACTTATAAGACAACAGCAAAACTTATATTCACCTGTAATGTCAGAGGACTAGGCTCTCCTAGAATTATGTCAACGGGTGATTACACGAGTGTTGAATACAATAAACATTATGGGTATCTTAAAAATATCACTATCTACCCAGAGGACACTACATTCACATCGAACGATGGTCTTTTGCTTACGAGGTTCGCAAGAACCCTGATAGAAAATGTATTTGTTAAATATTGTGGTAGAGATGGTATAAAACTGGACTCGAGTCCAGCTGCTGGCTCTGGAAACCTTGCGGTTCTACATAATTGTTGGACGCGTTACAATATTAGAGATGGTATAAGAATTGATGGTGGTGTAAACAGCAACGCAATACGTTTAAGTTCACTTGATGTAGGTGGAAACGGTGGGAACGGTATAACATTTGGCCCTGGACTTTGTGCAGGTAATGTACTAGACAATGTAGTTGCACAAAATAACACAGGTTATGGTATATATTTTGATGGTGCGGATACTAGGAATAATATTGGTACTGCTTATGTTGAGGCAAATACAGCAGGTGATGTATATTTCTCAGCAACCTCTCATAGTAACTATCTACACCTAACTAATGACGGTGCAGGCGTTTCTAATAACAATGTCACCAACACTGTCCTGTTGGCAGGTTCTGGTCCAACTCAGAGATACCGCTTCAACACTATGGATTTTATTAAAATGCGAGTTTACAACTGGTCGGACATCGGTCAGCTTGAATTTAGCCACACTGGAAATAGAGCCTATAAAATAGAACACGCTGGCTCTGGTTCTAGTGGTTCATTACTTTTCTCGAAAGGTTCAGCGTCTTCCTTTAATACAACATTTGAAGGTGCTATAACCGCAAGTTCAATACGTCCTAGTGTAGATAACACACATTCACTAGGTATAGCTTCGCTTAGGTGGTCTGAAGTATTCGCTGCAACTGGAACAATCAATACGTCAGACGAAAACTTAAAGCAAGACATACGCGCTTTAGATACTAAAGAATTAGCTGTAGCAACGAGTCTTAAAGGTTTATTAAAAGTCTTTAGATTTAAAGATGCAGTTGCATCAAAAGGTGATGCTGCAAGAAAGCATTTTGGAATAATAGCACAAGAGGTTCAAAGTGCATTTGCAGATGGAGGATTAGATGCTTCTGAATACGGGGTGTTTTGTGAAGATACCTGGTACGAGGTAGATGGTTCATCTCTGGATGAATATGGTGAACCCTACACTGTTGATACTCCAAACGCAACAGCGGTTACACAGCAAGGTGTTCGATATACAGAACTTCTTGTGTTCATTATGTCCACTTTATAGGAATAAATTATGTATAACTCAGGAAATTCAAGTAAGAATGTAACAGGCGCATCAATAGTAGATGGCACTGTTGAAACAGTAGATATTGCAGATGATGCAGTCACAGCTGATAAGTTAGCCAACTCAGTTAATACTGATATTGCCACAGGTGTATCAGGCAGTACCACAGCTGGAGACGCTCTACCTAAAACAGGTGGTGCGATGACAGGTGCGATTACAACTAATAGTACCTTTGATGGTGTAGATGTAGCAACTAGAGATGGTGTATTAACTACAACAACTTCAACTGCAAACGCTGCCTTACCTCTAGCTGGTGGAACGATGACAGGTACTATTGCTGGCTTTGAATCTACAGGTATTGATGATAACGCTACGAGTAGCCAGGTTTATGTGACTGATACTGGACTCGGTGTTGGTGTTAGTACCCCAGATAAATTACTTGAGATTAAAGGCAATTCAGGTAGTGACGGTAGCAATACTCCAACAATAAAAATATCAGACAGCTCAACTGGTGGCACTTGGTCAGGCAGTATGGCGTTTGGTCAAATAGAATTTGAGAATCTTGATGGTGGCGGACCAGGTAATGGTGGAGTAAAAGCAAGCATTGTTGCTAAAGCCTCCACATCTAGTGGAACTAAAAGCCAGCTATCTCTTTATACTGGTAATGGAACAACCCTAACAGAAGGCTTGGTTATCCAAAACGAAGGTTACGTTAGACCTGGTACAGACAATAGTTATAACTTAGGAACATCGTCTTATAGATGGAAAGATGCTTATATTGGCGGCTCTGTTTATCTTGGTGGCACAGCAGCAGCTAATGCCTTAGATGACTATGAGGAGGGTACTTATAATCCAGTGTTTACACCTTCAACAAGCGGTAGTATCGGTTGTGCTAGTTCAGCTAACGCACTTGGCTATACAAAGGTAGGAAACCTTGTACACCTTAGTGGCTACTTATACGCTCAGTATATAACATCACCAGTAGGCAATATAGCTATGACCCTTCCATTTACACCAGCAGACTTAACAGATTTTGGTGGTGGTAGTGCAGGACAATTCATAATCCATAATTCTGTATCAGCTAATATGAATGCTTTTTATGCAAAGATTAATGATGCTACAGCAGATGCAACTATTTACAGATATGATGCTGCAACATCACTAAGTACAAGTGCTGAACAAGTACAAGCAGGCTCACACTTTTATGTCTCAATAACATATAAGGCAGCTTAATTAACCTAGTTGGATTATTAGGTCGGACATTTAACAACACAGGAGAAGCAAATGGCTTTAACTAAAGAAACAGTAGTAGATAAGATTGAAGTATTAGAGAGTGGTGTAGTACAAGTACGCACAGCAGTAAGAGTGCTAGAAGATGGTGAAGTATTATCTTCATCATTCAACAGACACGTATTAACACCAGGTTCAGACATATCTAATGAAGATGCTAAGGTGGTTGCTATTGCTAATGCTACTTGGACACCTGAAGTAGTAACAGCGTATAACGATAAGATAGCAGCACAAGAGGCATACACAGGAGAATAAGATGGCTTTAACTAAAGTACATACTAGAATGATTGATGGCGATGCCGTCTCAGTCACAGATTTCGGAGCAACAGGTAATGGCACTACAGATGATACTGCTGCTATCCAAGCTGCTATTGATGCTGTAAATACTGCTGGTGGTGGCACAGTATTCTTCCCTAAAGGAAACTATAAGACCGACAGTCAGATTACTTTAGTTAGCAACCTAACAATACTTGCTGAAACAGGCGCAATAATAAAGCCTAGTGACACAGTTCCTGCTTATGCTTGTTATGGCACAGGCTTAGACAATATCAGTGTTGAAGGTTTAACTATTGAAGGCACTGGTACAGCTTATTCAAGTGGTACACAAGGAAGGTTTCAATTAGATTCTTCTACTAATATTACAATACGTAACTGTACGTTTAAAAAATCAAGAAACACTGGTATGGTATTTGATGCAGTAAGCAACCTAAAGATATTGGGCTGTACAATGTCAAACAACTATATCTATGGTGTTGAAGTTAGAAACGAAAGCTCAGACATTATTATTTCTAATTGTGTATGTGATGGAAACGGCTCTACTGGTGTAGCAACTTCTGCCTTTGGTAGAGGTGTTGTATTATGGAAAGTATTAAATGCGATTGTTGCAAATACTGTATTCAAAAGCTCTACCGAATATGGGTTAAGACTTTATTCAGATGCTGCTGATACTGCAGGTACTGAGAATGTAGCTATATCAAATTGTACGTTTGACAGCAATGATTCAATAGACTTCTATATTTACAATGCTAGTGACGATATAAAGTATGTATCAGTATCTAACTGTACATTTAAAACAAAATCAGGTGCTGTTTCAATTGCACTTGCTGGAGACTATGTAACAGTAACTGGCTGTACGATGCTCTCCCAAAGCGCCCAAGGCGCAACGGCATTTACACTTTACAATGTAACCAATGCTTCTATTACTGGGTGTGTGCTAAAAGATTACAGCACTGCTTTCTCGTATTCAGGTACTAACATTCCAGCTTACGTTACGATAGCTAATTGTCAGGTTATGGATGTTGCAATATTTACAAATGGTGTGTATGGCGAAGGACACGCAATTAAAGACTGTTATATTAAGCACGGTGGCACTGGCACTACAGACCTTTGTTTCTTTTTAGACAAGGCTGGATCAACAGGCACAAAAGTTACAAATAACGTAATTGATGGTTTTTATAGAGTCGCACAACTTAACACTTCTGTAGCGGCAGTAGAGTTCGTAGGTAATACTTGTAAGAACACCACTGATTTAACAATTAGAATGTATGGTACAGACTTGAGAGCAGATGCAGGCTTTGTTCTAAGAGATAACACTTTTGACTTAGGTACAAACCCTACAGAACTTGGTAAGATTCAAATAGATGGACACGTCAACAGTAAAGTATTAGGCTATGACAATGTAGTACCTTCTCAATTGACTTATGAACAGGGTGATACTTTCTTTAATATCGCCCCAACAGCAGGTGGAACGGTGGGATGGGTATGTGTAACAGCAGGAACACCAGGAACTTGGAAAACATTCGGAACAATTTCAGCATAATAGGAGTAACTAATGAAAGCATTCAAACAAAAAATAGGCGCACACACAAGAGGGACTAAGTAATGAACGAGATTTTAATAAGAAGAGATGACTACCGCTCACCTACAGGTGCTATCAATGCATCAGATACATACTATGCAGGTGAACTAGCGGCTACAACTAATCAATCAGTGACAGTTCCTACAGGAGCAGGTGTAGTAGTCTTCAGTGCTAACGGTGACTTCTATGTACGTTATGATGGCAGTGCAGCAGTGGTACCTACAGGTTCAATCAATGCAGACACAGTAGATTTAAACCCAGGTACTAGAACTCTATCAGGTGTGACAGCATTGAACATCATTGCACCAGCGACCACTAAGATTACTCTAGCTTTCTACAAGTAATTGTGGAACAAAGATTAGACAGACTAGAGCAGGCATCAGCCCGTCACGATGAGCAGATAGCTAAGCTATTCGCACAGATGGGTGATATGAATGTACACCTAACTGCTATTCAGGATACCCTCAATCAGATAAAGTATATTGCAGTCGGTATGATTGTGTACTTCACTCTACAAGAGTTTGGATTCTTTGCTGCCTTTAAGGCGGCTAGTAAAGTAGTTGCTTAGTGATACGATTAGGAGGCACAAATGATACGATTAACAACACTATTCATATCACTGATGTTACTGACTAGTTGTGCTTCCTTGGACCTACGAAACCTAGGTAAAACAACCGTCTCTACAGGGACTGCTTATCTATTAGGCGGTCCTATTGCTGGAGTTACTGTTGGTCTTACTGCTATGGCATATGATGAACTAGTGCCTGACAGTCCTGAGGTTGCTGATATAGAGACGAAAGAACAAGCAGTGGCATACGTAGCAGAGGCGTGGAGTAAAGACATCTTATATGGCTTCCTAGCATTTCTACTAATCACTAACATTGTAGTACCTTGGCTCACTAGAAGACAAGGGTACGCTAAAGCTAAAAATAAATACAAGTCTACTGTTGACAACAATCAAGTTGGCACTTGACAAATAGAGACAAATGTGGTATAATATATACATATAGGAAGGATTATAGATGACGTATAGAGAGATTATTAATTCAGTCTTAAGAAGACTAAGAGAAGACACTATCCCTGCCGACTGGTCAGGAGACTTATATGATTCAAATACTGTTACTGATTACCAAAAGTTAATCGGTGAGTTGGTTAATGATACTAAGAAGAATGTAGAGAGCTACCATAGTTGGAATGCTCTTAGAGAGTCTTTCAATGTTACGACTAAGAGTGGCAATATGCAGTACACTTTAGGTGATGCCTTACGTGGTGCTGGTGTTTCCTTCACAGTCTTAGATGTAATCAATCAGACCACAGGTACTGTCTTAAAGCAAGTGCCTAATGAGTGGATGAATCAACAAGTATTCCCTCTATCTTCTATCGCATCAGGTGAGCCTACTAGTTATGCCTTCAATGGTATCTCACAAGCAAGCTCTTCGAGAGAACCTGATTTCAATATTGACTTCTATCCTGTACCTGATGCTACTCAAGTTATCTCAGTGAATGTGGTAGGCGCACAGACAGAATTAAAAGAAGCATCACAAGTATTAAGAGTTCCTTCTCAGCCTGTTGTATTAGGTGCTTGGGCTAGAGCTGTAGCTGAACGTGGTGAAGATGGTGGTACGATTTCTAGTGCTATCTCTGCTGAAGCTAGAGACTCTCTGAGCCTTGCAGTTCAATTAGATGCTGGCAATATGGAGTATGAAAGAGACTGGGTGGTAACCTAGATGCTTAACGCACAGACAATTGGCTCAGTAGCATTAGATACCATCGGTATCAATGGTCTAGATACACAGACTACAGCTACTGCCCTAGATAATACTTGGTTCACTAAAGCTGATAACATTACTTATACAGCTGGTGGTAAAGTAACTTTCCGTAAGGGTCTTAAACAAGGCACTCTAAATGCAGGTGCTAAAGTAGGCTCTATCGCTGAATATAAAGATGCTAATTCTACTAGACAGTATGTCAGTTACTCAGGCACTATCGCTGAGTTAGACTTAACTGATAGAGATAATGCTTTCATCAATACCTATGCCCCAGCAGGAGTCACTACTTCAGATTGGCAGTGGCAGAACTTTAATAATAAGTTACTCGGAGTACAAGATGGTGGCATTAAGCCTATCATCTTTGATGGTACTGATTGGGAATACTTAGAAAATGTGGTGGATACTACAGCTACAGGAACTACAGTTAATGCTGGTTCTTTTGTTGTAGGTACTAGATATGAAATTAAGACAGTAGGTACTACAGACTTCACTTTGATTGGTGCTGCTAGTAATACAGTAGGCTTATGCTTTACTGCTACTGGCTCTGGCACTGGCTCTGGTGATGCTTGGGAGGGTGGTGTGTTCCCTGAAGGTCTAACTACCTTTGACCCTAGCTGTGCATTAGGCTACTACGGTAGACTATGGGTAGGTGGCATTACAGAAGAGAATGATATTATTCACTACTCAGCACTCTTAGATGAGTCTCAGTGGTGGCACTCTACTTCAACTACAGATGCTGGTTATATTGATTTGAAGACAGTATGGGGTAAAGATGAGATTGTAGCTATCTACCCTTTTGGTGGTAAGTTAGTTATCTTCGGTAAAGAGAACATCATCCTATATAACACAGCTTCTAACACAACCTTAATGGCTTTAGATGAAGTGGTTGAAGGTATTGGGTGTGTCTCAAGAGACTCTATTCAAGTAGTTGCTGATGATATTATATTCTTATCGGACACTGGCTTACGTTCATTAACTAGAACAGCTACCTTTGATAAGCTACCTCTAAAGGAATTATCTCCTACTATTAAAGATGAGTTAATCTCTAACATTAAAGATAGTACGAATGTTAAGTCTACTTATATGTTTGATGAAGGGTTATACCTATTATCATTTGTAGATAAGAATGTAACTTACGTATTTGATTTAACATATACTTCTACTAAAGAGAGTCCTGTGCTCACAGAGTCACCTAGAGTTACTAAGTGGCACTGGGCTGATGACAGACACCCAGCTTCTATGTCTTATACTGCAGAGTATGGCTTATTAGTAGGACAACAGTCAGGTAGAGTAGCTACTTATGAAGGTTACTGGGATGTAGATTACTCAGGTTCTGCGGTACATACTTATAATCCTTATACAGGTAGTCTATCTACAGTATGGATTGACTTAGGTCAGGGTGTACAGGCTTCTATCTTAAAGAGATTAATCTTAGTAGTATCAGGAGGTCAAGGCACTGATGTAGGACTTAGAGTATATAAGGACTTCGAACAAGTACCTAATATCTCACCTACATTTAAACTTAACCCTACACTATCAGGAATATCTTATCTGTTTGGAGGAGCTACTTCATTGTTTAGGGATAAAACTCTACCTATTACTGATAAGACTAAGTATGCTCCTATCCACGGATTTAAAGAACACTCTGTACCTCTAGCAGGTGCAGCTAAATACTTAAGATTAGAGATGGATGGAGTGACTCAAGGCTATAAAGCTTCTCTTCAATCATTATCACTATTATATAAACAAGGAAAGATACGATGAGTAATTATACTATTGCAGTAGACTGGGCAGGTAAGGATGCTCTATTAGATACAGACCCTAATAAGGTCATTTCAGGTACAGACTTTGATACTGAGTTCACCACAGCTAGAACAGCTATTAACTCTAAGGCAGATGTTAATGGTGATTCAGGTGAGAACTTTGTAGCTAACTTACTGACAGCTACTACAGCTACAGTAGGTGGTGAGGAAGTAGTTACATTAGATACTCCACAGACATTCACTAAGGCACACCCTACAGCCTCTGAAGCTATTACTTTATCTACACCACAGGTTGCTAACCTATTAAATGCTAATGTATTTGATGTTAGTGTACAAGCAGATGATAAGGCTCTTACAGTCTCTAATCAATCTACAGGTGTTGAGGTTAGTTTCATCATTAAGAATACTGGAGCTTATGACGTAGCCTTTGGTGGTGAGTTTAAGTTTAACGGTGGTGAGCCTACAATTACTTCAGGTTCTGGTAAGGTTGACTTAGTGAGATGTGTCTCAGATGGTACGTACTTATATTGTACTATCACTCAGGACCTAACATAATGCCTTTCTTTACTAACGACCCTAGATTAACAGAAGAGTGGGCTGACCCTGGCTCACAAGCTACACAGCCATTAGGTAAAGTGTCTCCAGGTCAATCTCCTCTATCCTCTACTGAAAACTTAAGTGACCCTTTTGGTTTAGGAGGCTTACCTCAGTTATTTCAGAATCAAGGCGGAGCACAGCAACAACAAAGTTTTGGGGCTACGTTACCTTCTGGTCTATTAAGTGGTACTAGTTATGGCATAAGTGGTACTAGTTATGACATAGGGGGACTACCTCCACAGAATGTCCCTAATGCTTTTGATACTAGAGGCATAACAGGTGGAGGACAAGGTGGTGGCTCTGATTATTCACCTTGGGGGACGAACCCTAATGCTGCTCAAGATTGGCTTAATGCTTCTTCTTGGGAGAAAAGAGTAGCAGGAATGTTTAATCCTCTTGGAGGAGCAGCTGGTTTAAACTTAGCCCACGGCATTAACCCTTTACCTTCAGGAGTTAGAGACTTCTTAGGAATGGCTCCTACTACTAGTTGGTATACTGAATCTACAGACTTCTTTGGTAATCCTTTGAGTGATGCTCAATTAGGAGGCTCTAGTGGTTTTGGTGATGATTATGGCAGTTATGGCTCTCAGTATGAAGCAGACGTAGCTGATATGTATGGTTTTGGTTCTGATGAACACTTTGGTGCTATTGAGGAGAGTTTTAATGATAGCACTTCAGGAGGTGGTTTCACTTCAGGTTATGATGGTAGTTCAGATAGTAATGATGATGGAGGCTATGGTGATGACTCTGATGATGGTGGAGCAGGCTGGGGTTCAGATGATATTTAAAGAATTTAAGGAGAATAGAATATGTGGGATTGGTTAGAGGAAGCAGTAGATTGGGGCTCAGAAGCTTATGACTTAGCGGACACTAGTGACTATTGGTCTTCAGATGTAGGATTTGATACTGATTGGTCTTTAGGTGGCGTTGGTGATTTCTGGGGTGAGAATAAAGATTGGCTCGCTCCTATGGCTAAAGCAGGCTATGGTGCTTATCGCTCAGGACAAGCAGGTGATGAGTATAGAGCTCAACAACAGCCTCTTCAAGATTACTACAATAAGATGTTACCTCGATTCGAGGCATACTATGACCCTGCTAATGTAAAGGCAGGTATTGGTAAAGAGTTTGGTAGACGTTCAGGTATGTTATCTGATATCTGGAGAGAAGCAGACCAACCTAGAGAGGCAGCTTATGTGAGCAGAGGTATGGATAGGTCTTCTACTGCAGCTAGAGAACGTGCAGCTAGTGATGTTCGTAGAAGTAAGTATCTTATGGAGAATGTATTACCTGAGTCTGAACAAGCATATTATAATGCACCTACACAGATGATGAACCAGATGAGAGGAACTACAGGTATGATGGGTGCACAACCTAATATGCAGCAGATGTATCAATCATCACAGAAGAATCCTTATCAGGATGCACTAGATAGATACTTAGTGTCTGTACTTTAAACGGAGAATATAGATATGCCACAAGGAATGTTTCAAACAGGACCATCATTAGAGACTATCACAGCGGAGGCTCAAGTACCTGAGTTTCTTAAGTATCGTCAGATGGCAGCTCGAGGAGCGCAAGAACTAGGTGATGCTACAGCACCCTGGATTAAAGAGAATCTAGGTTATGAATCTCCACAGCGTAAGATGAAAGCTATTGCAGCTAATACAGACTTAAGTGACGGTAAGGCAGTACAGAAGACTTTCAATGCTCTTATGCAGATGAATCCTCGTTCAGCACAACAATGGTTACAGAGTGTTATGCCTGTCATCAATCAACATATTGAACAACAGAAGATGGCTGTTACTTTAAGAGGTAAAGCTAAAGACAGACGTATCGTAGTACAGAATGGTATTCAATATTATGTAGATACAGGTGAGAGAGTATTACCAAGAGCACCAGGTAAAGCTGTTACTCCTGAGAAACCTAGTGATTTACCACAGATGACTGAGAAGGAAGAGATAAGAATTGGTAGTTTGGTAGATGAGGCTTTTGACTTTGGAATGACAGACTTTACAGGCAAGAAGACAGAAGTAGATAAAGAGACTATCACTGACTTTGTATTCT
>Ga0233449_1003443_pt1 | contig 11562 bp, 13 predicted proteins | sample SI_124_October20_FD_183012 | JGI IMG/M metagenome (GOLD analysis project Ga0233449, IMG submission 183012) | Seawater microbial communities from Saanich Inlet, British Columbia, Canada - SI_124_October2016_200_MG | ecosystem: Environmental > Aquatic > Marine > Inlet | place: Canada: British... | reverse complement strand
AATTTGCTCCCCATTTTTGAAGTCTAATAAAAGGATCTTCCATAAAATATGGATTTGGTCCATTTCCCGGAACATCTAGCATATATCTTCCTTGATCTGTTGATTCTTGTAAATACTTTTTAATTCTCTGAGGGTCGTCATGAAATCGAGTAAATGACATTATATTATATAATCATATTTAACTTTAGAATTTTTTCTTACTATACTATATATGTCTGCGCTAGGATTCTCTCTATATGGCGGAAGACGCCGTTCCCTACACCGTTCCAGACGCCGAACACTTCGAGGCGGTGCCCCTGATGAAGTTACTGAACCCGCAGTCGGCGGTCGCGGTCGCACCCGCAACCAGCGTCGCACCCGCAACCAGCGTCGCGCCCGCAACCGCAGCCAGAGTCGCAACCGCAACCAGAACCAGAATCGCAACCGCAACCAGAGTCGCAACCGCAGCCAGAGTCGCAACCGCAACCAGAGACGCAACTAAATTTAATTTAAATCAGTTAAAGCAAATTATTTATTATTACTAATGACAAATAATCTATTGAATAGTAGATTGCCGAACATCGAACTTTCCTATGGAGAACCACTACATAGGAAAGTCCAAGCGGATTTTTACCAGGTGATTCCTCGAGGCAACAAATGTCTAGTATGGTACACATATTTAAATGGGGACAATGTCTGTTTTATTCTTCATCTTAGTGATAATTCAGAATCAATCAAAACAGTTGAAAAAACATTTGCTTGTTTCAATCATGATCTTTGCTATGGAAAAGGGACTATATTAAGTGGATATATCTTTAAATACAAGAATGCAAATATAATGTCGGCAGTTGATATACATTATTATAAAGGCGATGAATTGTATAATATAAAAAATTGTGAAAAAAATAGCATAATGTATCGGTTTTTCTCAGAAGATACCCGTCAGGAAATATATTCGGTAAATCAACTACTAGTTGCTTTTCCATTAAAGACAACGTCATATATAGATGCCATCACGTTAGCAAAAACATGTTCATACCCAGTTCATTCAATTTCGATGATAAACAATAATGATACAAAACCATTAGGATATTATAAATATATTCCGAAAACTCTACCATATGCGATGTTTTTGGTTAAAGCACAATTAGGCACTGATGTATACAATTTATATATAGAATCTGACATTAATCCGCATGGAATAGCCGCGATTACTAATTATAAAACAAGTGTTATGATGAATAAATGTTTTAGAAAAATAAAAGAGAACGACAATCTAGACCTGCTTGAGGAAAGTGACGACGAAGAAGATTTTGAGAACATAAATTGTGATAAATATGTAGATTTGTTTAAGAGTGAAATTGTTAAATGTGTTTTTATTCCAAAGTTCAAGAAATGGAAACCGGTTGCTATTTGTGAAAAAAACACATTACTCACATCTAAGTGCGATGTTGTTATGATGGAAAAAAAATACAACAATAATAGATAATAAATTCAACAAATATCTCTATAACCATGAGTGGAGACGATACCAGCTCGTCTAAATACGATGTTTCGTATAGTTGTAAAACAGGAGATCGTATTCATTTAAAAATTAGTTATACCGGAGAAAATGATAATGCGGCTCATGATTTAACTGCCCAGATTGATATATTTTAAACAGAAATTAGACATTTTGATACTTTTTGACTAGCAGGCGACTGTTTAGTTTTCCATATGTCTTTAAAATAATTCACGCTATCACTCTCCATTATTGTATAATTATTCTTACGATAAAATGCAAGGCGTTTTTTATATTGCCGCTTAAATACTTCGTGTGTATCAACTATATCAATGACTAGTGGTCTGTCGCGCTTCACTCTAAGAATACGTCCGACCGCCTGAACAACGTCGGTTCTTGGAGTAGCAAGTAGCAACGTTGTCAAAGTTTTTATATCTAATCCTTCGGCAGCCATTGCGTATGTGGCAACAATAATAGTTTTTGTCTCGCTTTCTTTAAGCTTTTCTTCTTTCATACCTCCTACATAATACCCTACTGACGCAATTTTCCTATGTTCAATTGCGTCATGAATATAAACGAGAATGCTTTTGTTTTGGCCTAATATCATTATCTGCTGATTAGGTGTCTCTTCCAACTCTTTTTGAACCACCTTCAAAATAAATTCGCTTCTGTCGCTATAATCACATATTTTAGTAATCATTGTACTATATTGTGGGTTTCCTCTGTAGTCAAGGACAACTTCTTCAAATTCTACATCATTACTTTTGAATTCTAACGCTTTTACTAACACATTGTCTTCTTTTTCTCTCTCAATTGAGAAAGCAATATCACCTAGAAACATTTTAAATACATGAGTGAGACCGTCTTTGCGGTTCATAGTTGCACTTAACCCAAGTGTATATTTTGTAACAATACTTGAGAGCGATTTGCTGAATACTTCTGAAGAAATATGATGACACTCATCTACTATTGTAAGTCCAAAACATGTAAACATATCATCGGAATAAGTCTTCATAGAAAGCGATTGGAGCATTCCAATGACAATGTCTTTTCCTTCAATGTCAATTACCTTACCCTGAATCCTGCCTACTTTAGCCGTTGGAAGAAACTCTGTTATTCGTTCAATCCATTGATTTAGTAAAAACCCTTTATGAACAATAACTAGAGTCTTTGTGTTTAGTCTGGAAATAATGTTTAGTGCCATTGCGGTTTTCCCCCAACCACAAGGCACGTCAAGAAGTCCTCCTCCTCCAATTTCTCCATCTATCTTGGTCATATATGTATCAATTATCTGTTTTTGGTTGTCTCTAACCTTTCCATTAAATTCTATTTTAATATGTTCTCCATGAGAGAGTTTATATTCATCGGGCGGACCAAAATGTTCTAGTCCAAAATATCTTGGCATATAAATTTTGTTGCGACTCTCTAGAAATACAGGAAATGCTTCTGGCTGTACAGGCGATTTAGGTATATAAGGAGCAACGTTCAACGAATCTCTTATAAATTTAAGATCTTTTGGAGTAAGACAATCTTTATATATAGTGTATCCTCGCTTGCCTATGTATGTACCGTTAGTTTCCGACATATTTTCAACGTATTTAGAGAAATTTCTTTCAATTTTATTCTATAAAAATATACGGATATGATATAATGAAATCAATGAAAAAAATATTGAACGTTGAAAATACTCCAGTCCTTATATTGGAAGTACTATTTGTTTTGTATATTTTGATTGATGTTGGAACCCCTGTCGCATTAGCAAAAATGGTAGACAATACTATAGGTAAAATTACTATTATGTTGTTTGTTCTTAGTATATTTTACGCAGCAGGTCCTATCGCTGGCATATTAGCTATGTTTGCAACCTATTCTATTATCACAAGAGCGTCTCGTGCTACAGGAAGTATTTATAAACAACCAGAATATGAAGCAGAAGAAATAAAAATGAAGTTTCTTAGAGAACATAATTCAACCCCTAAAACATTAGAAGAAGACGTTATTACTGAGATGAGCCCCATTATAAGGGATGAAGGTGGTATGACCGCTGATTACAAACCTGTGCTTGGTAATTTAAACAATGCTGCATCCCTAGACAACATAGGGTTGTTATAATAATTACTAGGTGTTAAACAATTTTGCCATATTTTCTACCTCTGGTTTGAATGCGTTATGTTTGAAAAGTTTGTAAATAATGTTATCATTTCTAAATCGCATAGTGTAATCATACTGTAATTTATTTCTTCCCACACGCCCCAATGCTTGAATGGTTTTTTCTTGAGTCATCCCTTCTAAGTCTGTAGAAATGTACCCATGACAAAATTGATAATTTGTACCATAAATGAAATCAGTAGATGCGATGATTAAATATAGTTTTTGTTGATGAGCAAGGCTTTTCATGATTTCGGTGTATCGAATATTGTCGTGTGTTGCAAATACACCAATTCCCATCATTAGAAGCAGTTTCCATATATCATCAATGCCTTCAATTAGCATAATTTTTTCAATATCGTCTTCTCTTAAGGAAGGTTTGAAAGTTCTTTCAGGATTCTTACATAGACAACCATATATTTTGAGGTGTTCGGACATGTTCGGTACATATTTTTCTGGAAGCTCAACAGTTTTTATACATTTATGTAAGTCTTCGAGGTCCTTTCGAATTTTCTTTAATTCTGGAGACCCTCTCGAAATATTAGACAGTTTTTTGTCATTTCCAGACAACTCGTCCTTGGCAGTCATATCCTCTAGTTCTTTTGAAAGTGATGTAATTTTTTTATTAATGACCGAATTAAATAAGATTGTATCGTTTATATTAGAAAGTACAATTGATGGGATATTTGCCCGCTGAAGACAGAATTTACCAATCTTATCTACATCTTCCGCCAAGAAGATTGTAGGTCCGTCGGTAAGAGTATGTGCGTCACTTGTAGATACTAATACATTAGAGACATGTCTTTGCTTGCGAGATTCAGATGCGTGTTTGTATATACAACTCCATTCATCTGGGTCCACATTTTTTAAGAGTGTTAGATAATATGTTTTAATATTCAACATATTAATCATTGAAATATCCGTAATTTGTGATTCAATAGTGAACCGTTTATGTAAAATTGCCGACGGATAATGAGTGTTAATTAATTTAATAAATTCAACTGCTGTGTCAAGGTCAATGTATCTAAGCAATGTTTTATTTTTAAGACAATATATAGCACATTCTTTAACATCAGTATATTGTTCATACATAAAATGTGGAACCTCTACGAATCCGCTTTTATTAATAAGAGGAATTGTTTTTTTACACTCGTAACTTACAATAGTTGTGATTTCTGCACAATCAAACCTTGCTTTAAAATCACTAATTGTTTGGACTAGTTCTTCTTCGCAAGGCAATGTTGCAGAGGAAAGCACCATGTTCGGAATGATATTTTCACACCAATTTTTCTTGATAATTTCGTGACAAGGATGATTTGTATAGTCAAGAGAAATTGTTGGTTCATCCCAATAAGTAATAATATTCTCTTTTGGGTTAAATGCGCACATATAATTCATTGCTGGTATATAGGATTTTATATCACTAATGATTATCTCAACCCTGTCTCCTAGAGCGTTATCCACTTTGCTAATTGATCCGCTTTTGCGATCCTTTGTATACTCTTTAGCTGCGCCATAGTGAAGCCTGATATCAGTCGCGTCGTTACAACCAAACGCAAACGCAACCTTCAAGTTAGCACTGATAGACGCTTTCGCAATCGCAAGCCCTACATGTCTTGCGGCACATACAAATATCACCTTATATTGTTTTGTTAACCCAACAGGAGACAACGTTTTCCCTGTACCAGTAGGAGCAATATATAACACCAATTGAGGACGACCTTCAGTATTCTTAAACAACGAGAATAGTTTCTTTTGATGATCATATAATTCTTCGTCGGAATATCGTAGCAAGAATGGATTACGCTCAATTAAATCTACGCTGCGGTAAACAAGGCTGGTCATTTCGGTTTCGTCTATCAATAATCTAACAATAAGAGAAATTTTACTATACATAACACGATTACAAGTATCGATGTTATGTTTAAGCAATGATTGAAGTGTAAATAACCCAATGACCCACTCATCATTCTGTTTTTCGCGCGTTTTTAGTGTAGTTTTAAGAATGTCAAGTAGAATAAATTCAAACAAATTTTGTTTCATATTGTCTAATTGTGAATCTGTATTGCCAATTCGAATCAAGTCAGATTTTCGAACAGTATATTTAATGTCCGATACTTGAGAATAATGTATAGGATATTTCTTTGAATATTTAATTGTAGAAATCAATTGTTTTTGAATGTATCGAATAAATACAAAAGTATCAATATCGTCTCGGTTGTCGACTTTAAGATGCTGTATAATAGTAAGAGTTGTATTACGTTTTATATTTACATCTTTGTATCCGTCCTGAATGAGACGAATAATTTGCAGTTCATCTGTTGTTACAGGCTTCTCAATGCTATTCCATTCATGCCGGGTAAGTTTTCTCTGGGTTAGGTCCATAGTAGCTATTATAATGAATACTATAATATATTGATTAATTCAATTTTTGTTTAATTGTCGTAAAATTGAAATAAAATTTTGATGTTAATATGTATATTAACACTAAGTCAAAATGGTAATTCTCGCAACAGTACAGGGTAATATTGGTAGCGGCAAGTCTACTCTAATCAACTATCTACAAAAGTCGTATAAGGAATCTGGTAAAAAAGTTTGCTTTCTACAAGAACCTGTAGATGAATGGAATACTATTAAAGACTGTAGCGGAACAACCATGATTGAACTATTCTATAGTGATCAGAAAAGATTCGCGTTTGGGTTTCAAATGATGGCATATATTTCTAGACTTGTTATTCTAAAAAATGCTATGAAAAAAGGGTTTGATATTATTATTTCAGAACGTAGTCTTGACACGGATCGCAACATATTTGCAAAAATGCTATACGATGATGGAAAAATATGTGACGTCGAATATCAAATTTATATGAAATGGTTTGATGAATTCAAAAAAGACTTTCCTGATGAAATGATAATTTATGTAAAAACAACACCTGACGTGGCATATTGTCGAGTAGGAACCCGGGGACGCAAGGGCGAAAATATCCCTATCGAGTATATGGAAAAGTGTCACGAATACCATGAACAATGGATTTGTAATATACAATCCTCATCTGTATGTGAACTTGACGGAAATATAGATATTATCGAGACACCCGATATGTTGATTAGCTGGAAAAAGACGATTGACGAATTTCTCTTTATTAATTAAATGTTTTATCTTGTAACGTTTTTAGAAGCTCATTATTATAAATAAGGTTCCCTGTTGGTTTATATGTATTAATATTCCGATAATCTTTGTCTGGTTGTTTTTGATGCGATTGCGTTTTTTTAAATACATTAGTTATTGAGTGTTGGTCTTCTGGCTGAACTTTCTTGTTCCCCCAACCATCTATTTGAACTCCTGTTTGTTTTCGTATCTCTTCTCTTACATATCCAGGTGTCCAAGATTTCCACGAAATGAATAATAGATTTGGATGAGTATATCTTACTACAAACCCATTGTCCTTTAATTTATCAATAATATATACAATACATTCATTATGATCGTATTTTGGTACACCAATTATTATTTCAGGCACTACATACCAACAGTGTTGTTCGTTACTATTTGTACGAGATAAATGTTTTATTCTACAATGAATTCTCTGTAGAATCCTGTTATATATTTTAAGTGTATTTAGAGCAGTTTGCTGCTTACGTTCATATAAATCATCAAGGTTTATTTTAACGCTACTATCGTCTTCGTCCCCCAATGTAAATATTGTTTCCATTTACAATTGTTACAGAAAAAGAATTAAATAGTTATACGTATTTGACATATGACTATTAAACATATGGTTATAACAGGAGGTGGTCCGACTGGGTTAATATCTTATGGAGCTATTAAAAAACTTCATATGTTAGGAGCATGGAACTATGATGATTTAAAGAGTATATATGCTACCTCCATTGGTGGATTTATAGGGTTTCTTATTGCAATGAAATTTGAATGGGATATAATAGACGATTATATCATTGAACGACCCTGGTCAGACACGTTTGAATCATTGAAACATGATATATTGGAAATTATCTATAATAAGGGGATTGATGGTGAAAAAGTTGTAGCTATATGTACAAAACCAATTTTAACAGCAAAAGGACTATCTGCCGACATAACTCTAAAAAATTTCTATGAAGCAACTCGTATAGAACTTTGTTTGACAACTGTTGATTTAAATAACGAAAATGGATTTGAAACAGAAATATTATCCTACAAGACAGCTCCTGATATGACTTTAAATTGTGCTTTGGCATGCACAAGTGCCGTTCCAATGATTTTTAAACCGGTCTTTTATGATAACAAATGCTATGTTGATGGTGGATTAACAAATAATTTCCCACTGAGATTGTGTCTTGAATATACACAATGTAAAGAAAATGAGATACTCGCTTTTGTTAATAGTATAAAACATGCTTCATATACAATTAATAAAACAGATTCAATCGTTGATTATGCCAAGGCCTTTGTTATTAAACTGCAATGCGAACTTAATAAATCACACCGCATTACATCTGTTCATAATATAATTGATCTTTCAGGCAACGATATGATTGACGCTACTTGTTGGTACGATGTTCTTCGGTATAAAGAAAAAAGAAAATCTCTCTTTGAGAGAGGAGAAATGATAGGCAATGATTTTTTTAAGTCAAACTTTCATCAAGAAACTGCTGAAGATTCTCCTTCACTGGTTTAGCATCATATTCTATAACATTGCCATTATAAAGAAGTTTAATCGTAGGATATCCACTCACATTGAATTTTTCAGCAGTTTCCCGATCTTGTTCACAATCTACTTCAATAAAATTCACATTCACTCCAGACGAATGCCCTTTTGTCTCAATATATTCCTTAAAATCATCCCATACAGGTTTTGCAGTTTTACAATGAGGACACCAATTAGTATAGAATAAATACATATCTGCCGTATCGCTCTCATGCTTTTTAACATACTCTTTATTTGGAACATATACAGCATTTAATCGAGGGAGAACATATTTATAATACATCCATATTGCTATCGCTATAAATAATGAAGCAATAACGATTGTAATAACCATTTTCTTATTTCCAAGAATTGTTTTAATGTCCATATTAAAATCCAACATATAATATCTGTTGTGATAATAGTTGTTTTACTCAAACGAATATTGCTAAATAATAGAATGCCAAACATAAACGAATAAATATAAAGAGTAATTAATATATAATTATATGTTGTTCCGTACAAAAGATTCAACAATTATTACTATTGACAGGTCAACATTTGCTAATGATAGAGAGTATTACTCATATATTAAAACAGAAGTTGTTGGGAATAATGTGATAAAAAAAAGATCTATTGTTGATGATTTGGTTCCATACATCAACAATAAAACAGAACAAAGTAAGAACAAATTACGATAGGTTATGTAAAAAGAGTGTATAGAGAATAAACTATAAGCAAGGTTAAAATACAACATAGTCCGATTCCACCATAGATATTTTTTCTATAAGGGGAATAATTGTAATCTGTTAAAAAATTTGGGTTAGTATCATAAATATGTTTAATTTGTGATGCCATTAACAAAACAGATGAAGATATTAACATAATACCTATTATCATAACAGCTGATGCCATACCTCCTAAAATTGGTTTTGTAGCGCTTGCTATTGCTATCATCATCAACCCTGATGATGTGATAACGAAATCTCTCTTAGTGTTATCTGTAAATATTATAAGCGAATCCATGTTATAATATTTGTATATAAGATTTTCTAACTATATGCTAATATGACAGAAAAATCAAGAAATCCTAAAAAACATAACAGGACATTTAAAACAAAAGACTTTATTAGTGGAGATGGTATGATGACATCCATTTGGGGTCCTAGTATGTGGCACTTCCTCCATACAATGAGTTTTAATTATCCAGTCTCTCCAACTGACCAAGATAAAACACATTATAGAGATTTTATTATAAGTTTACAGAACATATTGCCTTGTAAACATTGTCGTCAAAATTTAAAGAATAATATGAAGATGGTTCCATTGAAAATGTCAGATATGAAAAATCGAGATAGGTTCTCTCGTTATGTTTATGGATTACACGAAATGGTTAATAAGTTACTTGGCAAAAAATCAAATTTGACTTATTGTGATGTAAGAGAGAGATATGAACATTTTAGATCTCGGTGTACTTTAGATAAACCTTTGTTGGTTAAGGTTAAAAAAACTAAAGAACAAGGATGTACAGAACCATTATATGGGAAAAAATCAAAATGTATAATTAAAATAGTCCCTCAAGAAACAAAGTGTAAAACACTTGATATAGATAAATCATGTATTAAGAAAAAAATATAATAATAATCTATTTTATAAGATGGCTCATGCTTCAAGAGATAAACTGATTGATGAAGAATTTTCAAAACTATCGTTAATATTATCAGACCCATCATTGATAGTAGATGATTCATCAATCCTTGCGTTCAATCTTATAAAACAGTATAAAAAATTAATGCCTTTCACCAAACCGTTGGATAATGGACAACGGCTAAACAAAAAATTTGGTTCTACGCGCGAGATAGATAGCCTTGTACAATTAATTGTTAAGAATGTATCGGTAAAGCCAATAATTGATGGTATTATCGAGCAACCTGCCGGCGGAGCAGAAGAATATGCCGGGAAACTTGTTTTTAAACACAATTCTACCTCTAGAAGAAAATTATGTCATAAAAAAAGTCGCAAGATTTATCATAAATCTACTCCGTTTGTAATGACGGGCGGGGCACCCGGAGATGTTGCCTCAAAAATATTAACAGGTATCATACTATTGGGTGGAGCAACGTTAGTTGTGTTAAATGCCAGTGTTATTTGGCGCACACTCGTAGATTCAGTTATTGCATTTTTATCAAAGGAACTAATTATTCAAGAAGAATGTAAAACGTCATGGCAATGGCTTACTGGTACATTAAAACACGTGAACTGTGAAGCTATTGAAGATTTAAATAGAGCAAATCTTCGTGAAATTTCAAACCAAGCAAAGAACTTTGTGCTTGCATTTATAGCAAGTATGGGAGGTGTTGGTGTACTATCTATTCCTAGTATGTTCAATTTTGTGAATCAAAATATATCAACTCATATTGTTTCTTTAATATATTACTTGGTTTCTGGGTTTGGCAGGGTATCATTAAAATCTATAAAATTTTTGTTCACATTATTGATAGATGTTGTTGTGAAAATGAGAGGACTTGTAAATCCAGCAGATATAGTTGCTTTATTTGTAACAGCAAAAACCAAACTGTATACTTTTATTACTGCTAGTTATGATGTTGCACGTAGAATGATGATAACAGAATCTAGAACCGCAGTAGCATCTGGTGCAAGTGTTGGAGTAGATATAGTTGCTACGACCGAACCATTTGACAGCGATATAGAAGATGATGGAACACGTTCTCCTCCAAGAGCGCGACTTGACCATAGACGCGCAGAGCAATCCGCTCCTACAGGCGAAAATTTAGAAGCGTCTTATCATTCAGCAATAGAGTCTCTTAGAGCTTCTCAAACAGCACTTACCGAAGCACAAACCAGTGCTCACCAAGAACCTTGGATAATTTCTGCTGCAATGTTGCGGGTTGACGCAGATCAACGCGCGGTAGACGGACATCCATATACACTTGCTACGCGAACAACCGCGATGATGGCTGTTGCGCCTACAATGATGCCTGCTGCGCCTACAATGATGCCTGCTGCGCCTACAATGATGGCTGCTGCGCCTGCTGCTGCGCCTACAATGATGCCTGCTGCGCCTGCAATGATGCCTGCTGCGCCTGCAATGATGCCTGCTGCGCCTGCAATGATGGCTGCTGCGCCTGCTGCTTTGCCGCCTCCAGAAGTTACTCAACCATTAGGATATTCGGAACTACCTATAGGATTGACCCAACCAAATCCACGAAAAAGACAAGGACCGGA
>Ga0233449_1003440_pt1 | contig 11573 bp, 8 predicted proteins | sample SI_124_October20_FD_183012 | JGI IMG/M metagenome (GOLD analysis project Ga0233449, IMG submission 183012) | Seawater microbial communities from Saanich Inlet, British Columbia, Canada - SI_124_October2016_200_MG | ecosystem: Environmental > Aquatic > Marine > Inlet | place: Canada: British... | reverse complement strand
TCAACGTTTCTTGTAAAATAATTAGTTTCATTGCAATAATAAAATAGTGGAGTAGAATTTGTTTCTCCAATAGAATATACAACTGGATGGTTATTTTTAGTTTTTGTTACATAAAAATCCTTACGATATGAATTATCAAATTCAAAAGAAGTCTCATCTCCTGCTGGTTCATAATCATCGTCAGTATAGTCTACTTGATGTTTTGATAATTTTGTTAATTTATTAAAATTTAGAAACTGAGTATTAGGCGGTATAGTTTCTCGCTTATAAGTAGATTTATCAACTACAATTCCAACTACAGACTCGATCTTTTCAAAAACTTTATTATTATCAGGATCTTTTACTTTCTCATCTAGCTTTTCCATAGTTTCTCTAATTTTGTCTTCATTATTAATAATTTTAAAAGGAAGAATGTAATCTGCATATAAAATAATCATTTTTTTTATTTTCTGACACAAGTTATAGTTTAATATTACCAACTTATAATAATGTAAATTAAAATTTGTTTTTTCATTTAAATACTTTTCTTGATTAGTATTTTTAACCCCTAAATTATTTTGTAATTGTAAAGAATAATCTGAATCACTTCTTTTAAAAAATTGACCATACTCATATCTATATAAATCATTTGTTATTTTATTATATTTTTCAAATAATATACCCATAGTTGTTCCACCTTTATATAAAAATCTTAAATTGTCCTTCAACTCAGGGTTCCTTTTAATATATTCCTCTAAAAATTTATTATAATAACTATTCACTAAATATTGAAAATTAAAAATTAATTCCTGATTTCCCTGACTATAAACTGTTTCATAATTTATATAGTCTGTCATTACATCATATAATTGTTTCTTTTGTTGAAAGGCCTCCATCGATTTTTTACTATCTTCATCTTCTGAATTAGTTATTTCTCTATCTTTAAATTCTAAACCTTCCCTCTCATTATTGAACATATACACTTGATTATTATTTTCATCCGAGTTATTAACGTCTCTTAATTTATCATTCATAAAATATGGTTTAATGAAAAAAGAGTCGAAATTTTTTAAATCTGATTCGATCTCTTCATTAATTTTTGAGATAATATCAAAGGGTTGAGTAGAATTATTTATGTTTAAAATTTTTTTTATCTTCAGATAAATAGCTAATAAACCATAAATCTTATAGATACCTTCGTTAATTACAGTATTAGTATTAAAATTATAAATATAATTTTTTGAAGTATTTGATATATTAGTTGCATTATCAACTAATTTTTTATATTTTGAATAATCTAACTTGTTTGCAAGTATACTAATTTGTTCCCTTAAATAATCTATTGACTTATCAATATTATTTTCCTTGGAATTTAATGAAGAATTATTTAATATATCATAAACTGAATTAATATTCATATATAATAAGGGTATAATATAATTATTAAATTATTAAATTATTTTATGAAATGTTAAGTTTAAATTAATAAAATCTAAATGATGTTCTTTTTTTATATAATAAACAACTTTTGAAACTATATGTTCTCCTATAGTTATTTGAAATGATTTTAGATTATCAGATAAAATTTTATAATTTTTTTTTAATTCTTCTTTAATCTCATCTTTAAAATTTGTAATATAATCAAAACGTTGGTTAGTGTTATCTATGTTTTTTAATATTTCTAAAATTGCTATTTCATAATTATAATATATTAAATAATAATTATATTGTATCGAAATATTATCAGATGATTTCGTGTTTTCAAAACCAGGTTCGTTTGTTATTGGAAAATCGTGTAACAGTGATTGAATTGACAAAACAACCGATCTTAGATTCATTACACTTTTCCATCCAGGTCCTTGCCAAGTGCCTAAAATTGATAAACAAACTTTTCCACATTCATATAAATTTGGATTAAACCTAACATTTTTATTTGTCGTTAAAAGTTTTACCATTGGTGGACTTTTTGGATAATTATTAGGGAAATTTATTTCAAATATATAATAACCTCCAAAATATGGAGTATTTGGTGGACCTATTATCATAACATGATTTTTTTTAAAAATATCTTCTTTGTTTATTGATAAATAAACTCCATCTGGTTTATTCTTATTAAAATCAAAAAAATCTTGAACTATTCTTAATTTAGTTTTATTCATTATTAAATTTAATATTCTTAACTCTAAATAATTTTATTAAGACACTATTTATATTGATGTGATAAACTAGTCCATCATAATAGATGCACGGTCTTATATTAAATATAAATCCTATCGTTAATATATGCATAATTATACGTATTTATGCTATATATAGATGGTTTCCATCGTACCAGACTCTTTTAAGTGAAAAAATTTGAAATTTTTATTTAAAAAATTCAAATCTATAATTATATAATGTCCTCTAATAAAAATATTATTAAAGAAAATATCAATCCTAACAAAATAAAAAGATGTAGGAGTAGTCTAGAAAAATTACTCGATAAGAACAGAATTAGTTCATCTACTAATACAGCAGTAACACATGTAACTTTAGACCCGTCATTTCCAGGAAAATATTCATTTGATAAAATAGCCAGGAAGAAACTTAACAAGTTAATTAAAGAGGCAAACAAATACAACATTAATTTGGGCGTAGCAGAAAAACCAAAAGAATATAATCCTATTAAAGTTGATATCGATTTAGAAATTCCAAAAGATTCTCACATACCAGGTGAAAGATTATATAATAATGATTTTATTATGAAAACAATTGATATTTATAGAAATTCCATTAAAAAATATTTGGATGTTCACGATTCTCAATTACAAGTATGTGTATTGGAAAAAAGTGAAACATCGGATAAGGGGGTAACTGTAAAAGATGGAATACATTTGTTTTTTCCATATATTGTAGCACATTATAAGGTAAGACATTTAATTAGAGAAAATGTAATTGAAGTTTCTAAGGGTGAACCAATATTTAACAAATATACTAAGAACGTTGAAGAAATTTTTGATAAAGCTGTTATTAGTTCTAACTTTTGGATTATGTATGGAAATTCAAAACCAAAGTGTAAACCATATAAGTTTACACAACTAATTGCACATGATGATTCCGAAATGGATTTGTCAGAATTAGTCAATGATGAAGATGATCTAATTGAATTATTTTCATTACAAGGAAAAAATTGGAAAGAATCAAATTCAACACCTTTAAACGGAATATATTCTCAAGAAGATATTGAATTTGAATGCAACAATAAGGGTATTGATAATTCTACCAGTTCAAATATTGAGACAATATTACCAATAAATCGTGAAGACGATTTTAGAAAAGCAAAGTTTTTGGTATCATTACTTGCAGACGAAAGAGCCGATAATTATAATGATTGGATAAGAGTTGGATGGGCATTACATAACACCGACCGTAGTTTACTCCAAGTATGGATTGATTTCTCCAAAAAATGTCCAGAAAAATTTAGTGAAAAAGAATGTGAAAAAATATGGACACATATAAAACCGGGATTAACAATACGTTCATTGCAATCTTGGGCTAAAGAAGATAACCCTCACAAATATTCTGAATATATGAAAACAGAATTTGAAGAACTACTAAAAAAATCATTATCAGGCGATACATATTCAGTTGCAAAAGCACTATATACCAAATATTTTGATCGTTTTATATGCGCATCTATTAAACACAACACCTGGTTTGAATTTAACAACCATAGATGGAATAAAGTTGATGGCGGGTACACGCTCATTAAAAATATTTCAGAAGAATTTGTTAACGATTATATGAAAGTTAGTTCCGAATATAATCTAAAAGCTATAAATACAACAGGTATTGAAAAAGAAGATTTACAAAAAAAGGCTTCTTGTTTCCAAAAGATTGTTGATAAACTATTAAATCTAAATTATAAGAAACAAATTATGGAAGAGAGCAAATATTTATTTCATGATGAAGATTTTGAAGATAAACTTGATGAAAACCATGATTTACTCGGATGTGAGAATGGTGTTTATGATTTTGCTAAAGGTGAGTTTCGCGATGGAAGACCCGATGACTATATCACTCTTACTACAAAAAATAGATATTATTCTTGGAACCCAAAGAATCCATGTGCGAAAGCTATCGAGAAATTTTTCAAAGAAATTCTACCAATCAAATCTGTCCGTGAATATTTTTTACAAGCACTTAGTACATGTTTATCTGGACATAACCGAGAAGAAAAATTATATATTCCAACAGGTGGGGGGTCTAATGGTAAGAGTCTAACTTTTGATCTTGTCAATTCAGCACTAGGTGAATATTATATTTCTTGTCCTGTTACAATTATGACTCGCGCACGTGGATCATCAGGATCGGCTTCTCCCGAATTAGCACGTATTAAAGGTAAAAGAATTGGTGTTTTACAAGAACCTGACAATAGTGAAACTATGAATGTTGGATTAATGAAGGAACTAACTGGTAATGATGCTTTCATGGCACGTGGACTTTTCGAAGACCCTAAAGAGATTAAACCACAAATTAAGTTCTTCTTAACTTGTAATGATTTACCTATAATTCCATCTCGTGATGGAGGTACATGGAGACGTTTACGTGTAGTTCAATTTAAATCCAAGTTCGTTGATTCTCCAGAGGGTCCAAATGAATTTAAGATTGATACTAGGTTAAAAGAAAAAATCAATGAATGGGGTCCAATGTTTTTATCTTATCTTGTTTACATTTATAATTCTATGTACAAGAAAACTACTTATTTGGTAGAACCAGATGAAGTACTCTATAGTACTAATGCATACAAGATGGATAATGATCACTTCCTTGAATACTTTAACACCAAGTTAGAGCAAGTTGAAGATCCCAAAGCTCTTATTAGTAAGAGGTCTGTATATACTGATTTCAAAGCTTGGTTCAAAGAATATCATGAAGGAAATAAATTACCAAGAAGTGAACAACTTTATCGATTCTTGGATGATATTCTAGGAAAAGGTAACAGGGTAGGATGGAAGAATGTAATTTTTAGAACAGAAGAAGGTGAGGAAAGCGGAGATGATGATAATAATGATCTAGACGTTTAATTAAATTTAATTTAAGAAAATTTTAATCTAAATTACTTTAATGTATAAAGTAGCTTCAGAAGGTATAATAATTGGATTTATTACTTTACTATTAGGAAGAATTACTATGGGATTATTAATTAAGAATAAAAATAAAAAACATCCAAAAGGTTTAAATATTGCTTTTTTCAGCACTGGTTTTTTGTTACATTTTGTAATTGAGTTAATAGGAATTAATTGCTGGTACTGTAATAAAAAATGTACGGCAAACATTAGAAAATTTATTTGATACTGATATAATTATTTACCAACCGGGTGGTGGTACCACAAAATTCCATTATTTTAAGATAAAGTTGTTCATCATTATTTTTAAAATTTTTTATAGTAAAGTGATTAGACTTATTTAAATACAATAAATACAACTGTATTTTTAATAATGTATCATCTGTTTTTATTTTTGATACATTTAAAATAATTTCATTTAATAATATTATTGGTAGTTTCTTATTAATTTGGTATGAGTTATATATAAAATTAAATGTTTTAAATATAAGTTTATCCATATAGTAATCATCTAAAATTGTATTTTCGTATTTTAGTAAATCAATTGTATTAATATTTTTAAATAACTCATATTTTGCTTTTAATTTTGATTTATATATTGATTTTATAAAATTATAAATAAAAATTCTTTTATTTGGATAATAAGAAATTATTATTATAATGCTTTTTAAAATAAATAAAGCTATAATGTTATTAACTAAGCTTTTTGACTCCATTTTTTCAATATATTTTATTAACTTAATACCCTTTCTTTTATTATTTAGTAAATTAATTATAATATTTATTAGATTTTCATTAAAAGTCATTAAATTTAAATATATTATTTTTTTTATTGGGAAGAAAAAATATTGTTAATTATGAAGAGTTGTACCATATCATGTGTGACTATCAATACTGTCCTTTTCGTCGTTCAAGTTTTTACTTATACAAATGAAGCTTGAATTTAGAATATTATATACCATCTGAAAATATAAGAAATCGTTCGATAAAATATGGAAAAAAGAAGTAAACTAAAATGAAAGATTATATAAAGAAACCGGATATCTTATAGATATAAATATAAATTAATTTAAGGAATGGTATAATTCATCTTTTATTTTTTCATCAATACAATAAACACGATATATATATTCCTGATGATTTTCATTAGTTAATAATGAAAAATTTTCTATTGTTATATCTGATATAATCATATTATTTTTAGGGTAGTAGAATTTAATATTTGATAATGGATTAGGATTTTTACCACTTGTATACCCAACCTTATATTTTACTATTTTATAACTTCCCTCATTAAATTTACTAAAAACCTCTTCAGGAAAAGTAAACTCTTCCAAACTTATATTTTCAAATACAATACTAGGAAGTCTTCTAGTTTCTATTTTATTTATAATTTCTTTTACCTTTGGATTATCTGAATTATATATAAAACTATCAACTAGTTTTATCATATTTTCAACGTCCGTTAAATATTCCGAGATTTTATCTGTTTTTTCCAGTTCAGATAAAAGTTCAGACATTAAAATTTCAATCGCTTTTACTGTTTTATGATGATATATTCTTCGGTGTAATTGATATCTGATAAAAAACAGATGATATAAACTTTCTTTTGCTTGAATAGGATAACATATTTCATCATTAATGACTCTAGGTTGTAAAAGTAATCTACTAAAATCAACATCTAATTTTAGACCAATAGCTCTGTTATCTCTATTTATATAATCAAACTTATCAACATCAACATTATTTCTAGGGTTTGATATAATTTCAAAAATCCATTTTCCGATTTTAAACTCTTTATTCCATTTATCATAATTACTATTTTTAGGATTAATTAAATCACCAATAACAACTAGCTCATCAGAACTAATATTAATCTTATATTTATTAACAATATTTTTTAAAATTATTATCGACCTTTCTTCGTGAATACACACATTTCCTAAATTTTTATAATTAGATAATTTAGGTAAAAATATATCATCAAATAAATGAGAATACATTAAATGACCTAAATCATGACACAACCCTGCTATAGATATAACTTTAACTATATTATCAGTTATATTTAAATCTGGTTGATTATCTTTAATGTTATTGATAAATTTTTTAGCTAAATGATATGTTCCAATTGAATGTTCAAATCTAGAATGATTTGCTGTTGGAAAAACATAATATAATACACCACCTTGGTGTATTCTTCGAAGTCTTTGAAATTCAGGAGTATCTATAATACTTATAGCAATATCATCCACTTCTATATAATTATGGATATTATCAAAGATGAGAGTATCTTGATTATCATTATTTTTAATAATAGACATTTAATAGATTATTAATAAATTAATAATATAATAAATCAATTTTTAAAATTATACACTTACATATTCATCTTCACTACAATCTTTATCTTTGCAACAATTTTCTTTAACATCATCATCAGATTCCGATTCAGTATCTGAATCAACATAATTACTCAAATTAATATTGGATGGTAGATCGAACTCTTGAGGAGGTGCTGGTGGTTGAGGTGGTTTCATTCTTTCTTGAATCTGTTCTTTTGTTAATACATCAAAACCAATCTTCTTCGCAATAATTCCAAAATATTCAGCAATATATTGATCTACTTTTTTATTTCCTGAAATTTGCATTAAACCAGAACCAAATAATTCAATCTGTTCTTTATGCTTTTCAGGATCATCAAGTATTTCAGTCGGTTTAGGAATAGGTACTCCAGGAACATTTTGTTTTAACCATGCGTACCTCTCAAATATGTCCTTATCAACTGTTTTCTTCATACTTTTTAAATCTCTAAAATCACGTCCAGATCTTTTTGTATGTAATTCTTTTAATTTCTTTCTTAATCTTTCACGATCTGTCATACCATGATGTGGTGGTTGAATCATATCTTTATCAACATGTTGTTGTTGGTTGCCCCATATATGTTCTTCATCTTTAATATTAACAGTAATATCGTATCCTTCTTGTGACAAAATAAATTGGTACCCATCCTTTAAAAAATCTATACTTGATACTAATCCTATATCCTCATGTTCTTTCAGAAACTTTTTTAATTTTAAAATAGCATTCTTAGATTTAAACTTGCATTTATTTTCCGGTGATATTATGACATTTACCATTAATATAATTAGTATTAATTTTTTAAATAACAATTAATAGAAACTTCAAATATATCTAAAAAAATTGACATTTAATATTCATTTAAACAATATTATATAGTATAAATAATGGTTAGAGATACTAAATTGTATGATGAATTAGGTGTGCCCCCAAATGCAAATGAATCTGAATTAAAAAAGGCTTATCGGAAATTATCTGTTAAATGGCATCCAGATAAAAATCCCGAAAATAAAGAGGAAGCAACGAAGAAATTTCAAGAAATTTCTGAAGCATATTCAGTTCTAAACGACCCAGTTAAAAGAACTCAGTATGACCAAATTGGAATGGATTTTCTTAAAAATCAATCAGGTGGTCCTGAAATGGACCCAAGTGACATGTTCTCTCAATTCTTTGGAGGTAATTCACCATTTGGTAGTGGAGGTTCTCCATTTGGTGGTGGTTTTGATTTTGGAAGAGGTGGGCGTCAACAACAAAGACAAGAAGATATGAGTGTTAAAATTAATGTTACCTTAGACCAGATTTATAATGAAGAAGGTGTTGATATTAATTATCCTCAGAAAGTATATTGTAAAGAGTGTGATGGTATGAAAACTAAGAGTAAGAAAAATCCGATTTGTCCAGATTGTAACGGTCAAGGTAAAAAAATACAAGTAGTAAGGATGGGTCCAACAATTCAACAGATGGTTCAAGATTGTATGAAATGCAGAGGGAGTGGAGATTTTGTTCTAGACAATGATAGATGTACAAGTTGTACGGGAAAAGGATTTACTACAAAAACTAAAACAATAAAAATTCCACTAAGAAATGGATTAGAAAGAGGTAATAAAATACAGCTAGAAAAGAAAGGTCATCAATTAAAAGATGGTAAAACTGACTTAATAATTGTTATTAATGAATTACCTCATACACATTTTAAAAGAGATGGACCAAACTTAATTATGGAGATAACCTTAGAATTATATCAATCATTATTTGGTTTTGATAAGGTTATTAAACATTTAGATGGTTCACAATTGCATATTTCTAGTTCATCTAAAATAGAAGATGGCGATGTTAAAAAAATAGTTAACAAAGGTATGATGAATCTTCGAAATAATAAACCAGGTGACCTTTTTATAATTTTCAAAGTAAAATATCCATCAACTGATGATTATTCATTACAAGAAATTAACACTATAAAAACTTTATTGTCTAAGAATTGTAAAGATGAATTACAAATGGAAACTGATATTAAGGAGGGGGTAATAAAAAGCAATAAAACAATATTAGAAGAAGGTAATTTCGATAGAAGTCAACCTAATGAACCAGAAGAAGCCCAGACTCAATGCGCTCAACAATAATAGAAGTTTTTTTATATAAATGATGAATATGTTCTTACGAAAAGTTACATCCCAATCAAAAAGTTATTTGGCATATTAACGTGTGTATTTTTTTCCGAACCTTTTAAAATTAATAAAAAAATACAGTATATTATATAAAATTGCCAAAGTACAAAAAAATCTCAGATATATTAAATGAAAATATACCTATTAAGACATGAAGATAGAACAATGGATTTAACTTTTTTTTCTCCACTAACAAAAAATGGTTTAGAAAATTCGGTTGAATTAATAAAACATTTGGAAAAAGAAAAAATTAACACGATATATTCATCACCATATATTAGAACTTTACAAACAATATATCCATTTTCTAAAAAATATAACATTAACCCAAAATTAGATTATTCAATAGTAGAATTATACCAAGAGGATAATATTCCTAAAAAATCATATCAAATAACATTACCTGAATATATATCAGAATCTTTTAATAATGATAAAGAATATAATACATTAATATTACCGAATGATATTGAATTTCCAGAAAATGTAAGTGATTTTAGTAAAAGAATAAAAAAATTTATTAAAAATGTAATAAAAGATAATTATAGTTCTGATAAAAATATAGTAATTGTTACTCACCAAGGAGTAATAGATACGATATTAAATTCTATCTCGAAAAACCATAAAAATATTGGAGAAAAATTAATTGATGTTAAATATCCAAAAGGAGGTTTAACAAAAATATTTGAAGGAAGTGAATGGGATATAAAAAAAATAAACTGGTAACTAAACGTAAATAATTAAATTAAATTAATTTATTATAATTATTTACTAAACAATAATAATAATGTCAATAATTCAAAAATTCTTTAAAAAAATTCAAGAATTAAATAATGATAATATTAAAAATTATAAAATAATTAATAAATTAAATACAACTATAAAAGAAAATATTATTTCTATGTTCCCTCAGTTAAATATTCAAGATACTAATATTTTACACCAACTAAGTCTTTATTTACATTATCAGATTATAAATAAATTTTTAGGGTTACATCCTACAAATTTAGATTTATTGGAACAATTTACTCAAAATAATAGTCGAGATATAAAAGCGATTGTTTTAATGCTTTTACCTTTTATAGATGATAAAGATAACGCTATTAAATTTAAAAAATTAAAAGATTTAAATCAATTATTAAATAGTGAACTTGGTTCTGAAAATATTAGTAATGTAAAAGATAAGGATATTACTGATGCATTACAAAATGAATTCTATTTTAGTAACTTTGCTATTGGTTTATTAAACCATCAAGATAAATATTTAAAATTAGTAGATGAAGACAATATAAAGTTAATTTACCAAGTAATTCATCATAATTATATTGCTTTATTGGAAACATTAAAAATGGTTAATGGAAAATTATATATAAATTGGATGAATATTGAACCAATTACTGAAAATAATCTTGAAGATGAAAATATCTACAAGAATAGTCAAATATCAATTTTAAATAGAGAAGATGATAGAGATTCTAATGGATTATGGATTGGAGACTTTTATAACGTTATGCGAAATGGTTATTATCAAAATATAAAAAAGGTAAAATGGTTAATTTTTAATCGTTTTAATATTAAAGTAGAAAAATCTCAATATTATCTCCAAGTTTTAGACAAAGAATTAGATCTTAAAAATCATTTAAATTCAAAAACTAACTATACTAGATATGATGATTTACCAGAAGATGACCAATTTAAATTTAATAAAAATATTAGAAAACTAAAAGATAAAATTAATGATAATCCTATTATATTTGATTTATGTAAACAACTTATTATTTATTTTATTAATACTTATACTTATAAGAATGATATTGAACAAACTAACCCAAAATTAGATCAAAGAATACTAAAAAAATTTAAATTAGAAACTGACACTGAAGATAATATTATAGATGGTGAAAAAGAAGATTTTAACAAAAATAACTTGGATAAATCTGAAAAAATAAATGAAAAACAT
>Ga0233449_1003438_pt1 | contig 11576 bp, 11 predicted proteins | sample SI_124_October20_FD_183012 | JGI IMG/M metagenome (GOLD analysis project Ga0233449, IMG submission 183012) | Seawater microbial communities from Saanich Inlet, British Columbia, Canada - SI_124_October2016_200_MG | ecosystem: Environmental > Aquatic > Marine > Inlet | place: Canada: British... | reverse complement strand
TATCCAAATACCACCTTCACGCCTTGGTCCACCAGGGATTTCAAGACGATTTCCGCTCCTGTGAGCTCTGCGCTAGCCATTGTTCCGATCCTTGATTTATGAGCGATTTCGGTTCATCCGCAATCGCATTCGTGTCGTTTAAACGAGAAGCCGCCGCCTAACGCATGCCAGACGGCGGAAAACGGCGCTAACCTAGTCGCTCAGACCTTTTCGGTCAATACGCCTTGGCGAACAAATGCAAAGATTTCAGCTAATTTTCTTTCCGAATCTTGCTCAACAACAATTTTCCAGTCTTTCATCTGGTTACGAATCCAGGTCATCTGTCTTTTGGCATAGCGGCGAGTGGATTGTTGCGCCGCCGCCAGTGCCGTTTCCTCATCCATCGTCCCTGCCTGAAGTTGGCTGATTTCCGGGACACCAACAGCTTTCATGATCGGTAATGAAGGGTGCAGGTTCAGTTTCCGCAAGGCCCTGACTTCCTCTTGCGCCCCGCCGGCAAACATTTTGACAAGGCGGTCATCGCAACGGGCATAAACAATTTCACGTGGGGGCAACAAGGCCAAACGGATCATTGGCAGATCAAGTCCACCATCCCGGCTTGCCTCAGCCTGCCATACGCCCAGTGGTTTCCCGGTAGCTGCAAGTACTGCAGCTGTCCGCAATACACGTTGGGTATCTGTTGACCTGATCCGGGCCGCACCGTCCGGGTCGCGGGACTCCAGTTCGGCAAAAAATGCTTCTGCGCCGATGGTCGCGTGATGGGCAGCCACATCATCCGTAATATTTTTTGGAATTTCAGGAATCTCAGCGATGCCTTCCTGTAAAACCTTGAAATACAATCCGGTGCCGCCAACGACAATCGGCCACCGCCCCGCTGCGTGCGCATTATTGATTTCAGTAACTGCCATATCGCGCCAGCGGGCGACAGAACATCGTTCCGCACCACCAAGAACGCCATAAAGTTTGTGAGGAACCTGTCTTTTTTCATCAAATGTGGGCTGAGCGGTAATTATTTCCAGCTCTTCATAGACCTGCATGCTATCGGCATTTATGATCACGCCGCCGCCGACATCCTCAAGCTGCTGGGCCAGAGCAAGGGCCACAGACGATTTACCGCTGGCCGTAGGACCGGCTAATAATATGACGCCTTTGCGCAAGAATTTCTCTCATCGTAATTCGAATTCGGGTTATGCCTCCAAGTTGTTCGATATCAACGTATTTGTCGACCCGCAATCCGTGAACAGATTTACCTGATGGAAAATGTCCTTACCCTGATCGGCAGCCGCAACTGGGCTCCCCTTGCCAGCGACGTCGTATCAATGGCTGTCGGCGCGCTGGAAGAAGCAGGTGCTGAATGCTCGGCACCTGACTGGCTTTCCGACGAACACGCCTGTGACATTCACTATGAAGGTTTTAGCCCATCGGTTGGTGAAGCATCTGTGCGCCAGTATTTGCGCGACATGCCGATTGATATGGTTTCCCAGAAAAGTGAATTCCGTCGCAAGCGTCTGCTGCTCAGCGATATGGATTCAACGATTATTCAACAGGAATGTATCGACGAAGTCGCAGCCTATGCTGGCTTGCGCGATCAGGTCTCGGAAATAACAGAAGCGGCCATGCGCGGTGAACTTGATTTCAGCGCCAGCTTGATCCGTCGTGCCGCCATGTTGAAAGATATCGACGTCGAAGTACTGCAGAAGGTTTACCAGGACCGTATTACCCTGACACCCGGAGCCCGCACCCTGGTGCAAACCATGCGTAATAATGGTGCCTGGTCAAAACTGGTGTCAGGTGGTTTTACCTATTTTACCAATCTGGTCAGTATTCAAACCGGTTTTCATGATCACCAGGCAAATAGACTGGAAGTCATCGCCGGGCGTCTGACGGGCGGTGTAATTCCACCTATCCTGGACAATCATGCAAAACGTTCAGCCTTGTTCAAATGTGTCGAAGCCCTGGGGCTGAAACCGGAGGAAACAATGGCCGTCGGTGATGGCGCGAACGACATTCCCATGCTCCAGGAAGCGGGTCTTGGCGTCGCTTTTCACGCCAAGCCTCTTGTCGCTGCATCGTCCAATGCCAGACTGGATCATGCGGATTTGACCGGCGCCTTGTATGCCCAGGGATACCGGGATGAGGAATTCGTAACAGACTGAATCAGCCAATATTCTCGCTGATCTGCACAGCTGGCGATACATCCGTAAAATTGGGAATATCACCCATAACTTCCTGACCGTGGTCTGCAATCAACTGCTGCAGCACATCCGGGCTTTCCATCTCAAGAATTGCCATGACTTGATAAGGGGCCGGTGTTGCCGGGTCTGGTGTCGCAATACCTTTTACGGCGCGCACACTGATAAGTTTATCGCCCCACAATTTGTTAACCAACGGAATATGGGTATCAAGATAGTACCCCATATCAAATTTAGACCCGGGTGTGTTTGGATACATCACTGTCACTGTCGTTGTCATGATTTCCCCCTGAAAGTTTTGACCGGGTGCAATATTACACCCGGCTACAGACTAAACCTTACGTGCAACGAGTGTTCTGTCAAATGGAGAACTGGCAACAATTTCGTGATCGGAAGTCGTCAGGAAGATCGTCCAGGAATGAAAAAGGGGCTGCCAACAGGCAACCCCTTCTCAACAATCAGACGTCAGAAAACTATTCAGCGGCAACTTGTGGCAACTGATCGAGAGATGCCTTCAAGGCAGCCTCGTCATAGTCTTCATCTTTCAGCAGACCGGCGTGATAGTCGGTGTAGGCCTGCATGTCAAAATGGCCATGACCCGAGAGGTTAAAGAGGATCGTTCGGCTAACGCCTTCCTCTTTACACTTCAAGGCTTCGTCGATGGCAGCTTTTGCAGCGTGGGTTGATTCAGGTGCCGGGACGATGCCTTCCGCCCTGGCAAACTGAACACCCGCCGCAAAGCACGGGTTCTGGTGGTAGGCAACAGCGTCAATCAGTCCTTGTTCTGCCAAATGGCTGACCATGCCGGCCATGCCGTGGTAACGCAAACCACCAGCGTGGAAGCCAGGTGGTACAAAGGCAGAGCCCAGCGTGTGCATGCGCATCAAAGGCGTCAAGTGCCCGGTGTCACCAAAGTCATAGGCATAGACCCCTCGTGTCAGGGTTGGGCATGCAGCCGGTTCAACAGCAACGGCCCGAACCTTGGGACCACCACGCAAGTTAGCACCGATGAACGGGAAGGCGATGCCGGCAAAGTTGGAGCCACCGCCAGCAGCACCGATGACCACATCCGGATAATCTCCTGCCATTTCCATCTGTAACATGGCTTCCTGACCAATCACCGTCTGGTGTGTCAGCACATGGTTCAGCACGCTGCCCAATGAGTATTTTGTATCATCATTGGTGGCAGCGACTTCTACGGCCTCGGAAATCGCCATGCCAAGGCTACCTGTACTGTCAGGGTCCTGGGCAAGAATGGCGCGTCCGGCTTCGGTACGATCCGATGGACTGGCAAAACATTCGGCGCCATAAGTTTCCATCAAGGCCCGGCGATACGGCTTCTGGTTATAGGAAATCTTCACCATGTAGACTTGCACGTCGATGCCAAACAGGGACCCGGCGAAAGCCATGGAGGAGCCCCACTGACCGGCACCTGTTTCGGTACAGATCTTCTTGATGCCCTCTTCCTTGTTATAGAACGCCTGAGCGACGGCAGTATTTGGCTTGTGACTACCTGCCGGGCTGACGCCTTCATATTTGTAATAAATTTTCGCAGGTGTATCGAGAGCCTTCTCCAGACGACGGGCACGGAACAGAGGTGTGCAACGCCATTGGCGGTAGACATCGCGCACTGGATCCGGAATTTCGATTTCGCGTTCCTGGCTTACTTCCTGACCAATCAGTGCCATGGGGAACAAGGGTGCCAGATCTTCGGGGCCAATTGGTTGCCCGGTGCCAGGGTTTAAAACCGGGCTTTGGGGAACTGGCAAATCAGCGGCAATGTTATACCAGGTCTTTGGGATCTGCTCTTCGGGAAGCAAATACTTGATGGTGTCGCTCATAAAAATTATCTCCCTGTACTTATGTGTTTTCCTCCCAAGATAGAGAGGAAACCGGTGCCTCTTGTTGCAGGATTTAACATCCAGGGCTTAACCCGGTATTTGAATGCGTATTTTAGGGAAATCAATTCATTTGGCCAGCAAAATGAAACGCAAGCCGACAAAAAAACGGCGGGGAATAAACCCCGCCGTTTAAAGTAATTCCAGGACTTGCTGTAAGTATCAGCTTTCCTTGAGCCTAAGTGCAACAAACCGCAAATCTTCAGCTCTTTGCAAAAGAATCAGGACAGACTTTCTTTTCGAATCCTGCACGGCTGTGACCTTGGTGACCACTTCGTCCGGGCTGGATACTTCTTCCTGTCCGACTTCAACGATCACATCGCCTGGCCGAATACCCTTTTCCGCAGCAGCGGAATCTGTTTCAACTTTTGTAACGACAACACCTGCAACACCATCCTGCACTTCGTAACGCTTGCGCAAATCGTCTGTGATTGATGACAAGGTCATGCCGAGAGCCGACACCGTGCTGGTTTTGGTTTTTTCTTCGCTGTCAGAAGCTTTTGCCAAGGCAACTTTATCTTCCTTCAGTTCACCCACCTGCACCTGCAAATTAACAATTTTACCTTTGCGCCAGACTTCAACTTCGATGTCCTTGCCTATGACAGTTTCTGCAACGATCCTGGGCAGCTGACGCACATGAGGTACTTCCTTGCCGTCAAATTTCAGGATCACATCGCCAGGCTCAACGCCAGCTTCACGGGCCGGACCATCATCGAATACACCGGCGACCAGAGCACCCTTTGCTTCATCAAGACCCAGGCTTTCGGCTATTTCATCTGAGACAGGCTGAATGCGCACACCGAGCCAGCCGCGACGCGTGCGGCCGAATTCCCGTAATTGCGAAACAACTGATTTGGCCATATCGGACGGAACAGAAAATCCGATGCCGACACTGCCGCCTGTTGGTGAGAAAATCGCTGTGTTAATGCCAATGACTTCGCCAGCCATATTGAACAGGGGACCGCCAGAGTTCCCTCTATTGATTGACGCATCTGTCTGAATGAAATCGTCATAAGGACCGGCATTGATATTACGTGCCCGGGCCGAAATGATCCCGGCTGTCACACTGCCACCCAGGCCAAAGGGATTTCCGATGGCCATCACCCAGTCGCCGACGCGTGCCTTGCGGGATGATCCAAATTCGACAAATGGAAGCGGTGTTTCCGGTTTGACTTCCAGCACCGCGATATCGGTTTTGGGGTCGTTGCCGATCAGTTTGGCTTTCAGACGTGTGCCGTCTGTCAGGATAACCGTAATTTCATCTGCTTCGGCAATGACATGATTGTTTGTAATGATAATACCGGCTGGATCAATAATGAAGCCGGAGCCAAGGGACGTTGCCCGGCGGGAACGCGGCTTGCCATTTTCATCACCGCCTTCACCACGCTCCTGACGATCAAAGAAGTCCTTGAAGAAGTCTTCGAACGGTGAGCCTGGCGGGAACTGCGGCATGGGTACTTCACGCTTTTGCTGCTGACGTTGTTTCACAACCTGGGTTGTTGAAATATTTACGACGGCAGGCAGCAAACGTTCCGCAAGATCAGCGAAGCTGTCTGGTGCTCCACGTGCATTGGCAACAGACATAAAACTGAAAGCAATCAGAATAGTCAGTGCAGCAAAAAACCAGATTTTTCCCAAGTGACCAAAATGGTTTTCAGCCTTTGCGGCAACAGCCTGGCGACGTTGGGAGCGGGCAACAAATTCCTTCACGGGCGTTATCTCCTGTATCGAAAAGGATAAATAGCTAGGGCGATTCCGGTTTAATCCGGAAGCTCTCTGGTCCTTATCATAGCTGCGAATATGGTAATAATAAGGCTTTAGACAAGACAAATAAGGAATTTTCGTCCGGATTCGAACACAATTTCCGGAGCAGGTCGTTATTGTCTAACCGCGAACCATCCAGACAACAGCCAAACCGGTGATTGCCGCAGCCAGGCCGAATATCCGCAACGTCGATGCAGGCATTTCGAGGGCCGCAATTAACTTGCGCTTCAGACCTTCCGGGAACAAGGCAAAGACAATCCCTTCTATGACCAGGACAAGACCAAGGGCGGCCACGAGATCACTCATAGCCGCCCTGCCTCAAACTCAATCGTTCGGTCTGTCAAAAGAACTATTTGACCGGGCGAGTACCCATGATGTCGCCGAAGAAACGGAAAAACTCCGAATCAGGTGACAGCACCATGGTCGTATCGCCATTTCCCAGGGCTTCACGATAAGCCTGCATGGAACGATAGAACGTATAAAATTCCACATCCTTGCCAAAGGCTTGAGCCGAAACTTTTACTGACAAGGCGTCACCATCACCACGTAAAATCTGTGACTGCTTTTGAGCTTCAGCAATCAGGATGGTGCGTTCACGATCTGCCCGCGATTTGATGCGCTGCGAAACTTCAGCACCCTGAGCGCGATACTCACGGGCTTCACGTTCACGTTCAGTGTTCATGCGAGCATAAACCGGAGCGCTGTTAGCTTCCGGCAGGTCTGCCCGTTTGATCCGCACGTCAACAACATCAATGCCAAGACTGCGTGATTCGCTATTCACAGAATCACGAATCTGTTCCATCAATTCCCCACGTTCACCGGTCAGAACAGTCGCCAGGGGTACACTACCCAGCACCCGTCGCAAACTGGATGTCAGGATCGTCGACAGCCGTGAGCGCGCAATATTGACGGACGAAACGGATTTGTAGAATTCAAGAGCATCAGAAATCTTGTAGCGTATGAAACTGTCCACCACGAGACGTTTTTGATCCGAAGCAATGATTTCCTCTGCCGGCGCGTCAAAAGACAAAATCCGGTTTTCCATGAATTCAACATTCTGGATAAACGGTATTTTAAATTTCAGACCAGGCTTGGTAATGACGTCAACGGGATTACCAAACTGTAGCACCAAAGCCTGTTGAGTTTGATGCAAGGTGTAAAAAGAACTGAAGGCAACAAAGCCCGCAACAACAATGAGAACGCCAATAATGCCGAGAATACGTGTGCCCATCTTATTGACCCTTCTTTTGAAGTTCAGGCAATGGCAAGTAAGGCACGACACCCTGACCGCCTTTGTTGTCAATGACAATTTTGGTCATGCCCTGCAGAACGTCTTCCATCGTTTCCAGATAAAGACGTCTGGTTGTCACTTCCTTGGCTTGAACAAATTCGTTGTAAACGGCCAGGAAGCGGTTGGCGTCACCTTCAGCACGGGCCACAACTTCGGCCTTATAGGCTTCAGCTTGCTGGATCATCTGTTCCGCTTCGCCACGCGCGCGTGGAATAATGTCGTTAGCATAACCTTCGGCTTCGTTACGCAGACGCTCCTGATCGGCACGAGCACGCTGAACATCGCGGAAAGAATCAATAACGGCTCCCGGCGGATCAACTTTCTGCAACTTTACTTCCGTTACTTCAATACCTGAATCATAGCTATCCAGCACACCTTGCAAAAGAACATGTGTCGTTTGCTCGATCTTTTGACGACCTTCAGCAAAGGCCGCCGCAATTTTTGTGTTGCCAATGATTTCGCGCATGGCACTTTCAGCGGTTGCCTTCACAGTCGCTTCCGGATTGTCAATATTGAAGAGATATCTACCGGCATCCTTGATCCGCCAGAAAACAGCAAAATCGATGTCGACGATGTTTTCGTCACCCGTCAGCATCAGGCTTTCTTCCGCCACGTCCCGTCGGGCCGTTGAGCGACCAGTATCGCCGGATGTGCGATAGCCGATATCGATCCGGTTGATCCGTGTGACCTTTGGAACCAGTGCGGTTTCAATCGGGGATGGCAGGTGATAATGCAATCCGGGTCCCTTGGGGAAGCCGTCATATTTACCAAACCGCATAACAACACCTTGTTCGTCGGCACCGACTTTGTAAAAGCCGCTTGATGCCCAAAGGGCAACCAGTACCAAACCAACAAGAACAACGATTTTGCCGCTGCCACCGCCGCCAGGCAAAAATCTCTTCAGATTATCCTGGCCCTTGCGCAACAACTCTTCAAGATCAGGGGGCTGCTGTCCACTGGGTCCTTGACCCCATGGGCCTCCACCGCCACCGTTTCCACCGCCGCCTTGCCAACCGCCGCCGCCGCCGCCCTTATTGCTCCATGGCATCGTATTTAAATCCCTTGTTTCCGGATTATGTCAAACCCACAACATGAAGGCCTGATTGATTAGTCTGCTTCCCTGTTCGCCCCAATAAATAATCTTATATTAGAAACATCTAAGAAAGCTTTGAATTCATCGTCTCGCGGGTTATATGACAGCTGGTCACAACGTGCAACGCGGCTCGCGAAACACATTGTGGCTGGCAATCAAATATTCTGCCAGGCAAGTCACATAACTGCCTGGTCCCCGAGATACCATAAGTACAACAGTCATATCGTCATAAAAGCGGAGAATTTCAAGCATGTCCACGGTAACCGAACAACAGGTCGTCGAAGCACTAAGCGAAATCAAGGTTCCCGACACCGGTAAAAGCGTTCTTGAACTGGGCCTGATCCAGGGTTTGCAGGTCAAGGAAGGCCATGTGGGCTTCTCACTGGAAGTTGATCCCTCGCAAGGCGAAGCTATGGAACCAGTTCGCAAATCCTGCGAAGACATAGTCTATGACTTGCCCGGTGTGCTATCCGTAACAGCCGTATTAACGGCACATTCCAATGAAGCCTCTGCACCCGAAGCACAGCAGACAGCCCCGCAAGGCGGTGGTGGTGCTTCAGATATGGAAATCCCGGGCGTTAAATCGGTGATCGCGGTCGCATCCGGCAAGGGCGGTGTTGGTAAATCGACCGTTTCTGTGAACCTGGCCCTGGGTCTGGCGGCCACGGGCCTTAAGGTTGGCCTGATGGATGCCGACGTTTATGGCCCGTCCCTGCCTCGCATGATGGGGATCGGTGGCACACCACATTCACCGGACGGCAAATATATGATGCCGCTGTCCAACTATGGCGTCGAAGTTATCTCCATGGGCTTTCTGGTACCCGAAGATACCCCCATGATCTGGCGTGGCCCTATGGTCATGAGCGCCCTTGAGCAACTGATGCGCGACGTAAAATGGGGCGATCTCGATGTCCTGGTTTGTGATTTACCGCCAGGAACCGGTGACGCCCAGCTGACCATGGCGCAACGTGTGCCGCTGACGGGCGCTGTTGTGGTCTCAACACCGCAAGATGTTGCCCTGGCTGACGCCCGCAAAGGGATTGCGATGTTTGACAAGGTCAATGTGCCGACCCTGGGTATCATCGAAAACATGAGCTATTTTGTCTGCCCACATTGTGGCGACCGTACAGACATTTTTGGTCATGGCGGTGCCAAAGACGAAGCAACCCGTCAAAACATCGATTTCCTTGGCGAGATCCCGATCGATCCTTATCTGCGCGAAACATCTGACACCGGCACCCCGCTCACGGCCAAAGAGCCGGATCACGCGATCAGCAAAGCCTTCATCGAAATCGCCAAAAAAGTTGCTGTGAAAATTGAGGAAGCCAACGCCAACTCAGCTGCAGCTGCACCGAAGATCGTTATTTCGTAGGGGTTGAAAGCGACTCCCCCATGCTTCAGCGTCACTCCGGACCTGATCCGGAGTCTCTGAAGGCTGTCAGCTCGAATACACTCAACTATTTCGACTTCACCAGAGACTCCGGGTCAAGCCCGGAGTGACGGCGAGGAACGCTGGTTAAGTCTTCACGCTCTCCAGGGCCAGCTTGGCCATATTGGTAAAGCCGGTCTGGCGTTCTTCGGATGACAGGTCTTCACCGGTGATCAGGTGGTCGCTGACGCTGAGGATGCAGGCGGCCCGCGCCTTGAATTTGGCGGCGAGGCGAAAGAGTACGGCACTTTCCATCTCCACACCCAGGGCACCATGGTCGGCAAGCACATCAAGATGCCCTTCCATGGGCCGGTAAAAAGCGTCACCGCTGACGATGGCACCGGCGTGATAGTGCAGGCCCATTTTATCCGCCGTATCTGCAATGTGTCTGGTCAGGGCGAAGTCTGCGGTGGGGGCGTAAGATGTATCGCCAAAGACAGATTTGTTGATCGCTGAATCGGTCGAGGCCGAAACAGCGATGATCAACTCGTGAATGTCGACTTCTTTCGTCAAGGCGCCGCAGGAGCCGATCCGAACCAGCGTCTTCGCCCCATATTCCTCAAGCAATTCATGTACATAAATCGCACAGGACGGCATGCCCATACCCGTTCCCTGGACAGAAACGCGTTCACCGTTATAGGTCCCGGTATATCCAAACATGTTGCGCACATCTGAATATTGAACGGCATCATCCAGAAAAGTCTCGGCAATCCATTTGGCGCGCAAAGGGTCACCCGGCAATAAAACAGTTTCAGCAATTTCACCCGGTTTCGCGCCAATATGTGTGCTCATGCGTTATTCAGCCTTCGCGTTCGAGGGTTGCCATCAGCTCGCGCCATTCACGCGCTGACATGCCGCTTTCTTTCTGATCAACTTTTTCACCATCCAATAAACGCTTGAGCACGGCCATACCTTTTTGTGAAATATTTGTGCCCCCTACGCGATAATCCATGAAGGCACCATATGTTGCCGGAACCCAGCGCCTGACAGTGTCCAGCATAGCCTCGGCATAAACGCGGATTTCATACTGGGCGTGACTGTCGGCTCGCAAGCTGAGGAAATGCAGCAAGTTGTGCAGATCCGTTTTCCAGTACCACTGGGTATAAAAGTTCAGCGACAGATTCATGCGTGCCAATTCACGGGCCAGGCCCTGGCGGCTGTCATCAACAACATTGCCATCAGCATCTTCATTCAGCATATCGGCATAGCCGGCATAAGCCCGTTCGCTGTCTTCGCGCAGCAGTTTGAACACACGATCTGCGTCCTGACCTGAAAGCACCTCGCCCCTGCCCTGGTGATTAACCGTCGACTGAGCGGCCATATTATCCATGGAGGGGATGTAAAATTCATTATCCAGGATCGAATAGCGGGCGGAATATTCGTTTACATTGGCTGTCCGATGCCGAATCCACTGACGCGCCACAAAAATTGGCAATTTGATGTGGTATTTGACCTCGCACATCTCGAACGGTGTAGTGTGGCGGTGGCGTAGCAAATAGTTCACAAGACCGGCGTCATCTGTCATCGATTTGGTGCCGCGACCGTAGGAGACACGTGCAGCCTGAACAACCGCAGCATCATCGCCCATATAATCGATAACCCGCACAAATCCGTGATCCAGAATGGGGATCGCCTGATAGAGAATTTCTTCCATGCCTGGCGAAACCACCCGCCGTGTAGGCACGGACTGCGCCCTTTGATCTTCAATTTCAGCAAGTTGTTCGGGATTGAGACCCATGGGAACCCTCATATCGACGCAAATTTGTGTAAAACCAGCCAGTAGAACTGGCGAAAGGAGGGACAATATAGCGGCCCCTACCCGGCATGGCCACTATATGTTGTGTCATAAAATTGAAAAAATGCAAATTCCCCTGAAATACCTGCAATTAATTCAGGGACAAATTTGATA
>Ga0233449_1003432_pt1 | contig 11592 bp, 15 predicted proteins | sample SI_124_October20_FD_183012 | JGI IMG/M metagenome (GOLD analysis project Ga0233449, IMG submission 183012) | Seawater microbial communities from Saanich Inlet, British Columbia, Canada - SI_124_October2016_200_MG | ecosystem: Environmental > Aquatic > Marine > Inlet | place: Canada: British... | reverse complement strand
TCTACGTAGTCCCACCTCAAAGTCAGGACTTCAGCCTTTCGGCACCCGGTCAGGATCAAAAGCTGAATTGCCGCAATGGCAAATATATTTTCTCCGTCATTCTTTGCACCGGCAAACGCATCCCCCATCCCAACAGGTAGCATCATAAATGCGTCGTTGACTGCCGTTTTTCCTTTGCCGGTCAGCTCTTTGTAAGCGCCAATAACTTCAGGCTGAGGCTGCTTGTCTTCAGTCATACATTTAGCTACATCGGCGACGATTTCACTAATACGGATTTGGTTTTGACTGGCCCGCTCTTCAGCCTTCACTTGGTCTGCAAGCCTACTGATTTCAGCCATATCAAATGGCACAGGGACACCGACTTTCTCGCCGTTCCCAATATCAACGGAAACCATCTTGTACCAATCGGCTTCATCCTTCATGCGAGCGAAATTCATTTTCCCATCATCCATCCGGATCAATTGGTTTCCTAGTTCCCAATCGATACCACGTTTGTCGGCAGCAGCTTTTGACATGCGCGCCAATGTGAAAGCTATCCTTACTGCACCGATGAGAGACGAGGCTCCGCGACCCGCTTCGGCGTCACCTGCATGGGCCTCCGTGTCTGAGCCAATTTTTCTGGTGTGGTGGACTAAGAGGATGGCTGCGTTTGTGGCCTTAGCTATCGTTCGGTAAGTGGTTGCTACCTTTTCTATTTCCGAATTGTTGTTCTCAGGAATGTCGTGCGTTGAAACGAAGGGATCCAGAACGATCACACCGATGTCATGCTTGCGACAAAAATTCATTATTCGCTCGACGTCCGGGTGCTGGACAACCGTGCCATCGGCATCGAGCTTTGCGATAGTGAGTGGGTCTCCATAGCCAGATGCAGTATACAGCCGCCCATTTAATTCCTCATGTGGAATGCCGTGTTGCCGACAGATCCCGGCTACCCGTCTGTCAATCTCATCTTGGTCATCCTCATTGTTGATATACAGAACACTGGCTTGTTCATGCTGTTCTCGGCCCAAAAGTTTGCGCTCTGTAGCCGCCATGATCGCAATGGCGAGTGAAAATACAGATTTGCCCACGCCTGCAGGAGCGAATACTGCTGTCAGATACCTTCGCATGAGCATGCCATGAATTATCCATGGACGAACTGGTATATCCGCTGAATTAAAGTTCGCATCGTATGTTCTGGCACGCAGCGGCCTTTCACCGCTGAAAAATTCAGCACTAGCCAGCAACTCATCCACCTCTAAAGGTGTCCACCCCAGTTCTTCGGCATCAGCAGCGTCCCATTTGTCGGGTTTGTCGCTGACGTTAGCGACATGGACACTCATGGCAACGCCCCTCAGGCTATCAACAATTGATCTCGAGGCTTTGGCTCCAGCAGCATCTGCATCTGGCCAGATGGTCACCTCACGCCCGCGCAATGGGGTCCAGTCAGATTTTGCGACTGAGCTGCTACCTCCGGACCACGAAATCGTCACTGCGTATGGATAGAGCCTTTGCGCGGCGTCAGCTGCCTTTTCGCCTTCGCAGACAATTACCGAGGACTCTGGCATGTTCGCAAGTTTGTCCAAACCAAAAAGAGGTCGCGGCCCGGTTGGCCCTTTTTGGATCCATTCCCCGTCGTGATATGTCCATGGCCGAAATTCTTTCTCTCCGTCAGCAGTGTCGTACCTTGCTATATGCTGCAATACGTCACCGCGTTCGTCTCGATAAACCCAGATCTGTGACGGTTCGCCAAGTGAATGATGGTGACAGTCCCGAGCGGACAACGGCTGCGCCATTGGAACTCCCACTAATGCCATCAAATTTGATTGCTTTGGCTGAAGAGCTATCACTGGAGACGGGCTCAATCCGAAAATTGAAGACAGCTCCATTGCAGCCTCATATTGAGGCAACCCGTTTATCGCCGCGTACAACGAAATTGGATCGCTGCCCCGGTGTTCAGGATTTGCGAAATCACTCCAATTACCACTTTCCGTGTTAACCGACATTGACTGACCTGAGCCACCGTTCAAGTCACTGCATTTGTATTCGTTACCAACTTGTTTGCCACCCCGAAGCCAAGTTGGCAAAACATCCCGCAAACTTGGCAACACAGCATGATTGATTGCATTGAAATCGAGCAGACCTCCTTCGCGCCAAGATGAAGAGGAGGAAGAGACCTGTTCGCGGACGTGCTTTTGGATTGTTGGGACCATGTTATTGCCCTCGATCACAATCAGAATTTGCCCACATGGTTATCCGCCAAGGGCATTTACGTCGGATATCCGACCAAGGCACCTCTTCATATCCTTCCACCACTTCTGCCAAAGGAGAAATGCTTCCCCTCACACGTATTTCTTTCTCCCAATCGAGCTTACCGACCCCGTAGATGGGATCGCTATAGCGAGCCAAAATGTACTGTTTCCCAAGCAGTTTTCTAGAACTTAATCCAATCACAACCGGATCCGATGTATCCGTCCATGCCGTCAAATTTGCCCAATACAGCGCGGGCTCAATATGATCACTCGTGCATACAGCTGGAGTGCCCACGGTATAACCCCGCAAACAGTCTTCTTCCAAAATGGATTGAAGGCGCTGCTTCGACGTGCCGTGAAACAAAGTAGCATTTCTTTTCATTGGGAGAGACATCATGGCTGCTCCCCGGCCCCTGTCTCCACACGTCCTGCATCGACAAATGATTGAACGTCCTTCTCATCATACCGGACACTGCGGCCCATCTTGAAATATACAGGACCTTTGTTCGCCCAGCGCCAGCGCTGGAGAGTGGCGACAGAAATACAGAGGTGGTCAGCGACTTGATGCTCGTTCATGAAAGAGTTGGAAGTAGTTGTGGCCATATGAGCCTCCTGCTCGTGGGTTCCAGAAAACACTTTGCGGCGGAATGTTGCCGCGCCGTTGTGATCAGTTTAGTAAGCCCCCAAGAAGGTAGGGTCGTCCCGCTCAGACGACTTGGTTGAAGTTTTTTCCAAAAACATCTTAAGACACTGATTTTACTCCGAAGAATCTACTGAGAAAATTCAACAACATTGCTCTGAGTAACGTCCTCCGCTCCCATTCTTCCCGATATTTCTGCAGAAACTTGATCCGCTGCTCGCGCCAAGGCTTTGTCAACTCGGTGTGTGTATCGCGAGGTGACCGAGTTCGAACTGTGACCGAGCAAACCTGAAATAGTCAGCTCAGAGTAGTCGAGCTCATGCGCAACTGTGGCGTACGAATGACGGAGAGTGTGAGCTGTGACGCCCTCCAGATCGGCCATGATGCAAATCTTGGCCATTGGCTTTGTAAGGTTCACAACGTGGCCCTCACCACGCCCAGCAGGAAACAACCACTTGCTGTTTTCTTCCGCCGACAAAGCCTCAAACAGATCAAGAGCCGCCTTCCCTACAGGCCGCCACTGGTCGCCTGTTTTTGTATCAACCAGTCGAAGGAACCGTCCAGAAAGATCAACTTCATCTGCGGTGAGATTGAGAACTTCACCCTTTCGGCAGCCCGTCAAAGCGAGCGTCCTGATAGCGTTGATACCTGACCTGCAAATGAATGATCATTTCTGGCTGATGGAATTGCTCAGCAATATGGCCCTGAAAATCAGATCATCGTGTGAGAGAGTTTTCCCATTATTCATTGTCCCAAACTATAAGATTAAGCATTAGTTTGGCTCTTGTTTCTTGAAACCATCCAGACAAAAACCCCCGCCACTGCAAGGTCGATGAAAAACCAAATACCTCTCTCAAGATAGATTGGTAAAATTGGAATAAATAGCACAGCTACCCCTGCAAGCAGTAGCCAAAAAGTGTTTCCTTCATTTTTCAATTCCATGGAGGCAATTGCGCCAGAAAAGCAAACTAAGATTCGGAGCAAAATGTAAAAACTATAGGGAAGCGGCAATACTGCGACGACACAACAAATCGCCGCTGAACCATAAATTAGTCTCTTGCCCATTATTAGTTAGCTTAATACAAATTTCCTCACCCCTTCTGAGACACAGATTCCAGTGCAGTCGCAACCATCGCTGGAACGACAAACAGCAATCCCGGAGCAGTAATTAGAACAGCAAAATACCACGGCCAACCAAGCACTTCCAAAGCCCCAAAAAATGTGCCAATCGTCAACGGAAGCATCAGCCTAAAAATGAATGCTGCACCCAAAGTCAGCCCGGCCACAATTGCACCAAAGTAGTGTTCGATCCCCATGTAGCCGATAATTGCTTGCGATATACCAACAGCCATCAATATAAAAAAGCCGAAAATCCCTAAAGCTGCCATGCGCCCCCCTATTTCGAGTATTAATTCAAATATTCTAAATCTATAGATGCAATGTATAATATCTAGCGATATTTAGATAGTAAAAATCAACCTGTCCAAACTTCGATATTAGAGCTTGAGTTGCAATATTTATCCGTCACGAGGTCTGTCTGCCGGATTATCATTGCTCCCGAATATAGCCTCAAGCGCACTCTAGGTCGGAGCTATCAGGTCGGTTATTTTTGCAATTTTGTAATATTAAACGCAATCATTAAGTTGCATTGACCAGTTCCCCTAAATCTCATCAAAATAAAATGTACTTTACTTAAACGGGCATTTATTGTGTACCTATATTACATTTAGCTCAAATTATAAGGGTCTCAACTAGGCTATGCTCACAGAAAACATTCCCTGGAAGACATATGCTCTAGGCATAGTAGTTTTTTACGAAGTGTTTGCTTACATGGCGGACCTACCAAGTATGGCAAAAGCTGGGTTCAACCATGTTAGGACTGCGCAATTGCAGTCGATTGAATTTGTAAGTCCTGTTGCTCAATCAGAAATTCCTGTGGGTTCACTTAAGGGGACGGGGTCAGCAGTTATGATCACCAATGATGGGTTTTTTGCGACCAATCGGCATGTAATCACCGGTTGCGATCATTTGCTGTTATCCAACGGAATTGCTCGCGTAAAACCAGTCATAGTGAATCAGAGCCGGACATATGATTTGGCAATACTAAAAATTGAACTCAGGAACCCCGCTCAAACTAAACGCATGAAGCTAAAATCTCCTGAACTTGGAGACAAAGTTCTTGTTTATGGATATCCCTTCTCAAAAATCCTTTCAAAACAGGGAAATCTCACGACTGGAATAGTTAGTGCATTGGACGGGGGGACTTATTCCCCACACTTATTTCAGCTTACCGCGCCTATACAGTCAGGGAATAGCGGTTCTGGTGTTCTGAACGAAAGAGGTGAACTTATTGGGATCGTTGTATCAAAATTTGGCTCAATCAAAGTTGCCGAACACCTAGGCGATATTCCTCAAAATGTGAACTTTGCAATTTCATCCGATTTCGTCAAAACAACATTCCATCAGTTCAAAAATTATGGTGAGCCTGCTGGGTCAGTTGGGCAATTCTTTTCTGGTTCGCCAGACCCTTTGAAACTGTTGGTTAAGTCTTCAATGTTGGTTGAATGTTATTAACACATAGCCTCAGGAGAAGAACATGAGAAAAATCTTTTTGGTGTTGATACTGAGTAATATCTTCATTTTGCGGCCTGCGTTTGCTGGACTTGAAGAGGAATTTTCAAAATTGAATTGGAATAATGGTCCATCAAGTGCCAATATTTCTGAATACGCAAATTTGCAATATGACGCAGGTTATTTTTCACTTGATGTATTTGACACAAATAAATTTCTTGAGTTGATTGGAAACCTACCGAGCACTGATGAGCGATACAGTATAGGAAAGGAGGATATGAGTTGGTTCGCGGTTCTAGAGTTTCATACCTCAGGTTACATCAAAGACGACGAAGAAATTGATGCTGACAATCTCTTAAAAGGTCTCAAAGAGGGCAATAAAAAGGGTAACGAAGAGCGAAAGAAACAAGGCTTGAGAACTATGCAGCTTGTAGGGTGGTCTGTACCTCCATTTTACAATAAGTCGACGAACCGCCTAGAGTGGGGTACTAAACTAAAAAACGATGATGGCTCGTACACTATCAATTATACTAGCCGCCTACTTGGGCGATCAGGTTATGTGTCCTCTACTTTGGTGGCAGACCCACAGAGTTTTCCCTCTCAGCTTGCTGAATACAACCAAGTATTGACCCGGTTTTCATTTAACTCCGGAGAAAAATATTCTGAATTTCAGGAAGGGGACAAAATTGCAAAGTATGGACTCGCAGCTTTGGTTGCTGGCGGGGCTGCGGCTGCAGTTATCAAATCAAAGGGGCTTTGGAAAATAATTGGCGTTGCCATTCTCGGCGGATTTGCAGTGGTTTGGGGAGCGATAAAAAGTTTCTTTAGGCGAGCATAGGAGTGCAATCTATACAGAGCCTGTGGGCATCAGATTTTATTTTGGTTGTTGCGGTTTACATACTCTATTTCTTTGATTCTTTGAGTCGCCGCAATAACGATGAAATAGGAATAACTCTGGCTTTTCCTAGTGAGTTTGTATTTTCGTCATACCCATTTCAAATAGCTGGCAAAAATATCAGCGCAGAACGGATTTTCAAACCGTGGAAAATAATGGTTACGGAACCCTTGCTGCCTTTCGACCCCCTACAAAAACCACGGCAGAGTCAACTCAGGCTCATTCGATTGATAAGATTTATTCTTCATCCATTCATTATCGTAGGCGTTTATGACGCCATTTTAATGTTATTGGTGCTACCGATTCTTATCCTTATGTCCGGAACAATGAGTGCTTTATTAATGATTGGTCCTCTTGTCTATGCCAACTCACTATTGATTGTTGTAATGATCTATTTTTCACCATTTTGGAAACGATTGAGCCTACGCGAGCGGATCGGGATAACTACTGATTTGTTGCTTTGTCCTCCTTACGCTATCAATGTCGCCCAAAAAATTGCTGCTTCGATCAAGTTTGAAGTTGCCCTCAAAGATTTCTTCTCTTGCTCAATAGATATTACCCATGATTACGCCCCTGCAAAAGAAGTTGCCGATTTTCTTACCTTAGAGAGAGGTTTCTCGGATGACTGTCCGGCGATACAAGCCCTTATTCAGTTAGACAAAAAATTCGGTGAATGGCCCCAAGGCTCAAATGAAATGTGATGTCTCATATTCATCGACCCTTTGACACATATTGCCATCGCTCTCGCCAAGCAGTTATCCAAAATCTTAGCAGTTGAACATGCGACGTGAGTGATTGACGTTTACTCGATCAATGGGGCGCTTCACTTCGTCTTTGCCTTATGTCAATTCCAAACTATGCAATAGACATCAATTAGACCCATTGCTTCCCTCTTCATGAAATAGTTCTTCATCATCATCTCGAATGATAATCCCTTCACTTTTTAGAGCCTTAACAGGTGTTGCGTCTATCGACCCATGATCAAATAAATCAGAAATGTATATTGGTTTGCTCGCCACTGTTTCTTCACCCTGAAAAGGGCAATGCCTCAACAAGCCCAACTAAACCAATATTTGAAAGCAAGACGACCTTAGACATCCGAATTTTCCCTCAAACGGTTTGGTATAAAAGTTTGAATTGTACGATCATCGCTTCACGCACTTAAACACAAGATATTCAACATCTAACTCTTCAAAATCACCGTCGTCTTGTCTTCTCAAAAATTCTGGCTGGGTGAATATATTGATGGCATTGCTAATCAACCCCATTGATTTGGATTTAGTATTAATCCAGCACCTGCCCCGTTTGTAATCGTCAACATCCGCAAATACCTTTGCCAAACTAAATAATTTCCCTTCCTTCCGAATAGCATCAATATTGACGAACTTGCATATGAAACCACCCCAACTACAAACATTTCCTCGAATTTGACCAACTGCAACATAGTCTGCTTGAGCAATTCTCGCTGAAAATATGGTCACTAGTATCGTAATTAGCCACACGACATAAAATGCTCGCATAATCTATACCCCCAAAAAGCATCTCACCCTCAATCAACATTTCCATGCGCATCACTCTACCCATACAAGTGCAGCCACACGAGTCTTCTTTTCAGGGTTATGCAGGGGTTAGAGCCGGAATTTGGTGAAGCCGAGCCGATAATCCAATTCCAACAACAAAGTTCACGGCCACATTTCCGCCACGATCAGAACAAAAACCCGGCTTATCGACATTGCATCATGTCCTCGTGCAAATAAAATTGGAGCAATTCGATGATCAGATTTCCATTCAACATGGGGCCGAAAAAGCGTCTCCAACATTCAATGCCCATCATCGCATTGTTGGGGGCATTGCTTCTGACGTCTCCAAACGTATCAGCCAAAACAGAATTGCAAGATATCTCGTCTTTCTGGATTGAGCTTAAAGCCGCAACGGGCAACGGTCCGTCCAAGAACTATCAACGTTCCAAATTGATCCCAGTTCAATGGATGCAAAATGAACTTCCCAAGCCAGAGCGTTGGGCCTACATCGCTGGCACATGGGATGCCCTCAGGTTCATCGTTTACCACCTCGACAACAAACGTTTCAAGTGGCTGGCCGAGTGCCAAGAGAAGAATTTTGGCCCAGACAGCTTCAGTCCTGTTCATATTGAGTCGCAAATCGCCAAGGGTCAGGAAATTGGATTTGATCCAACAGCCTCTGCAACATCGGCAATCATATTTAGTTTGCTGACATCATGCGTAAACCGAAAGATGTAAACTGAAAGGACTGTTTTCATTCTTGATAATCTATTTATGAACCTTCAGAGCATTTTCAGTAAATCTGTTCAGCGTTATGCATTGACTGTCTTCGGTCAGAATTATTGCAGCAGCTTCCGCCTTGGATACGTCGTGCTTCTCAGAATATTTTCTAGCTAATTCCATTGCGTCATAAGAACCGGGAAAGTTGATATCATTCCAGTTTTTTCCTAAGCCTCTGGCTCGCTCTTCTTCCATAAGTGTAACGCTGTAATATCGAAGGAATTGTCCTTTGCCGGTTTGGTCGGCCATGGTCATCAGGAATGAACAAACATAAGCTTGATACGCTGACTCAAATATCTGTTCGCCCGAATAACTGCTCAATTCGTTTTGCGGGAATGGAACAGTTTTGTCGAAGTCATCTGACGGTCCTACCCGCGTTGGAGATGAGGTGTTCGCTTCCTCCACAAGGGCCGGTAAATTATCGTCTTCGTCTGGGCCAAAAAGCACTTCCATCGTTTGATAGTTGGTGAGAGCTACAAGCCCAATAACAATTGTGGATATGGCAAAAACACCAATGATCGGATGTATCCTCATGTTGTAATAAACTTTCTGAAGTTTCGTCAGACGTTGGATAAGATCATGGAATACCAATGCGGCATAATTTGGACGAAGCTCAACAGCTGAGCCTTAAAAATTCTCTATTGATGTTTTGGGTTTATCTGTAACCGTCGGTCAAATCGTCATCTGGCAGATGACTAGACACACCCAGTGGTGTTCGAGATAGCCTGCCCAACCATAATCTGGTCTGGATGAGTTCCGGCAGCAAAAGACTGATGATTTGTTAGAACCGAAAACCGTTCATCATAATCCACATTTCCCCCTGGCCCAAGAACTGCACAGCACTATCTAGCACGCATCATATCCGTAAATTGGTTGAAATTATGTTTGTTTGCGGCTGTATCCGACCTTATTAGGGGCAGAGCTGACCAATTTTTGAGTAAAACGAAGAGGGCTGATATTGGCCCAAAGCGGCCACAAACAGTTGTTATCCTAAATTGTAAAGTAAGGACAAGCATTTGCCCCGGGAGGTTTTAATTCTTATTATATAAACTCTTTAAAATGGGATTTTCTATGTTTTACTACAATGATGGTCAAAATGATGTCGGCCCGTTCAGTCTTTCAAAGTTGCTGGATCTCAAGGCTTCCAGAATAATTTCAGATCAGACTTTGGTTAGATCGGAAGTAGATTCCTCTTGGTCTTCTTTTGAGGAGATAGTCAAAAAACACGCCAATGAAAAAGGGACCGAAGAACATTTCGACATGGAGCCTGCTCTTGAAACAAAAACTGAAGATGCGGCAGTTAGTGGGTCCGTTGATGTGGAGAATAGGGAAAAGCCCGAAGCAGCGACAGCAGGTGATAATTGGTTATCGAAGCCACCGACACCTTGGCGTCGATATGGAGCACGTATTTTTGATTTTACATTCAATGGCATGTTGGGTTTTTCCATTCTCGGAATGATTTTTTTCGCAGTAGCTCCTTATAGTGCAACCGAATTTTTCTCGATTTTTGAATCGAAACAAGGCCGCATCCTGGACTTAATAATGACGGGCTTCATTGCGTCTCTTATCGGTGGAGCCTTGATTGGTGTAAGTGGAATGACCTTGGGAAAGTGGATTTTCGGCATCAAGGTAACCAAGCTCGACGGGAGCAATCTAGGCCTTGTCGATGGCATTGTGCGAGACCTAGATGTTTTCATTCGAGGCCTTGGCTTCGCTATTCCTCTGATCTCGTTGATAACAATGTTGACAGCGTATTCCACATTGAAAAAGAAAGAAACGACGTCTTGGGATGCGGGAAAATATCTGGTCTCGCACCGGCGCAGCTCCGCAGTTCAAACGATTTTGAATATTATCGGCGTCATCATGATTTTTTTGATCGTTGCGTTGATGAAGGTAGTGGATCAAATGTAAGGGATATCAATGAAAGGCGTCTTCGCGTTAATCGCTTCAGTATCGCTGCTGATAGTAAGCGCACTGGCCTTCGCAGTGCCTACGTGGAGGCTTGTTGTCCCCGACAATGTCCATCTTTTTTATTGGGTTTGCATGTTTTGCGGGGCCATGGCGGCTCTCTTGTCTCTTGCTGTCTCAGTCAACATCAATGCTGGACCTCGGGGCAATCTCCTAATACCGCGCAATTTGACATCACTGTTTTGCGTAGTATTGCTCATGCCGAATGTGGGATTCTTTGCGGGTCTGGTAGCGAACAAGTCATCGACAATTTCCATACTAACATCGTTCAAAAATTACGCGGGCACGGAAGTTTCTCTTGGATCCGATGGGTCCGCTATTTTGGATGGCCTGATCGGCACAGCAACGTTACCGTCTCTTCAGGCGTTGGCAAATGAGAAGCCAATCAAATACTTGGTACTCAGGAGCGGCGGCGGATTGGTCGATTCTGCGATTGAACTCGCCGACTACCTTCGCTCAAAAAGGATTTCAAGTGTGAACGTCACGTACTGTAAGAGTGCATGCGTGATTGTTGCTCTTTCGGGGCAGCCTCTCCATGCGTCACCAAATGCTGTATTTGGTTTTCATCAAGGGAGTGCGATTGCTTCAGAGAATAGCCAAATCGGGCGTCTCGTTGGAAAGTTCGCGACGGACAAGCTGATTTCTGCGCTGCGGGTTCGGGGCGTGCCGAAGAAGGTTCTGGACGAAGCGGTGAGAACGCCACCCAACAAAATGCTTCATATGACTGGCACAGAGATGTTCGATTTAGGTCTGGTAAAGCACCTTCTAAATACAAATTGATTTCAGGCAGTTACGCGACTGACTACCGCGCATATCTCGTCGGAAATAAGCTGCAGCACTTGAGCGCCTGACTTCTTGAATTTCAGAAGAGGGTGTTCAGAATTCCGTGTCACTGGCATAGTTTAAATATCCAACACGTCGTCTAATCTGCCTTCAAAATAGATTGAGAGTTGGGACAATGTCAAATTCCAGTTTTGCAGTGGCATC
>Ga0233449_1003431_pt1 | contig 11595 bp, 10 predicted proteins | sample SI_124_October20_FD_183012 | JGI IMG/M metagenome (GOLD analysis project Ga0233449, IMG submission 183012) | Seawater microbial communities from Saanich Inlet, British Columbia, Canada - SI_124_October2016_200_MG | ecosystem: Environmental > Aquatic > Marine > Inlet | place: Canada: British... | reverse complement strand
AACAATGCAATCCCTAACAAAAGATTTAGCATTGAAAAATATCGAGCATTTTAAAAAATGCGATAGCGACTATGGCAATAGAATAGAAAAAAAGCTCTTTTAATATAGAGACCTCTCTCTTCGTCAAACAGTTTTGGCGGAGGGAGAGGCCTCTTTTTAATTAAAAACTAACTCCTTAAAATTCAATTCCCCTACCCTTACTGGATCCCTGCGTTAGATTTTAGAGTTTTATTACTGACATCCACCACCAAATACTATTAAACCCGTGAAAGTGGAAATACTAACTTAAAAAGTGGTACAACTTAATGGAGCAGGTCAGTATCAAGTTAAGACGGAACCATAAAAAAAAGCCCCCAAAGATAATTAAGTGGGCTATATTAAAATATTGAAACTTTGACCAAATATAACTAGAATGCATGAGTAATCGGGTCGGAAATCACGTCTGAAGCCCCAAAAAGGCTTTTTCGGACGCTTCCCGGCCCTTTTTAGATATGCTCCCTATTAAAACAAGATTGATTTCTTAACATGGGTGGGTCACATTGAATTGTGATTCCAGTGGTCGCGGGTTCAATTTCAGTCGCTCACACCATATACAAATGCGCCCGTAGCTCAGCTGGATAGAGTTCCGGACTTCGAATCCGTAGGTCGCAGGTTCGAATCCTGCCGGGCGTACCATTATTAAGCATGGGTCCGTTTTGCAACAAGGGAAGCGGGTAACCAGGCTGTTGGGCTTGCAGGAACAGCCGGACCAAAAGTATTTTGGCTTCGTCAGTTCCCCTGCAAGTAAAAAGGAGATTGTTATGTTTAGTTTAAAAATAAGACCCCTGATCGCTCTGACTGCTACGGCAACCATTACACTTTTCTTTTGTCAAAGCGCCCTGGCAGCAACCGCAATGGACTCTATCGGCACCGGCAGTTCTGGCAGTTACAGTCATGGGGAGCAGAAAAGCGAAGGCAGTAAAAGCAAAACCCCTCACATTTCCGGAAGCAAGGGCCACCATATTTCCGGAAGCAAGGGCCATCATAAAAAGGAAGGAAGTGGTTCCAAGTCCGGTTCCCATCATGGAAAATCGAAGGGCTACAGTCACAAAAAATCTGAAGGCAGTGCCAGCAAGCACCACGCCCGATCCGGTCACAGTTATAAAAAAGGCCATGGGTCACATGGAGGCCATGGCGGACACGGCAAATGTCCGTTCAGCCATCTGTTACGCTTCAAGGACAAACTAGGCCTGACCGAGGCCCAGGTTGCGGAGATCAAGCGACTGCGATTTGAATACCAGAAGCAAGGCATTCGCAACAAGGCCGAGCACAAAATCGCGCATATGGAGTTCGACGAACTGGTTCATGCAGAGAAGGTGGATGCCCCGGCTATTCTGACTGCGGCAGGGAAAATTGCTGAAACCAAAATGGAAAAAATCATGAATATGGCCAAGGCAAAAATTAACTTGCTCAACCTGCTGACTGATGAGCAACGGAAAAAAGCACATACCGCTCATTCCGCCCACCACTAACCGTGGGATTTGGAAAGCAGTTTATAAAAAGTTTGGAAAAATAATTCGGGGCGTGGCGCAGCCTGGCTAGCGTACCTGCTTTGGGAGCAGGGGGTCGGAGGTTCAAATCCTCTCGCCCCGACCAGTACTGGAGAGGGTTTACGGCATTTTGCTGTAAGCCCTTTTTTGTTTCTGTGTCAAATCTGTGTCAATAACCTCAACTTGCCCTTCGTTTGAGCAAGATCAACTTATCATTCTGATCACAAACCCGGTTGGAGTATTCCAGCATTTTCTTCAGCTCAGGAGCCGAATAATAAGTGGTCATGCTCATCTTGCCTTTGTGCCCAGTTAGGAAATTTCTATCCTCTTCAGGCACCCCAGCAACCCTTAGTCTCGCACCATAGGTATGCTTTAGACTATGGATACCATAATTTTTGATGCCAGGGAGTTTCTTGGCAGCCCGGTTTCTTGCCTTTTTGAATGCTGAGTCGTTCATCCGTTTAATAGGATGACCATCATAGACAAACACATACTCAGGATGATTTCCCATGCGCTTCAGAATGACAGACTTTGCGATTTCATTTAACACAACCACTCGCCTCAGCCTGTTTTTCACAAACCTACCGGGAATCTCGAAATACCAGATACCATCATCCTGTTGAGCAAGCCACTTCCATTTTAACTGACAAACCTCCTGCTCCCTGCAACCAGAGTTGACTTTAAAGAGGCACATATCACGGTTAAGCTCGGGAAGTTCGTTGAACAAAATGGTCTGTTCTTCCCAGGACATTGGGCCAACTTCACGCTTGGGTTTTAGGTCTAAAGCATTTGCTTCATCTTGATCAACAAGGTGAACACCGGCCCAGAAAGGAATCAGCGGTTTTCCACCAGTTCCCCGCCATCTCTTAACTGCCTTGTTTCCGATGATGTTAAGAACGGTTAAGGCGTAATTGATGGTTCGGGCTGTTACCTTGTCCTTGGCTCTATCAAGAATGAATTGCTCCAGTGACGTTGGTTTGTCACGCTCGTCATACCCCCTATAAATTTTACTCATAGGTATCGCTCCAATATACGAAGCCATCTGTTCGATATAACGTGCATCTTCCTTGATAGAAGCCTTGGTTGACTCGTTCAAGTGTTTGGCAGCCACCGTATTGAAATCAGAAACCGCATCTTCCTCCCCATAGACATGCTTTCTTTTTAACTTGTGAATGATGTCATTGAGAATCAGGGTTGCTTCTTCTTCCGATGCTGTGCCAGTGCTTTCTCTAACGCGTTGCTTGAAGAGCGTTCCCTCGACTTGCCAGTACGGGGAGTCTTTTCTTTTAACGAGCTTGATTCCTGCTGTTTTACGTCCCATTTTTTATCTCCTTTCTTATGCGGGACGCCGTTGCGTTCCCCTATTTTATCAGCCAAGGCATGCATTTCCAACACATCATATGAAACTCCTGACTGAGGTGAATCTCCCCATCGAATCTCAGTAAGAGCGGGTCGGATATTTTTGTTAAAAAACCCCCGAGACTTTCCAAAAAATTCTAGGGCATCCTTTTGTCTGACAAATCTTCTCAACGGGTCATGCATTTAAAGCTCACTTTTTGACATCAAAATTGTTTACCAAAGCTCAATCACCTCCCGTGAAGGCTGTTTACCACCCCCAGCCAGCCATAACCCCCAAAACAAGCGGTTTTCATGGCACTGCTACTATCAGGACTTATATTTTCAAAACTAATTCCCATAAGTTCTAATCATAGTGATTAAACCTAATGAACAATCGTCATTATAGGAATGCTCCATTTGGGTCGGTCGGGTCGGTCGACGATCCTTCAGCTCTATTTATCCTGATGATTTTTCGCTTGTCCTTTCCCTTACCTTCAGAAGTCCAATCAATATCAAACCCCTTCTCTCTAAGGGCAGGCAACAACCTTTTTAACCTATTTGATAGTACTGAAGCACCCTTGGGCCAGTAAGGACTTCTTACTATATTCACAGGGGTATGCGTCTCCAGTTCTACGAGAAGCTCAGTTGCAGACCCATACCAACTAGCAGGATTCCAGTTCAAGATAGCCTGTGCCACAGAGTCTGATTCCAAAACTATCTCTCTACCCAAGTCTCGGTTTCGGACATAGGCATCCATAAATGCACCCTCAGACCAACCAAGTGCAGGCTCTGCTGCAGTTACGAACTTGGCAAAGTCAGCCATGCGAGGAAGGTCTGCAAGCTGTATATCAGGAAGGTTCCTAAGGGCTGCAGACACTCCATCCAATAACGCACCAAGTATTCTGGGACAAGCCTCTTCAAACTCTGCCCAGAAAACTTTCTCTTCCATGCGATTTTCAGGTGAAATGGATGGTAGTTTTATAATCAACGCCCTGCCTAACAAGTCACCTCTGGTGGCAAACTCAGTTATACCGTTGAGGCATATGGGACGAGTAGCCTCAAAGATGATTTCCTCCCCATCTGTATATAGTTGGCGTGTAGAAAACCCTCCGCCTGTAGCTAACCTGCAGAGTGAATCAGACATCTCTTGCTTTAGGCTAGAGAGATTGTCAAAACTCAGGAGCCAACCATTCTGAGCGGCAATCATAAGGTCTTTTTCATTTTTTGGGGCTGCCCGCAGCATTGCAGAGGATGGATCAACTAGGCTTCGCATGACCCGGCCGAATGTGCTTTTGGCAGATCCCTGCTCACCCTGAACAATCATAATTGGGAAGGGGCCAGTTGGACTTAAGCAGAACAACAGAAACCCTACAACAAGGATCAGGTCATCATCCCTGACATTAAGAAACCTGCTTAGTTCATTGATTAACCCTCCTCTCTCCGGTCTAGGCAGAGTGTGTAGGCTTCTGGGACGTATAAACTTGACAGGAGGATTGCTGATTATATTCCACCCATCAGCAGTTATCTCAACCACACCCCACTTATCATTTCCAAGGTCAAGGTATGTACGCCCATCTTTCTCTGCCAACCGGATGAAAACAGGATGTTCGTCTCCATCATATCGGGCTACCCCCTTCAGGGTTTCTATAAGATCGGCTAATGCTTGAGATTTTGGAATAGTCTTGTCGAATTGAAAGCACCTTCCTCCCAACCATTCCTTGAAACCAGCAGACCCCAACGACCAAGTCTCTTTATGGGAGTTGATCGGGACTGTTGCATAACCTTTTCTGTCAGGCGAGTGGAATAGCTCACAGGATTCGGCTATCTGGTCTAATATCGGAGATTTGCTATCTATAGACTGTTGGTCGGGTGGAGTTTCAATACCAACCTCAGGATCGATCACTGGCAATGCTTCTATATCCTCTTTGACAACCATAGGATCTAAAAGAATCCAATCAACGCCGTCCGACCCGTCCGACCCGTCCGACCATCCTAGTTTGGATATATCCACCCATTGAACATCGCAATTGAGGCGAAGTAACTGCCTGGTCACATCCTTTGCGTATTTCAGACCCGGTTCATCATTATCCTGCCAAATTTTCACACTACGCCCTGACAATACCGACCAATCAGCTCCCTCCGCAGAAGTAGCTGCCCCACTTGTCGTAGCTAACAACCCTAACTCAGCTAAGGCATCAGCACACTTCTCACCTTCAACAACCCAAACAGTTTCATCTGGACGGCTGACAATTTCATGCAAGCGGTAAAGTGGTTTACCGCCCTTGGAAAATTTTGGCTCCTTAAGAACCCACCCTGAACCATTGAAGGACAGGGGGCTAATCCGCTTACCCTTGACAGGATGATCCAACCGTATACGCCAGAAAAGAGGAAGCCCCCCTTTGTCCGTGTATTCATAAAAACCGGTAGGTTCGTAGCCCTTGTTGATCAGGCCTTGAGTAAGTTTACGTGCTGCTTGTTTTGCATCTTCGGTGGTAACTTTAATATTTTTATCTAACACTGAAAGCCTCCAGTTCTTTAATTGTTTGTTTGTAGGACAGTGAATATCGAGCCATGTGGAATTTAATGATACCGCCACCTCCTTCGCCACAGGCGTGACATTTGTACCAACCTTCCTCTAGGTTAATGGACAAGGACGGACGGGTATCATCGTGGAACGGACATATAACCTTCACAAGTTTGCGATTGGTTGATATGCCTGGGAACTGTACCGAATAATAAGATGCAGGCGAAGGAAGGTGCAGGTGATCAAAATTAATTTTTTGACGGTGCCCACCCTTTGTGCTAGTTTTGGTTTGAGTGTTACAGTTGTATCCGCCCCTCGAATGGTTGTTGTCGCAACCACGGGGGGCTTTTTCTTTTCTTGGTGACATATAATCTCCTGGTTAGTTGTAGATATTTTTTTAGCACTTCTTCAAAAGCGTTCAACTCATATTCGGCTAACCCCTGTCGAATATCTTTGCAATATAAATAACAGGGCATGCAATACTGATCAACGAGTATTTTGAGCGTCATTATTTTTTTTGGCCTACTATTTTTGTCGACACAAATTTTTACACCACCATTTCCAAGGCATGAAATGGGGCGCAACGGCACCATACTGATAAAGACTAAGTAAAGACCGTCATTATCAAAGGTAATGATTTTGCGAGTTTTTGAAAAAGCGAAAGGGTGAGGTTATTTGAGGCTGGAGGCAAAAGGAGGCGAATTATTTTGCAAAAGCTTCCTGGTTTTCTGCAAGATATAGAACCATGAAGCTTAACCGTCACACAAGAATTTCATTATGACCGACAAAACTATGAATAGTCTTCTAACGCTTTTTTGACACTTTCAAATTTTATGCTTTTTGCTCTAATGGGGTGTATAGTGGCGGCAAGAAATTCATAGTGGTGTGGAGGAGAAAATGAGTGATCCTAATCCAAAAAATTCGATTGGCTGCCCTAACTGTAAGGGTAGTTTATATAATGTGGCTGATATTTGTTACTACTGCAAATCTCCATTACCCGAAGTTGTAATATCTGAACTTCTCAAAATTCAAACACAAAAAAAAATGGGTGATCTGATGAGCAATCAAGATCCTTCAGAAAAGTCGAAACCCGGAGGAAAAGATACCGAGCAATTAATGAAAGATGATTCGGCTGCACCAATCTATTTTGCTGATTCTCCACTGAACAGCAGTGACCAAGGAAAGATACTTGTTTTTTCGTTGCTAATGGCTCCATCCGTAGTTCTTCTTGTTGGGGTGATACCAACAATATTTTTAGCGTTTGGTATTTATATGATGAAGAAGAATCAAGACTTCTCCAGTATAGATACTGCAGTCAAATATTTTAAAAGGTATTTATGGCTTGCAATAATTATCGGCGTAGTGGTTTCAGTTTATTGGTTGGGTAAATGGTCGGATAATTCATACTATGGAGACGAATTCTTCGTGTCATTGATAGCTTTAGCAATTCCCTTTGCATATTTAATTGCTGTGAATACTTTGTTTTACAGCCCCCTAAAAGAACACAGTGAATGGGTCGCCGTTAATGGAATTTTTTCAACAAAACCCAAATCAGCCATAAAGTCTAATACCGAGTCAGAGGTGAATATAATCAAGGGTGAAAAGCTGAAGCAATATTCTGTTGCCGATGAGTTGATGAAATGGGCCAAGCTCAAAGAAGATGGCCATATATCAGACGATGAGTTTAACGAAGCTAGAGCTAAACTTCTGAAGCGAACCTGAAATGATGCGCTTATTTTTAATATTCCTTGCCAGCCCCATCTAAAAAGATTTTCTCGTAGACCGTATTTCCATCTTTATGGCGCGCTTCACTTTTCTTTGCGCCGGATTTGTACCAGACAGTTGCCGGCCCATCTAGAATCCCGTTCTTGTGATGCAGTTCCATCCACTTTTTCCCAGACGGGTACCAATCTGTCAGTAGACCATCTACTTCCCCATTCTTGAAATGGGTTTCATTCCGTTTTTTGCCATTTTCATACCAGGCGGTTGCCTTCCCCTCTAGTTTTCCGTTCTTGAAAGATACTTCACTCTTCAATTTTCCATTATCCCAGTACCCTCTCCTTACTTCTGGTTCTTCACTATAAACAAAACCAGAAAAGGAAAAAAGAAAAGCGAGAGAGAGTGAAAATGTGAGTAGTTTAGTGACCATAGTTTTATTATGGGGCATCGAATCCCCTATCCAACTCCATCTTAAAGTATACCCCAGCCTCACTAATCATCCTGCTCAATATCTGATCGTCCAGATCGTCAGGCGGTATATCCTTGGGATTCAGGCACACTCCTTCATATTCACCCGGCTTAGTTTCGGTAAGCTTGAAGGTAATACCGTTGATGCTGGTGGCCGTTTGCTCTTTGAAATTAATTTTCAAGCTCCCATTATTTATCGTTTAAAACCATTATTAATCTGGCCTGTAATCTGATTTCAGATAATCATGAACTATTGAATATAGTTTAATGTTACTTTCCTCCGCAAACTCCTTAGCCTGTTTAGAAAATCCATAAAGTGCTATCACCATAAAAACGTTTGCATCAGGCCACAAATGCTTTATCCCTTGTAGCTCTCTAACGGCTGATACCCCAACGTTCTTATTATAAGCCTTGCATTGAACTATAGTGGTCTGACCCTCAAAATTTAAAATAAGGTCAACTCCCTTATCGTTAGATCTTGGAGTATGTTCAACCTCAAAACCCTGCTCCCTAAAAATCCTGGAAGTATAGTTTTCAAATTGAACACCATCAAGCGATGCCCAAACACGAACATCTTGCATAGCTGTTTTTATTTTTTCCTCAGTCTCCTTACAAATTCTCTCCTTAGCCCTTTTTACTTCTTCTATCTTTTGGGTATCCCCCTCGGTTTTCGTTATGATAATGATTAAAATTCCAGTAAGAATCATTACCACAGGGGGCTGCCAACCCCAAAGTCCAGCCAGCCAGAACGATAAAAGGCCTAAAACACATAAAAAAATTCCAAAACTTCCATCGCGTTGGCCTACATACTTTCTTTCACTCTCCGTAAATTGCTCAGAGGGAGAAATATCAATCCGCTCTTCTAATGAGGCATCTGGATTATCACTTTTTTCGGGAAGATGATCGTCGTTCCACACTCTAACCATCTCAAAATTTTGATAGTCGCCATCATTGCTAATCTTAACTTCCATTCTGTAGGGGGTAAGATCAAAATTTGTAGAACCACTTACTCTATGAATCCCCTTGCTGGAAAAGGAGAAATCATTATTCAAAGGAATTACTTTCCCCCCTTCCCCTATTGATGCAATCAATTTCCCAGAGCTTTGGTATTTGTATACCTTTAGGACTTTAAGCACTTTTTATACCTATGCCTCCCTCATATTCCCCCGGCTTCGTTTCAGTCAGCTTGACGGCGGGTGATTATCCAAAGCAAATAAAATTCCACTAAGATCATTCGGGTCTAAACCGCTATCAAGCCAACTCCTAACGGTGTCTTTAAATTCCGAATCCTTAAGGAATTTTGGATTCTTAATGCTAAACCAGCCAAAAAACACTTTCGCCTCCAAAAACCATTGGTCTGTCAAATTTCCATAGGCTTGAATTGCACTGACCAACATTCCTGGTGTAAGCTCTGCGGGAAATTCATAAATCCCATCAGGGTCTTTATCAGCATGTTTGAAAAAGTTTTGGGCTTTATTAACAGCCCGCAACCATTCTTGCTCATAGCCATCCACAATATATAGTTCAACATCTCTCATAAAACCCGGATATTTTCCTCTGTGTTTACAAAGGTCTGTCAATATTCCATCCGCAGAACAAACCAATGTATGGATGGAAATTGAGTCACCCTCTGCAAAAAATAGCCTTATAGCGGTTTTTAGTTGCCTTTCAGCAGCCTCAAGCTTTGACACACTTTCTTTTTCAGTCATCACTCTCCACACCATCTATGAGTTTTCTTCCCACCATCATACCTCACAGCCATCCCAGCCTCAATCAGCGTATCGCCTAAACTCTCTCCATCGACAATCACATCTGCAGCTATCCTGAAATATTTGCCCCGCTCCATATTTCTTAGAACTATCTGCTCCGCATCCTTGAGAATATCAGCAACCATTTTCTTGGCCTGTTTGGCATCATACTTTTCCTTCTTGCACTTGCCTCTGATTTCAGGGGTATCAATGCCATTGACCCTGACTCCTATTTTCTTTCCAATAATGGGATGGAATCCTGGAAGGTTAAATGTAATGGTGTCGCCATCATAGTTTCGGATATAGACGGCTCCCTCAAAGTCGCCAAAGGAGTTGGCAAGGGAATAGGAGGGTAGCAATAGGAAAGGTAGAATTAGAAATGTGAGTTTCTTCACGGGCCACCTCATCATGTTTAGGCAGTCCAATATTAATTCAGGAAGCGGATATAGTCAAACGGAGGTATAATTCAAATAAGTGATTCTGAGAGATAGGGGGAATTAATAAATCATGAAAAAAATTATTTCAACTCTTCTTGCCACCCTTTTGGTTTCTATTGTGAGTTGCAGCGTTGCATTGGCCGAAGAAAGGCTACCCGATATCAGCAAAATGTCGGAAGAGGAGATTAACAAGCTCCCCAAAGACGTAATAGACAGACTTCCTTTAAAGGAGCTTTTCGCGAGGATGGAAAATAAAGCATTGAGTATGGCAATTCCATATCTCTTGTCGGATGCTTTAGCGAAGCTTAGTTATTTTCCTCCTTTGCCCGAAAAGCAAATTAGTGAAGCAATCAAGAAATTTCAACGCGATATTGACCAACTTGAAACAGGGGAACTTACAGTGGGCCAATTTGAAGAACTGCAATTGCGTTCCACGCGCTTTACAGACACACCTGTTTATCTCCCCACCTTTGGTGACGAAATAAAGGTGTACGGTTATTCTGATTATGTAACCACCAAGGGAACATGGAAAATTGAGGGGGAAAAGATATATAATCCAATCAACCACTCTAATATTGATTGCCGTAAGTCTCAAGGTACTTGCGTGGTATTTCAAGCTCACACAGAAATCCCGAAGGTTAGTGGCAGGGGACTGTTTGGGCGGGTTGAAGACTCATACACCTTACGAATATCCAAGGATATTTTTAAGGTTATATCTTGGACGGATTCCGAAGTAGTCTCTCAGGCTGGAGCAAAATGTCGAACAACAATCATGACAATAAATATCAAAAATAATGAAGTGTTCCAAATCACACGCAATAAAGGTGACAATGAGTGTGATGCTGGAATTGTATCCCTCCCTCAACTTGAAAAACCTCGCATCTCCAAGCTGATTCCGGGCTACAAATTTTCATATGAATTTTGGTCAAACCGCAAAAAGGAAGCCAGAAAATATCTAAGCACAGATTATCTTAAGCTTGCCAAAGAAACCATTAAACCTCTTGAAACAGCCAAGAATAAAAAGAAAGAAAATACGGTTTCCCATTCAAAGCATGATGACAATACATTAACAGATGTAAAATCCAAATATATCGGGCTGGTTCAGGAAAAAATTTACAAAAACTGGAAAGAGCCTTTAGCCGAAGAACATAATCAGGAAACCGTTGTCTCCTTTTACATTTTCCCCCGTGGAAATATCGACAAACCTTTTATCAAAAAAAGCTCAGGAGTGACGACTTTGGATACTCTGGCTGTCCAGGCGGTTCTGGATTCGGCACCTTTTCCCGAATTGCCTAAGGAACTAAATATGTCTAACCTTCATGTAAATATATATTTCAAATATGTTCCGAAAATGAAGACCCCGGATAACTACCCGGCTCAAAAATAAAAATTCCAGGCCAGCAAAACTCATATCTCTAATAGGCTTCTAGCCGAACAAGGAACCAAATATGATACGAGTTATTCAAGTTTTTTTTGCCATCCTATTTTTCTTCACCAATGCTAACGTCATGGCAGGTGAACTTTCGTACACATGCCAGGTGTTGCATGTTTATGGACTATCGAATGATGGCTCGCTAAGTATCTCAGGATTTGAAAAGCAAATGAGAGGCAGTTCATTCTCTGTGTCTAGGATATCTGGAGAAATTATAGGTGAAGTAATTCCCACACTAAATGCAAGATCCACCAGCGTAGTAAACAAGGGTTCAACACGGAATTCTTTTAAAGCTATTGCAGATTTCGGCAATCAGTTTCAGATTCTTGAGGTTAAAGAATTTATCAAGAAACCTGTGAAGCCTTTTGTCTCATCGTCTATGGGTGGGGCGGGTATTGTT
>Ga0233449_1003426_pt1 | contig 11606 bp, 14 predicted proteins | sample SI_124_October20_FD_183012 | JGI IMG/M metagenome (GOLD analysis project Ga0233449, IMG submission 183012) | Seawater microbial communities from Saanich Inlet, British Columbia, Canada - SI_124_October2016_200_MG | ecosystem: Environmental > Aquatic > Marine > Inlet | place: Canada: British... | reverse complement strand
GCCTCAAGATCGAAAAAATTGCCCAGGAAACCAGCAACGTCAAATCGTTCTTGCTGAAAAGCAATGATGGCGCTGCGCTGCCGGAATTCACTGCGGGCGCCCACATTGACGTTATGGTAACCGGTGAAGACGGCACCACTGACAAACGCTCCTATTCGCTTGCCAGCGACCCCAAGGATACCAGCGCCTATACGCTTGGAATTTTACGTGAAGTTGAAGGCAAGGGTGGCTCAGCCTTTATGCATGACAAGCTGTCTGAAGGTGATGTCATCGAAGCGTCGAACCCGAAGAACCACTTCCCGCTGGATAACGATGCTGAAGATAATCTTTTGATCGCCGGTGGCATCGGCGTCACACCTATTCTGGCCATGGCGAGAACGCTGTCGGCCAATGGTGCAAAATTCAATATGCATTACGCGGCGCGTGCACCGGAAGAAATGGCCTTTAAAACCGACGTCGAAGCTGTCTGCGGTGAAAACGGGCACCTTTATTTCGATGGTGGCGACCCGTCCAAAGGGATCAACCTGAAAGAACTTCTCAGTAATCGTCAGGGCGGCTTGCATCTTTTCGTTTGTGGCCCAGGTGGTCTGATTGAAGCCGTTCGGACCACAGCGACCGAACAAGGCTGGCCCGAAAACACAGTTCATTATGAAGTCTTCAAACCCGCAGAACTGGACGGTGAAGACAGTGAAATGGAAGTTATCCTGTCGGAAAGTGGCAAGACTTATACCATTCCCGCAGGCGAGACGATTCTGGATGTTCTGCTGGAAGAAGGCGTTGATATCGATTACGACTGCAAGATGGGCATTTGTGGACTTTGTGCAGTCAAAGTCGTCGACGGCGAGCCGGATCATCGGGATTATGTTTTGACAGAAGGCGAACGCGAAGACGAGAAATTGTTCTGTCCCTGCATCAGTCGCGCCAAGGGTGGCTCGATCACTCTTGAATCCTGAAATCAAAAATCGAGATATGCAAGTTCCATTTGTTTACCAGCGCCAGATTCACTGGGGTGAAACGGACGCCGCCGGGATCGTTTATACCGGCCAGTTTCTGGATTTTATGCTGGAGGCCGTCGAATGCTGGTGGCGGGAAGTTGTTGGCCTCGATTGGTACAAGATGAATACCGAACTGAGCATGGGCACACCCATGGTCAGCACCCACATCGACTTCAAAGCACCGGTGTATGATGGAGACCTTCTGGATTTGTCGGTAACGGTCGAGCACCTGGGTGGTGCCTCGATCAAACACTTTATCACCGGCCGTGGCCCCGATGGCAGCGAACGCTTTGAAGGCTCGCTCACGGGCGCTATAGTGAATAACAAGATCATGAAAGCAGTTCGTATTCCCGACGATTGGCGGCAAACGATTGAAGCCTACCAGGCTGCATGTAAAAGCGCCGCAAACAAATAACAGGAAACATCAAACATGGCCGAAGCACCCGCGTATATTCGTCACTTTCCGGTTTCGTGGGGTGAATTGCACCGTGATTCGCGAGCTCTGGCCTGGCGGTTGATGGAAGCAGGTCCCTGGAAAGGCATGATTGCTGTCACCCGTGGTGGTCTGGTTCCAGCCGCGATTGTGGCACGAGAACTTGAAATTCGCCTGATCGATACCTTCTGCGTGGCTTCTTACGAAGGCGAAACCCAGGGCAAAACAAAAGTGCTGAAAGGTGTTGAGCTGGAGAACGGCGGCGAAGGCTGGCTCATCGTCGACGATCTGGTCGACACGGGTGCTACCTTCCGGGTCATTCGAGAACAATTACCAAATGCCCACTTCGCCACTGTCTATGCAAAACCAAAGGGTCGCGACACTGTCGACAGCTTCATCACAGAAGTCAGCCAGGATACCTGGATTCTGTTTCCCTGGGATCAGGGACCACAGTTTGTCGAACCTATCGCCAACGTAAAACGAGACTGATGGGGCTCAATTCTGTTTTTAACAGAACGCTGATTAAAGCTTGAACTCTGCTGAAATCGGCGCGTGGTCAGACGGCGTATCCCATCCCCGAACATCGTCCAGAATAGCGACATCTGAGAGAGATTTTTTCAAATCCTTGCCCATCCAGATGTGATCCAGTCGCCGTCCCTTATTGGCATTTTTCCAGTCGCGTGAACGATAACTCCACCAGCTGTAGAGTTCGTCATCTTCACCGAAATGTTCGCGCACGGCGTCCAGCCAATTCCCACTGGCCATTACTTTTGCCAGAGCCTCGGTTTCAACGGGTGTGTGACTTACAATTTTCAACAACTGTTTATGTGACCAGACATCATGTTCCGAAGGTGCCACATTCAAATCACCCACAAGAACTGATTTTTTCACTGGCCCTTTGATGTCAGACGACCAAGTCGACATGGACTCCATAAAATCAAGCTTGTCGCGGAACTTGTCATTGATCTCGGGATCAGGTTCGTCGCCACCCGCAGGCACATAGAAATTGAATACACGAACACCATTTTCCAGTTTCGCAGCAATGAAACGTGGTGCCATGAAGGGGCCAATTTCCTTTTTGGCCACGGGTGCCAGTTTTTGTGGCGAAGCAATGGCCACACCGTGATAGGACTTCATGCCCTGAAACATCACATTGCCGTAGCCGACTTCTTCAAAAAACGAAACTGGAAAGTCAGCGTCTTGCACCTTGGTTTCCTGCAAGCAAATGACGTCAGGTTTTTCCCGCTCCAGCAAGTCTTTCAACAGGTCCAGGCGTTTGCGCACGGAATTGATGTTCCACGTGATAATTTTCATAAACTGCTTTCAAATGAAAAGTGCTGTCGTCAGCTTTTATATGACTGATCCGCCGTGATCAAAGTCCATTCGACAATGCGTTTGAGCACTTTGCCAAGGGCCTTGTCAAACGCTTTGACCACATCACGCATGGATGTGCTTTCTGCCAACACTTTTCGTTCAAACGTTCGGGAGGCAACGATTTGTCGTTTGGGCTGACGGATGATTTTGGAATTGACCCGGACCCGGATCGTCGGTGGCTCACCCTCCGCCGAATATTCAGCCTGAAATTCCCGCAAATCACTTTTCAGATTGAAATCAGACCGCAAGCCAATGGCCTGACGGCCAACTGCAATGATCTTGTTTGAATTCTCGAACGATTCAACCAACAAGGTCTGAACCAGTTGCGGCGCATTTTCAGTCCAGCGTGCACCACCAAAATATTCAATCTGAACGGGGTCATGTGTCAGGGCAATACGCTGCGTTGCCAGTGCCCCGGAAGTCGCAGGGTTCTCGACAACCAATTGCCAGTTAACTTTCGGAACTTCTGCAGAAAATGAACTTTTAGGCGACAGCGTATAAAATGAAGGCGGTGGACCGCCACCTGGCAGAACGCCTGCACAGGCCGACAATAGCAACGTCAGGCTCGCTAAAAGTCCCGCTCTCGACCAGGAAATATTTCGTGTCATCATCATTCTGCCTTGAAGCCTCTTTGGGAATTGCCGAACAGGAACTGTGCCGGATCACTTTCGATGCGCGCCGTTACCCGGTTCAGATTGTCTACCAGCAAGCGCATCTCTGTTACCAGACGGGTGAATTCAAACAGCCCCTCACCCATAAACCCTGACAGCGCTTCGTCATTGTCATTCAGAAGGACACCGAGTTGATCCGTCAGTTTTTCGATGGATGCCGCTGTATTTTTGGTTTGTCCCAGCATCGGCTGGACACTGGCTTCCATTGTATTGTCCAGGCTGGAAAGTGTACCGCGCAACATAGCCAGACTGACCTCTGCACTGTCGGTCAGTCTTTCAGCATCCTCGTCCAGCGACTGCATCAACTTGTTGGAAGACGCCACTGCAGCCTGCAGCTGGTTTGACGTCTTGGCGAAGTCGCGCAAGATGCCATCCAGCTCGTCGGAACGCCCGGAAACGGTGCCGGTTACGTCCTGGACGCTGGCCAGAATATCGCCAATCGCCTTGCGATTTTCATCATCAAATACCTTGGTGGCTTCACCGACCAGTTTGATAAAGCGATTGATCAATTCCGGCGCACCAGAAAATAGTTGATCAATTTGTGATGGCCTGGATTGTATGATCGGGCGATCCTGTCCGGGCTTTTGTTTCAAGCCCGGGCTTTCCGGGCTGCCGCCAGACAACTGAACATAGGAGACACCGGTTATGCCCTGCATTTCCAACACCGCAATGCTGTCTTCCTTGACCGGCGTCGAACTGGCAACTTCGATTCCGACAATCACCTGGCCAGGATTTTTCGGATCAATGGCAATGGTTTGTACCACACCTACCGGAACGCCATTGTAGCGGACCTGACCAGCCGGGCTGAGGCCGGATACCGAACCTTCGAAGACGATATTATAGTGGTCAAATTCCCGGTCGATTTCGACTTTGGCCAGCCACATGACAAAGCTGAAGGCGGCGGCGACCATGCCGAGGACAAAGGTACCGATCAATAAATGGCTGGCGCGCGTTTCCATATCTCTTTCCGTTTATCCTTCAGGCCCCGGCAGCTACATTTTGTGTAGCGACCGCTGCTCTGGCGCGGGGTCCATGAAAATATTCATGTATCCAGGGGTGCGCCTGCTGCATCATTTCAGCCATGGTTCCACAAACAATAACACGTTTTTCGGCAAGAACAGCAATCCTGTCACAGATCGCATGCAGGCTGTCCAGATCGTGGGTCACCATGAAAACAGTCATGCCCATGGCGGCATGCAGCCGCAGGATCAGCTGATCAAATTCAGCGGCCCCGATAGGGTCCAGTCCCGCCGTGGGCTCATCCAGAAAGACAATATCCGGATCCAGGGCAAGGGCACGCGCCAGCCCGGCCCGTTTGCGCATCCCGCCAGATAGCTCCGAGGGATATTTGTTGCCGGCTTCCGGCGGCAGTCCCACCATGGAGATTTTCAGGGCTGCAATCTCGTCCAGCAGTTCATCGGACATGTCTGTGTGTTCTTTCAGCGGCACCTGAATATTTTGCGCCACGGTCAGGGAACTGAACAAGGCACCATCCTGAAACAACACACCCCAGCGCGCCTCGATCAGATGTCTGTCCACAGGACTGAGGGCAGCCACATGTTCACCAAGGACGTCAATGCGTCCCTCCCGCGGCGTGTTCAACCCGATGATCGTGCGCAGCAAAACTGACTTGCCAGTACCCGATCCACCAACGATTCCCAGTATTTCACCACGCCGGACGTCCAGATCAAGATCTTCGTGAATGACCTGTGCGCCGAATTGATTCTTGACCCCGCGTAATCGCATGGCCATGGATTCTGTCGGTAAATTGTCGTCGATTACACCCATCATCAAATTCCGATATAGGCAAAGAAAATGGAAAAGACGGCGTCGACAATCATTACCAGGAAGATAGATTCAACAACGGAACGTGTTGTGCGGGACCCAACACTTTCGGCAGAATTGGCAACTTGCAATCCTTCATAGCAACCGACCAGGGCAATCAACAATCCAAATACCGGTGCCTTGATGATGCCGACCCAGAAAGTCCACATACCGATTGAACCATTGAGGCGTTCAATAAACTGGCCGGGCGAGACATCGAGAACACTCCACGCCATCAGACCGCCACCCAACAGACCCATGATATCGGAAAAGAAGGCTAACAAAGGCAACATCAGTACCAGCGCCAGTGTTCGGGGAATGACCAGAACCTGGATCGGATCCAGGCCCAGCGTGCGCATGGCGTCAACTTCTTCATTAACCTTCATGCTGCCGATTTGCGCTGTGAAGGCACTGCCGGATCGTCCGGCGACAACGATCGCCGTCAACAAAATGCCGATTTCACGCAAAACCGAGACACCGATCAAATCAACGACAAAGACCTCGGCACCAAATTTCTGTAACTGTGTTGCCCCCTGGTAGGCCAGAACCACGCCGATCAGAAATGAAATCAACCCCACAATAGGCAGGGCATTCAGCCCGACTTTTTCCATATGGAAAACCAGCGGCGTCAGACGTAACCGCGAGGGGTGCAACAATGATCCTGCCAGGGTCTGCATCACCAGACCCAGAAATGCGATCCCGTCGATGACTTCCCAAAAAATTTCCTCGGTGGTCTCCCCGACGTGGCGTACGACAGCCACCAGCGCATTGTCTGCTTTCGGTGGCGCCGGATGCGGAACATCGTTTGCCGCCATTTGCGCCAGCATTTCCGCCACCGTTTCGGAAGCATTTACGACTTGAGTCTCAAGCCCTTCTGCACGCAACCTTTTCAGGGTGCGATACAGCAACCAGGCACCGGTTGAATCAATACCTGTGATTTCAGCGGCATTCAGTTCAACCGCACCACCTGACGGCCCCTGCAGGGCTTCAAGATCGGTCTGTAAACGCACCGCACTGGCCATATTCCAGCGTCCGCCAGCCGCAAGCGACAACAACCGGTCCCGCATATCACTGCGCAACCAGGCCCCTGCCCCGGTATTCCCCCCGGATATTGCTGACGGTTCATTTACGCTCAACGCAACCTGCTCCCCTTGCCTCAGACATATCCTGTCACGGAGAGAGGCCCTTGATCAAGCTAAGGGATTGTGATTGTGGGGAATTTATTTATCCAGACAGGGGTGATTTTGATCAATGTTCGTGTTTACGCGGCCCCCGCAAATCGACTATCCTATGCCAACATGTACCCGAATTATTGGTGAGGCTTTATCTAATGAACCCTGCGATGAAGAAAATCAGAACCGTTTCCATTTACGTCCTGCTGTCTGTCGGTATCAGTGCAGGATTATCCGCTTGTTCGCCTGAAGTTGGCAGCAAGGAATGGTGTGAGCAGTTGAAGGAAAAGCCCAAGGGTGACTGGACAGCCAACGAAGCCGGAGATTTCGCCAAGCATTGCATCATGTAGGCGACACGCCCCTTAGACTGCTGCCAACGCCTTGAACGCCTGTTCAAGGCGATTGGTGGTGTCTTCGTTGTCAATATTCTCTTCGGCATTGCCAACGCTGACCTGATCAACCACCGTTGTGCGCAAAATTTCCATTTGTTCTGCCAGGCGCGGCAAAACGCGTTTGCCTCCGCCGCCGCCAGGTGATGCAGCCATTATGACGGTTTTTTTACCTTCGTAGGTGGCGCGACCATCAAGGCCGCCACCAGCCCGCGAGCACCAATCCAGCGTATTTTTCAACAGGCCGGGAAAGAAACCATTATATTCCGGCGTTGAAATCACTAGAGCATCAGTTTCGGAAATCATTGTCTTGAGACGCATGACGGGCTCAGGCAAACCGTCACGATCCTCATCGTCCCCGTCATAGATCGGCAGATCAAAATCGCCAAGGTTGATCAACGTAGCATCGTGCCCCAATTGGACAGCGATGTCATGTGCAAGGGTAATCAGGCGGAGATTGAGAGAAGCAGCGCGGATGCTGCCACTGAACATCAATATTTTCATGAAGAGATATTTTTCCGTATGGGTTTCAGATAGAGTTTATGGAAATACACATAAGGGGGCGATCAGATATGGCAACTGTATTAACGGAAAGTGGACCAGTCGAGGTGTCGGCAGGGCCTGGTTTGGTGGGCGAGTTGTGGCTTGCACGACCGGACACAGAGAAGGTTTCCGACTGGACGATGAAACCAGAGGGCCTGTGCAAGGGCGATATCTGCATGCCTGTTCCCACAGACAGGACAGATGAATTCGTGCGTGACGACAGGGTCAACCTCGCCGCCTTCTGGCAGCGCATGAACAAACCATTGGCCCATAGCGCCGATGGAGATGTCTGGGTCCTTGGTGAAGATGCAGAAGACCGCACTGCTGGTCTGACATCTCTGGATGCGCCGGACTTTGCGCTACCTGATCTCGATGGCAAGCTCCACAGCCTGTCTGACTACCGTGGCAAAAAGGTATTATTGGCGACCTGGGCCAGCTGGTGAGGCTGTCGTGCTGATCTGTCCGTGTGGCAGGCTATCTACGACGATTATCAGAACAAGGACTTTATTGTCATCGCCATTGCCATGGACAACGACATCGAGGCTGCACGTCCGTGGATCGAGGAAGCAGCACCAACCTACCCGGTCATGATTGACCGCTACCACCAATTGGCCGATCTCTACAATATGGTCAACGTGCCACAAGCCGTCTGGATCAACGAAGATGGTCGCATCGTGCGTCCGACAGAAAATGCTGGTGCGTTTGAGGGTTTTCGGGCTTTGAACTTCGAGACCATGACCGTGCCCGAAGAAGTTTCTGCAACAGTGCAATCTTCGAAGGCCACCTATGTGGCCGCAATCCGCGACTGGGCGGAAAAGGGGGAGGACAGTGTTCACGTCTTTTCACCGAACGACGCCCTGGCCCACATGGACAAACCGGACGACAATATTGCCAAAGCCCATGTGCTTTTCCGGCTAGGCCTCTATTTGCGGCAAATCAGCAAGAATGAAGAAGCCGATGCCTTATTGAAGCAGGCCAGTGAGCTGCATCCACATTCCTGGAGCATCTGGCGGCAAGCTGCCGATACGCTGGATAATGGCCTGGCTGCCGGACCGGCATTCTGGCAACGGGTAAATGAACTGGGTGAGTCGCATTATTACAAGCCTGTAGATATGGAGGGTATGCCAACGGAAGGACCGCCGAAGGGTTGATGGCCATTGCGACAAACATTCCACGTCACCCCGCACTTGTTGCGGGGTCCACGCCTCGGGATTTATGGTATTCTCTCTGGCGAAGGCATGGATGCCGGATCAAGTCCGGCATGACAGCGCTTCCTGGTCAAAGACAATCCACCTGTTACGGAAGACAACAAGGAATACATGTGAACCGATGAACAACCTATCTGACGGCTATGCCGTATTTGTAAAGCGCGACTGCGCAACATGCGTACTGGTTTCACCGGTGTTGGCCGAGATGCGTGCGGCGGGTTTGCCCCTGACGATTTATACGCAGGACGATCCAACTTTTCCCGATGGCATGGATGACATCACCAGTGATCTATCGCTGGAGGCCGCCTTTCACAACGATATCGAAACCGTGCCGACACTCTTGCGGATCGAAGGCGGCAAGGAAAAGGCACGGGCTGTTGGCTGGGTTCGCGACGAGTGGCTGGACCTGAGTCAGTTGCCAGATATTGGCAGTGGACTGCCAGCCATGCGACCGGGCTGCGGGTCGAAATCTGTCGAGCCCGGCATTGCTGAACGCCTGGCCGTTGAGTTTGGCAATGTCCCGATCACCTCTCGCCGCATTGAAATCAGTGAAATAGAAGACGACGCCGAAGCCTGCTACGACCGTGGCTGGACCGATGGTCTGCCCGTTGTGCCACCAACGCGGGAGCGGGTCTGGCGTATGTTGCAGGGAACAAACCGCGCACCCGACGAAGTTGTCGGCATCATGCCGCCGGACCTGGTGGAATGCACCGTTGAAAAGGTCGCCGTCAATGCTGTCATGGCGGGCTGCAAACCCGAATATATGCCCCTGGTGCTGGCTGCTGTCGAAGGTGCCTTGCAAGACGAGTTTTGCCTGCACGGATTATTGGCGACAACCTGGTTTTCAGGCCCGGTCCTGGTCGTCAATGGCCCCGAAGCGCGACGCGTGGGTATGAATGCAAAAGGCAATGCCATGGGCCAGGGCAATCGCGCCAACGCGACCATTGGCCGTGCCTTGCAGCTGATCGTGCGCAATGTCGGTGGCGGCAGGCCTGGCGAAGTCGATCGCTCCTGCCTCGGTAATCCTGGTAAATACACTTTTTGTTTTGCCGAAGACGAAGAAGGCTCTGCCTGGGACAGCCTGGCTGTCGAGCGTGGTTTCGATGCCACCGCGTCTACCGTCACCCTTTTTGCCGGTGACGGTGTGCAGCCGATTTTCGACCAGCGATCCCGCCAGCCGGAAGACCTGGCACGAACATTTTCCTTGTGCCTGCGCAGCATCAATCACCCGGAGATGGCCATGATCGGCGATGCCATCCTGGTTGTCTCGCCAGAACATGAACGGGTATTCCGTGAAGCTGGCTGGGACAAGGCGCGGTTGCGTGCCGAACTGGATGAATTGCTGTTGATGCCAGAAGCAGACAGTGATCCGTCGCTTTCCCGCAAGGACATGAAAATGCCGACACGCGCCAGCAAGATGCGCCCAGGCGGTTTGTTGATCGTCCGGGCCGGTGGTGGTGCCGGTATGTTTTCTGCCGTTATTGGGGGCTGGGTTGCCAGCGGCGAAAAGGGTAGTATTCCTGTAACGCAAAAAGTTTCATCAAGGGAGGTTTCTGAATGAGCGACAATATGATCATGCTCGACCCGACGTCCGAGCTGAACCCGGCGCAGAGGCAACGCCTCGCGCGACCGGAAAAACTGGACGGCCTGAAGGTCGGCCTGCTGGATATTTCCAAAGCCCGGGGAGATGTTTTCCTCGACCGGCTGGAAGAACTGTTCAAGGCTGACGGCATCGAAGTCAAACGCTATGCCAAACCAACCTTCGCCCGCCCTGCCCCGACAGATCTCGCGCAAACGATTGCTGCCGAAGTTGATGTCGTTGTTGAAGGCCTGGCCGACTGAGGATCGTGTACCTCGTGCTGTATGCATGACATCACAAATCTTGAAGGCAGAGGCATTCCCGGCGTTGGCGTCGCGTCAACCGAGTTCATCGAAGCGGCGGCAGCCCAGTCAAAGTCCCTCGGCTTTGATCCGGCTATCGTCTTCGTGCAACACCCGATCCAGGATCGCACGGACGAAGAAGTTCGCGCCCTGGCAGATGAAGCGTTTCCTGGAATCGTGAAGCAAATTTCCATGGATAGCTGAGGCGATTGCTTCAGGAGGCATGTATTTGATACGTGCCTCCTTTTATTGCGACAGACGTGCAATGTTTGGCTTGCGAATATGCAGCGAATGCAGGTGTGGGAAGTTGGCGCCCGTCTTCAAAGCTGACGCCAACTGGTAAGGTGCCAGGGTTCGAAAATAGCCAATAGCGGACTCACCAGTAGCCTTTACTTGACGCACAACAATTGAGTACTTGCTCGAAATACTTGTGGAGCGTGTCAGTCAGCACCCGCATCAACAAACCAGGTCTGCATGATTCCCTTTCCCTTGATATTGATGGGATCACGTTTCTTGAGTGGGAATTTGTCCCCAAGTCGTTCAGCGAAACTGGAACTAATGTGGATTTTTCCAACTTCGCCAGTTGTTTCCATTCGGGCAGCGACATTCACCGCATCACCCCACACGTCGTAGTGGAAACGCCGGAGGCCGACAATTCCTGCAACGACTTCACCGCTGTTGATACCAATGCGAATGTCGATGTTGTGGCGATGAGCAATGCTGAGAAATTTTTGCGCGGCCTCGATCATTTTGACAGGGTGATCGTCAAGCGGCTGCGGCGCGCCTCCAACGACCATGTAGCCGTCACCAATCGTACGAATTTTTTCGATCCCCGCCGCATCGCAAACGTCGTCAAATTCGCTGAACAAGGTATTCAACATATTGACGGTTTCTGCAGGGTCCTGATTGGCGGACAAGTTTGTAAATCCTGCAACGTCGGCAAACATGATCGAAACATCAGCATGGCGGTCCGCGATCATTTGCTCTGGATTATCCTTAAGACGTTCGGCAATGACTTCGGGAATAGCGTTGAGAAGGAGATCGTTGGCCTGCTTGTGGACCTCCGCGAGGGCGTCTTCGCTTCGGTTCACAATCCCCACAAATACTGCGGCCAAC
>Ga0233449_1003418_pt1 | contig 11616 bp, 2 predicted proteins | sample SI_124_October20_FD_183012 | JGI IMG/M metagenome (GOLD analysis project Ga0233449, IMG submission 183012) | Seawater microbial communities from Saanich Inlet, British Columbia, Canada - SI_124_October2016_200_MG | ecosystem: Environmental > Aquatic > Marine > Inlet | place: Canada: British... | reverse complement strand
AACGCGGACACCGCTGGAGATTTATCTCCTGATGAATTTGCTTACGCCGCAGAACAAATCGTAAATGGACTCAATAGCCTCGAATACCGACCTGTCACCGAAATTCAAACTGAAATGGCGCATAACCCAGACAATCTTCCTGTTTCAAAAGACCTAGCATTCGGACTCGTTGGTCAAACTGGTGCCACCTATGTGGATGACAACTTTGATCACATGAACGCCGTTGTAGTGGGAGCATTCATGTCACTCCCCATTCGTAACCGCGCAGGAAACACACTATTCACCCTAAGCATTGGGGTGAAAGCCGGATACACTGATGAAATGGGACATGGCGCAGACGCTGGGATTGGAATATCACGCGAACTTGTTAGCGCAGATGCTGGACAAGTGCACATGAGCCTTACCGGATCTGTAATGGTCGGAGCAGGAGCCACAACTAAAAAAGGAGTACACGTAGGAGCCATTGCAAGCTTAACCGCTTCAATTGGAACCGAAGATGTGGCTGTATTCGGAAGCGTTGGAGCAGGTGCTCGTATAGACACCAGCACAGGAGATGTTGTCACCGGAATAAGCTATGGAGGAGGAATCAAATTCGCCCCAATGCCAGAAACTCAATTAAGACGTGCTCGAGACAACGCCTCTGCCGAAGGACTTAAAGGATACGTGGATCAAGCTGAAAGCCCTGATGAACGAGTGAAACGCATTGCCGAACTCCCTGGATTCTCAGACATGGAAGCACAATTCTCAAGCCATCTTGGAAGAGAATTGCCACCAAACAGTCGAGACGCCATGCTCAACGATGCCTATGAATTTTACATTCAAGAATTAGAAAATGCCGGAGAAGCCAACAAAGTAATTTGGCCAATCACCGGAGTGTCCATCGCTAGTATATTTGGAATACCAGTGCCAATCATTCATTTCCATATTCGAGGACGAACTCGTGTTTATCCAATGACCGCCAACGGAAACACATTGAACGAACTATCTAAAGGAACTGGTGGAGACATTGAAGCTCAACTTGCCAGTCAAATGAACGGAGAAGTTGCTCCAGCTTTAGACGCTGGGAATCTAGACAATCTTCCATCTGTGGCTCAAGGATACAACGAACATGGTGACATCTACGTGATGCCAGCTGAACGATCTGAAACCACTGTAGGTGCTGAGATCATGCAAGGAAGAAATGAAGCTCACAACGACATGCTTCGTGAAAGTGGAATGGAACTTCTTCCAGTAGAAGAAGGAACCGCTGAAGGACTACTACAATTAAATGTTTACGGACAAACCGAAGGAGAAGAAATCCAAGTGATCATGGACCCTGCATTACGTGCAGAGATGTACGTAGGAAGCAGTCCAGATCAAATGTACCTTGCCTTTAATCAAGGATTTGGCGGACTCATCATCACACGAGAAACTTTCTACCTCACACGAACTCAAAATGATGTGAACAATGTTTACAAAAAAACAGTGATCACTATCAAAGAAAACCCACTCCGTCATTTCAATGACTTTGAAAATCCAGGAATGGTTGAGTTCTTAGGAAATGGAACCAATGTGAATCCAGTAGAAGGAGACAATGTTCATAAACTTGGGAAATTAGCTGAACAACGTGCAGGATTAGAAGAACTAGGATGGTTATCACCATTGGCAAAAGAGGATGCAGACGCAACGGCTGATGCCATGGAAACCGCCGGAGAAGGAGGTGTGGATTACGACACACTCACTCCCCTAGCCGATAGTTTCTTTGATAAACATTCTCAACTTGTACTTGATGCACTCACCCAAGAACGAGATGAAGGAGACGCTGAACACAATGCAGAATTCACGGCCTTACTCGAAATGATCAAAACCGAATATCCAGGCTACGCAGAAGATGGAGCCGCGATCGGATACTTTGTGAACCGACTTTACGAAGTGAGTTACGTGAGTGTTCCGGATGAAAATAAAGAACAATTCGCAAAAGCCCATCGTTCATTCTTTGAACGAGTGCTCACAACCGAGTTAGGAAATGCAACCTTCGCGTCTCAACTCATGGACGACCTTGAAATTGATAACATCGACACCGACTCTCCTACTCGAATCCCTGCAAGTGCTTCAACGTACACAGTAGTGGGACGAAAAGGAGTGGTTGGATTACGAGATCAAGCCGTAGGAACCAACGAAGTTTACAACGCAAAAATGTACTCTCCCGACAGTGAAATGGGGAAAGCAATCATTGCTGCAACCAATTCTGAAACATTGCCTGATCCTGATGGAGGACTACCTCAAAAAAGAGAATTCCTTCACAACAACTTAAGCCTCAATACTTATGCGATGTACTTAATCATGAAGGGACCAGAAGCTAAAAAAGTGATGGATAAAATCTATCAAGATCCATCATTAATAACTGACACCGAACAACCACAATACGGAGAAGCTTTTGCAGAATTCCAAGCAATCGTTGAACGATTCAAAGTGGCGGAATTTGCCGCACGACCTGCGGATCAATTTGTGAGCGTTAAAGACAAAGACGGAATCCCTCAACTCTACGCGGTTGAAACCCAAGTATTGGCGGGAGTACGTGCTGAATGTGCCAACCCTGCCTTAGCCGTGAACGCTCGTATCATTCCTGTCGGAATGCGTGCAGCAGCAATGGCAGAAGCTTATCAAGAAAGCGATTACAAAGTACAAACCGAAGTGGTTGATATCCTCGTTGGATTCAGTCATTCACGAGAAGACGAAACCACTGTGATTGAAGAGGATGACGCTGAAATGGATGAAGGTGGAGATGGAAACGAAGATGATGCTGATGGAGGAGATGATGGTGACGGAGACGGCGACGGCGGAGAAGGTGGAGGCGATGGAAGTGGAGATGATGGGAGTCAAGATCCACCAGAAGAAGGTGACGATGCTGGCGGAGACGATGATAGTGGAGGGCCTCCAGACATGCCATAAAAATCAAAATAAATACTATGTTCAAAAAAACTCTCATACTAACTGGAATTCTAATTGGAATGCTTCTCAGCATCCCAACAACCTCAGCCTACCTTGATCAATACGCATCAATAGGATCTTCCGAATGGCAAACCGATATAGATCCGGCCCAAACCAGTCCAGATTATGATGAAACACCAGAATCAAGCATCGCATGTGGAAACCGAAGCCAAGAACACATTTACTACCACCAGACTTATGATGCTGGAGATTACTCTTATTGGACCAATGTCCATGCGTTCGCCATGGTCTTAGATTATGACTACGACAACAACGACAATCCTTCCACCAATGATTTCCTAACGAATGTGGATACTGAAAATATGATGTGTACATTAGGAGGTTCAGGTTGGGAAAATTGTGGATTTGATAAAGACACCACAAGCTCATCCACTCCAATTGCAACAAGCTCTGAATGGGGTGGAACCGATCTCTATTATCAAACCTTAGGATTTCTACCTGGAAGCCCCAAAGGACTTGTATGGAAATACTCCGAAGGAGACGGAAATAAGGAAAACGTACCTTGGTTAAATCGTCCTTCAGTCCTTGATGATCCTGCCGCATTGAATGAATTGATTTCATTTGGACTTGAGGAATACGACGAAATCAACACAGCCACCACCACCGCTTACGCATTGGTTGAACATCAATACTACGATTACAGTGATGGTGATTGGAATTACCTCTACACCAATCAAGCAGATCCAGACGACGATGGAGATTCAGAGTTCGATCCAGATGGAGATTATCTCTATTGGTATGGGATGACAGCCGTTTTACGTTCAATCTTCGACGATTGTGAATGTGACGACCTAGACATCACCTCACCCACTGAAATCAGTGCAGAAGATGCCGAAGGCGTGATCACAATAACTATAGAAACCGAAGAAGATTACGATGAAGGTGAATTTGAATACACCAGCGATGGAAGCTGTAAATTTAGAAGTTCTTACGGATCTTCAGGAGGAAGCACCACACTCACCACTAGCAATACCACTGTGTACGCACATAGTTGTACCCCTGGCGATGAGATTTTTGTAGAAGATGTAAATTACCCAACGGCTTGTAACGATTCTATTCCAATTGCCGACGCTTGTTACGAATTAGAAATCACCGATCCAGCAAGTATCACCGTCGAAGACGTGGATAGCGGATCTGTTGAAATTGAAATCACCGTGACCGCAGAAAGTAGCGGCACTTGGGATGGAACCTATATCTATAGCTCAGACAATCCATCAGCCTGGTTCTTCCGAAACCGAACCGACTCTGGCGGAACTAGCGGAAGCAACCCTTATGAAACAAATGACGAAAGCGTTTTCTATTACAATGGAAGCGCAGACGATGTGATTGAAGTCTACGAAGTGGACTACCCAACGGCTTGTGAAGACGAAATCACTGTGGATTCACTCTACTGTGCAACCGCAAGCATTTCACCAACATCTGTTTCTGCCGAAGACGCTGAAACATACTTTGCCGTGACAATCACCGATGAAGATCAAATCGGAACCGATTGGGCTGGAGAATATGCTGTGAGCAGCAGCGACAACAGCTGTCGTTTCACCGAAAGTGAAACCGATGCTCAAAGCGAAACAGGAGGAACACGAGGTTTAACCACCTCAGCATCCACCATTTATGCCTACAACTGTAATGCAGACCAAACAGTCTCAATCGAAGAAACCACTTACTCCTCTGCTTGTAATGGAACAGTTACCATTGGTGGAACTTATTGTGGAGACGGAAACGTCGACTCCCCTAATAGTGACGGCGAATACGAAGAATGTGACGATGGAAACACGATCGACGGCGATGGCTGTGATTCAACGTGTACCGTCGAACTTTACTGTGAATCAACGACCGTGGATCCAACCACGTTAACAGCGGAAGAAGCCGCAGACGTGTTCACCATAGACCTCACATCACTCGACCAATTGAGCGGTGATTGGGACGGAACTTACACGCTCACAAGCGATGGGACGTGTGAATTCGCCACCACCAATCGATCCGCCACTAATCAAACGGGAAGCAATCCTCTCAATACTGGACTTGAAAGTGTCTGGGGTTATGGTTGTAGCGCCGATGAAGTGATCACAATCGAAGAAATAAACTACCCAGCCGCGTGTAATGCTGAAATCGTTGTTGGAGCAACCTATTGTGGAGACGGAAACGTCGACTCCCCTAATAGCGATGGCGTTTACGAAGAATGTGATGATGGAAACTCAGTTGATGACGATAGCTGTAGCAACACCTGTGAAATCCCTGAAACCAATTACTGTGGAGACGGAGAAATTCAAGAACCAAATGATGATGGCGTTTACGAAGAATGTGACGATGGAAACAACACAGACGCCGATGGGTGCGACGCCAACTGTCAGGATGAAGGTACGGAGGCTTGTCACGATCTAAACATCGTATCTCCCGATGAAATCACGGTAGAAGACTTAGATGAACCGTACTTCCAACTCAGCATTGAAAGCACTTACGAAAGCACCGATAACACCGAATACACTCCAACCACCGATGGACCAAACTTATTCATCGAAGAGATTTCTCTGATCAACACCGATCAAGTATCTGTTGCAGTTAAAAATAATGGAAATGGAAATGTACCAAGCGATGAACAAAGTGGTCACACCTATATTTATATTGATGGAACCATATGGAAAACCTATAGTTGGACAACGCTCGCAGACACCGACTTCTTCACTGCTGGAGAAGACAGCAGCTTCATAACAACCGGAATATTTGAAGGTTATGAGGATGGTGTCGAAATTGAAGTATGTGTAGATCCAAACGATGTTGTTAACGAAAGCAACGAGCACGACAACTGTAAAACCGCTATCTTTAATGAAGACTCTTGGGACGGAACGTACACCTACACCAGCGATGGAACATGTCAGTTTGCCGTAACTGAAATCGAAGCCATGAGCAACGTAGGAAGCAATCCACTAGAAACAAGAAGTAAACAAGTTTTCGTATGGGGATGTGGAGAAAACGAAACCATCACCGTTTACGAAAACGATTATCAAAATATATGTACCGATTCAATCACGACTCAAAGCGAAAACGCTTGTGACAGTCTTTCAATCAGCTCACCAACTGAAATAACGGTTGAGGAATTGACTGAAGCCACTGAAATAAGCATAGAAGTATTAGATGAAGATGGACTCGCTTGGGAAGGAGATTACTACTACACCAGTCGAAACCTAACCTGTAATTTTGAAACCGATCAAGGTGTTCTAGAATCAGGACTTGGAGTTCCAACGTTACAAACTTCCAACAAATCCGTTTACGCAATGGATTGTAGTGAAGGAGAAGACATCATAGTGATGGCAGTAGATTATCCTGCGGCTTGTCTCGATGAACTTCCTGTGGATTCAGACCTAGTCTGTTCTGCCCTAGAAATCACCTCCCCCACTGAAATCAGTGTGGAAGATGCCGCTGGAGTAATCACCTTAGAAATTGCCGTGGAAGATCAAAACACCGATACATGGGATGGATATTACGTATACACCAGTGATGACCTCAGTTGTCTCTTTGACACCGATCTTGGATCTATTGAAGGAGGAGGAGGAAATGCCTCCATACTAACCGCAACCACTACCGTTTACGCAGCAAGTTGTAACGAAGGTGCAACCATCCAAGTATACGAATCTGATTATGAACAAGCATGTAATGACGAAATCACCATCGACACCAGCGGAAACTATTGTGGTGATGGAATCGTACAATATCCAAACGACAATAATGAATTTGAAGAATGTGATGATGGAGATCTCAATGGAGACATCACTCAAAGTTACTGTTCTGAAACATGTACAACCGTCGCGTGTGTGAGTTTAGAAATAGACCCACGAACGACCACTGAATTTGAAAACACTGTATTCACAATCACCGCCGATCCCGATGGATGGCCAGGAGGTTGGAATTGGACCACGACTAACCCTGACGGAGAATTTGTAGCCGACAGTGGATTAACCGTAGGAAACACCATCACAACCAGTGATCTTTCCGTGAGTTATAGCGGAGCGGCAGAAGACACCATTACCGTTGTAGAAGCAACCAACTATGGAGATGTGTGTAATGCCACCGTTACAATTGAGGATGTGTCTTACTGTGGAGACGGAACAATAGATGAAGGAGAAGAATGTGAACCAACCGGGACCGTTACAGATGACAATCCTTATGGAGATGTCTGTAATGAATTCTGTGCAATTCCAAATGTTTGTGGAGATGGCGTTGTGGATTCACCCAACGATGCAGGCGTGAACGAAGAATGTGATGATGGAAATTCAGTTGATGACGATAGCTGTAGCAATAGCTGTACGACTACAACTGAAACCAATTTCTGTGGAGATGGAGAAGTTCAATCACCAAACGACAACGGACAATACGAAGAATGTGATGACGGAAACTCTACCGACGGAGACGGATGTGAATCTTGTCTTCCACCATGTGAAGGAGATTGTGGTGGTGGTGGAGGTGGTGGAGGTGGCGGTGGAAACACCTATTGTGGAGACGGAAAACTACAAGACGACCCACCAAACGATTACGGAACTTACGAAGAATGTGATGATGGGAATTCAATCAATGACGATGGGTGTTCAAATGTCTGTCAGCTTGAAGCACCTGCTTGTGAAGACTTAGATGTACTCGTTGACCACAATGGAACCGAATACGATGATGGAGACACCATTGAAGATGTTGAAGATGGAGACACCATCACTATTTCAATAGACTCAACCACTGATAACTATGGTGATGATTGGGAAAACGAAGACGCCGAAGAAGACGAAGATGAAGAATACCTCTACGTGTGGGAAGCCACTGCTGGAACCTTCAGTTATGAAGATGAAGATGGAACGGAATACACCGATGTCACTGAAATCGAAAGCTACGATCCAGAACTAGAAGTCACCTACACTTCCGATGGATCCGAAGGTGAAATCTACATTTACGTCGATCCAGACAACGACCGAGACGACGACTGTTTTGAAACCATCTACATCGAAATCTTAGATGAAACCGAACGAACAGATGAACTCACTAAACTTGTTCAAACATACAACTTTGGATGGATGAACGCTGGAAGCAGTCTCAATGGTCTCTGTTTCATAAATGGAGGAACCACTGAATGTGGAGACACCTACGCACATGATTTAGATTACGGATTCTACCAAGTCAAATACACTCCAGACATGGACAATGTTAGTGAAATAACCATCACCGACACGATTGCGGATAGCAGTGGATTGATAGGTCAAATCGTTGATGAAACACTCGAAACACTAATCGATGATGCCGGAGCAACCTTTGATGTTGGAAGCATTGATTTCTACCATGCCAACACAGGAGACTTCGACGAAGTCCGTGATTGGGTAGGCGATGCCTATGGAGAAGACGGAATAATTGATGAAATGAAAGTTGAATATGAAGATGGAACCCTTATCTACGAATGTACAGGGGGAACTGAAACCTGTTTTGACGGAAGCATTGGAGACCCAGCAGGAATCACCTTACAAAATCTAGACAACGCCCCCGTTGCTAATGGAGATATTTTAATCAAATACCTAGGGCAAGTGGATAACGGAGACTTCCAATGTAACAACGAATACGTTGAACAATCAGAATGTCCTGTACATGCTTACACCAACACCGCTACCGCCTTTATCTCAGATGCAAGTGAAGCAGACGCACTCAGCGCTAGCACAGACATCACCATTGTTTGTCCTTACCTCCTCACTAGAGGAGCGGGAGATGTATACATTGAAGGAGACCTTTCAACCGTAGATCTCTCTTGTTACGACAATTATGCTGATAGTCGAAATAGTGATGGACTAGTTCTTTCTCGATGGGGAACCGTGGATGCGGCTTGTAATTCTAGCAGCAACAACGAAATCATCAGTCGATTCTCTAGTTACGTTTGTGAAATCATCACCGATGTAGAAACCATTTGGGAAAAGACCGTGATTCAAAGTCGCGTAGCTACAGAAAACGTAGAAGCCATCACACGAAATGAAGAAGATCTATTGAGCAATCTAACCACCTACAATGATGGAGACGGAGATTACGTTCAACTCTTAGACTTCGAATCATCACTCGATCAACTTGATCAATTCCGAACCAACACGAGTCAAAATGTGTACACCGTTGAAGGAAAAGACTTGCACATTGGAGATGGAACTCAAGACGTGACCGTTCCAGGTGGCGCCTACACGTTCATTGTGAAAGACGCGGATCTAATCATAAATTCAGACATTCTCTACCCAACACTCACCGTTAATGACCTCACTAGTCCAAAAGAAATACCATCCATTGCATTCATCGTATTAGGTGGAAATGTGCACATCACCAATGTGCCTGGAAGCATTGAACTAGAAGAAATTGTTGGAGTGTACTTCATTCAAGAATCAGCAGAAAATCCTGGAGACATTGATGGAGATGGAATAAAAGACAGTGGTGTAATGAAAGGAGATTGGACTGACCCATTCCACACACTCACGATTTACGGATCTGTCTACGGAGACATCAACAGTCTTCTCGAAGTACGAACCTTTGCCGGACCTGCTGATTATGACCATGGGAATGTGGTTCTCCGGTACGACGAACGTATCTTCTTAAATACTCCACCAGGATTAGAAGATTATATCGACATTTACGCGGAAAGCACGGTGAGGTAGAGTGAATCCATGAGCAACATCGTTCTCCTCTTTGGGGATAATCAATTTGGCATCCAAGAAAAGTTAACCTTTTGGCAAAAAGCGTTCACAGAAAAATATGGTGGCGACATCAATATCGACACGTTTGAAGGCAAATGTGATCCAAACAAAATCATTGAAGCTTCCGAAGCTGTCCCTTTTCTTGCGGAGAAACGATTGATTTTAGTGAAGCATTTTCTTGAATCAAACAAACCAGAGGCACTCAAAGACATGGCTGAAAAACTAAAACGTGTCCCCGACTCCTCCACGATCATATTTGTTGAATTCAAAGCTCCAGACAAACGAACAAAACTTTATAAAACCTTACACAAAATAGGACGACTTGAAGAATGCAAACCCCTTGTTGGCCAACTCCTCACTGACTGGATCATAGAAAAAGCACAATCATTTGGAGGAAAAATCGATCGCAACGCAGCCACTCACCTAGGCGTGGCAATCGGATCTGATGCATGGAGACTCAACAACGAAATCCAAAAACTAGCCACTTACTGCGGAGACGATCCCATCACAAAAGAAGTCATCAATAAATTGATCTGCGCAAACACCAGCACCACTATCTTTAAACTCACCGACGCGCTTGGACAAAAACGTGTTAAAACAGCGATTAAAATGTTCCACGACCTCATGAATAAAGGAGAAGCCATTCCCATGGTCTTTTCCATGTTAGTGAGACAATTTCGCATGTTGATTCAAATCGGAGACTTAATGAACCAGGGGCTATCCGCAGGAGCCATCGCCAAACGAATCAAACAGCATCCTTACGCAGTTTCTTCCACAATGCCTCAAGCAAAAAACTATAGTCAAAAAGATCTAAAAGCCATTTACGAAAAACTCCTAATCATTGACCGAGACCTAAAAACCGGAGGCTTCAAATTCCAAACCAATGATCAACGAGAGTACCTACTTCGCATAGAAAAATTCATCGTTGAAGCCTGCGCTTAATCCGCAGAATTAACCTCGCAAACGTTTCCACATTCGACGCCACAAATTATCAGGCGGTGCGTGGCTTTTGATGATGAAATACAATCCCATCAAAGTTAAAGCCATCCCTGCCACTCCCTGAGCATTCACAATCTCATCAAATAAGATATAACCCCAAATCGCAATCAATACAGGATTAGAAAGCGTTAGCAACGTTGCCACATCCGATCGCAAAATCCTCAAACTAATATTGAATCCCGTGTGCCCAATGAGCGTGCCCCCCAACGTGATTCCCACTAAAGCTAACCACGATTGAATAGTCACCTCCCCTTCAAACAAAGGTAAATCAAACACCATCGACTCTCCCAACATAAACAATCCAGCGAGACCAAATATCCAAAACATCATGATATAAAAAGGAAACGAATCCTTCGTTTTCCTCACCAATAAAGCATAAACACAAAAGATCAACGCCGCTGCCAATGCGTAATAATCTCCCAAGAGGATCCCCTCTTCCAATGAAATTCCATGACTAGAAATGAGAAGAAAAATCCCCAAAAAAGTTAATCCAGCCAACCCAAAATCTCGCAGCTTCAATTTATCTTTAAAAAAGACCGCCCCCAAAAACATCAAAAACAATGGCGGAGTGCTCATGAGCATCTGAGCATTAGCTAAAAAAGTATTCCTAAACGAACTCACACTTAAAATCCAATGCAAATTCATCACAAAGCCTAAAAATAACCAAAACTTCCAATGTGTTAACGACGATTTAAGTTCTTTGCCTTTCCCCATCACCAGAATCCCTACCAAAAGAATAGACGCCGCCCCAAGCGATCGCATCGATGAAATACCCAAAGGTGTGATCCCTTCAGCGTAACGAACCAAAACCCCAACAGAAGACCATAAAACCCCTGCCAATAATGCCAGGAGGATGCCTAATTGCTTCGAGCCATGTTTCATATGACTAAAGCATACCATGAGTTTGTACCCCAAGAGTACTTCCCTGCCG
>Ga0233449_1003417_pt1 | contig 11616 bp, 10 predicted proteins | sample SI_124_October20_FD_183012 | JGI IMG/M metagenome (GOLD analysis project Ga0233449, IMG submission 183012) | Seawater microbial communities from Saanich Inlet, British Columbia, Canada - SI_124_October2016_200_MG | ecosystem: Environmental > Aquatic > Marine > Inlet | place: Canada: British... | reverse complement strand
CAGTTCTTCCAGGGTCGGGAAATTTTTCAATACCTGATGCCTGATGCCAGCTCCCCACAGCCATCAAACATCTCCTGTAGATGGACCCCAAGAAACCGCAGATCAGCCTCGCGCTCCGGGTAGCTAAAAACGAGATTGTAGCCCGGCGCACGCTCTTTGTAGTAGTGAGACATTTCATCCATTGGGCGCAAGTTTAGCGGATAACGACCCAGAGTCAGGTTAGTTTGTCTTATCAAAGTAGATGCATTTCGCTATGCTGCACGACTTCTTTGACCATTATTGGGCCAACCCTATATATGTACCCAGGAAATTTTGACCCCGATCGTCCAGCTTATATCATGGCAGACGCTGGCCTGACCGTCAGCTACGGCGAACTGGAAGCTGTTTCTAACCAGATCGCTCATCTGTTCAGGGATTTGGGCCTGAAACGCGGCGATAGTATCGCGCTCTGTCTGGAAAACCACCGCACCTTCTTCCAGATCTGTTGGGCAGCTCATCGTTCCGGCATCTACTTTACGGCGATCAGCTACCGCCTGCAGGCAGACGAAGTCGAATATATTGTCAACGACTGCGGTGCGAAAATTTTGATCACGTCCGCCCTGCTCGAAGACACATTCAATGGTTTTAAAGACAAGCTGGTTAACAAGCCTGCGTGTTACATGCTCGATGGCACTGCGCAGGGAGCCAGTTCATTCGAAGACGCAATCAAGCCCTACCCGACAGAGCCAATAGCTGATCAGTCCTATGGCCAGAGTCTGCTTTATTCCTCTGGAACCACCGGCATGCCGAAAGGCATAAAAAAACCCATGGTTGATGTTCCCTGGGGGGAGCCAGACCCGGTTTTTGAAGCCCGACGAATTCGATACGAATTCGATGAAGACGCTATCTATTTGTCCCCGGCGCCGCTTTACCATGCCGCGCCTTTAGGGTTCACGATGAATGTTCTGCGATACGGTGGCACCTGTATTGTGATGGAACATTACGAGTCAGAACGCGCGCTTGAGCTTATTGAGCAGTTCAAGGTCACTCACAGCCAATGGGTACCAACTATGTTTGTTCGTATGCTGAAGTTACCCGAGGGCGATCGAAGCAGGCACGATCTCAGCAGCCACCGGGTGGCCATTCACGCAGCGGCGCCTTGCCCTATTAGTGTGAAGGAACAAATGATTGATTGGTGGGGACCCATTGTTCACGAGTACTATGCGGGAACCGAAGGTAACGGTTCAACAACCATTACCTCCGAAGAATGGCTGAGTCACAAAGGCTCCGTCGGAAAGCCCGCCGGTGAGTGCAAAGTGCACATCATGGATGACGAAGGTGTCGTATTGCCAACAGGCGAAGCCGGCGGCGTGTATTTCGAAGGTGGTGGGCAGTTCGAATATCTCCACGACGAAGAAAAAACCAATGCCAGCCGAACCTCCAATGGCTGGTCGACCCTGGGAGATATCGGACACCTTGATAAAGAAGGTTACCTGTACCTTACTGACCGAAAGTCTTTCATGATCATCTCGGGCGGCGTCAACATCTACCCGCAGGAATCAGAAAACGCGCTAATTACCCACCCTGCAGTGATAGACGTTGCAGTTTTCGGTGTCCCTAATGAAGAATTCGGGGAAGAAGTGAAAGCCGTGGTGCAACTAGCTGATTTTGGATCCGCTGGACCAGCACTGGCAGCCGAGTTGATGAATTACGCCAGGCAGAAGATATCGCACATCAAATGTCCCCGATCCATCGATTTTATAGCGGAGCTGCCACGGCATCCAACAGGTAAACTCTACAAACGACTCCTCAAAGACAAGTACTGGGAAACAACAAGCTAATGATAAATAAACTGTTCGATCTCTCTGGCCGCGTTGCACTGATCACCGGTGGTAATGGTGGCATTGGCCTTGGCATGGCAGAGGGGCTGGCCTCTCAGGGTTGCGAAGTCAGTATCTGGGGCACCAAGCCTGATAAAAATGCCAAAGCGCTCGAAACGCTGCAGCAGTATGGCCCTAAAGTTTCAGCCCTGAAATGCGATGTCGCAGACCAGCAGGCAGTAGAAGCCTGCTTCAAGCAAACACTTGCAACTCACGGCCGGGTAGACGGATGTTTTGCAAATGCCGGTATCGGTGGTCGGCCAACGCAATTCGACCAGATGGAAAAGGAAGAATGGACACGCATCATGGAGGTTAACCTTGATGGTGTCTTCCATACTTTTCGTTGCGCGGCGGAACATATGCGCCTGCGCTCTGAAGCAGGCGACCCCTTTGGCCGCCTTATCTCAACCGCCAGCTTAGCGGCGATATCCGGGCAGGCACGCGGCGAACATTATGCGGCAACCAAAGGTGGCCTGATCTCGATGAACAAGGCGCTCGCTGTCGAATACGCCAGGCATAATGTCACTGCCCACACTATCCTTCCCGGGTGGATCGAAACTGAAATGACGCAGCAGACCTTCAACTCAGAAAAATTTGTGGGCAACGTTATGCCACGCGTTCCGATGCGCCGCTGGGGACAACCCGAAGATTTCGCAGGCATTGCCGTTTACATTATGAGCAGCGCCAGCAGCTACCACACGTCAGAAACCTTTTTGATTGATGGTGGATACGCAAATTTCTAGAGCCCCTTAGTTACAGAGGCCCTAAAAGGTTAGTCGTTTATGACCACTGCATTTGATGGCATCAGAATTCTTGATTTTACGCAGGTACTTGCTGGCCCTTTCGCCGTCATGCAACTGGCGCTACTCGGCGCGGATGTTATCAAGGTAGAACAACCTATTACCGGCGATCAGACTCGCGGCCTGATGAACGCAGGTGAAGACCTAAAAATGTCTCCGTCGTTCATGGGCATGAATCTTAACAAGCGAAGCCTTACCCTGAATTTGAAAGCTGAAAATGCGGCGGGAATTATCAAGAAACTTTTGCCCACGGTTGACGTGATCGTTGAGAACTTTAAAGCGGGCACCATGCAACGCCGCGGTCTTGACTATGAGACTCTCAGGCAACTGAAACCCGACCTCATTTACTGTTCCATCACCGGCTACGGCCAGACTGGACCCAAAGCCGGAGAAGCCGCTTATGACGGCGCGATTCAGGCATCCAGCGGCATGATGTCCCAGAACGGACACCCGGAAACAGGCCCAACCCGAACAGGCTATATGCCAGTAGATATGTCCACTGGACTTAATTCAGCATTTGCCATTTCAGCCGCCCTTTACCGCAAAGCTACTACGGGCGAAGGCCAGTACATCGATGTCGCTATGCTAGATACCGCGATCATTATGCAAGCATCCCAGTTCAGCAACTACCTTAACCAGGGCACCCTCATTGGGCTTCGTGGAAATGCTTCCCCCACGGGCCAGCCCACTGCCAACGTGTTCCCCACCATGGACGGACACATCCAGATAACCGCGCTCCGACAACCACAGGTTGAAAAACTGTTTACCGAACTCGGTCTCGAGCAAATGCTGGAAGATAAAAAATTCGCTACCCCTGATTCACGTATCAATCATCCAGAGGCAATTTTTGACGCCATGTCCCTGGCGCTTAACCGGCAGACCACCGCGGCGTGGATGAAACAGCTTGCACCAGCAGGCATTCCCGTCGCCGAAGTGCGTGAACTTCCAGAGGTTGCCAGCGACCCGGATATCACACATAGAAACGCCCTGGTCACCCTGCCTTCGCCGTTGGACCCAGATGCAACGGTGACTGTGGCAAAGGCAGGCTATGTCACCAACGTGGACGGGCCCGAGGTGCGCAGCGGACCACCAATGCTTGGCGCCGATACTGACGACATTCTGGCCGAGCTGGGTTACGAACCCAAAGAAATAGAACGCTTAAGAAATACAGGTATTATTTGATGACTGGCTCACGCTAATGGCAGACAAACCCCTCAATTTTCACCAAAGCACAGACCAAATCGCGACATCAGGGCAACCCGATCGCCGCCAGTTTCACTGGATCGCTGATGAAGGTTACGAGGTCGTGATTAACCTTGCGATGCATGATTCGAACAACGCCATCCCCGAGGAAGGTAGCCTTGTGGCATCCCTTGGCATGCAGTACATCAACATTCCGGTTCCGTTTGACGAACCAACCGCCCAGCATCTGCAGGATTTCATCGGTATTCTCAAGGTTCTCGAAAAGAGAAGAATCTGGGTGCACTGTGAGGTCAACGCACGTGTTTCTGCATTCATGTATCACTATTTAACCAAGGTTAAGGGGCTACCTGTTGATGCCGCCAGCTCCCCTGTAATGGTCAAGTGGCGACCAAAAATGGATGATATGTGGCAGGATTTTATGGAGATAACCGATGACGAAGTGGGTCTTTAGCACCGCCCTGTTTCTGCTATCAGCGGCGGCACTGGCTGATGTCATCAGTAAAGGAGACACCGGTTTTACGTTGGTCATTACCGGGGAAGTTAAGACAACACCAGTAGAAGCCTATGACCAATTTATTCGAATCGAAGAGTGGTGGCTCAAAGGTCATACCTGGTACGGAAAGAGTGAAAATCTTTCAATAGAACCCAGAGCCGGTGGCTGTTTTTGTGAAATATCCGGCGATAACCAGGTTCTGCACATGCTTGTCTCTTACGTCCAGCCCGGCGTTGAACTCAAAATGGTGGGCGGACTTGGTTCGCTCCAGATGATGGGGGTTCATGGCGGCATGAGCTGGCGGTTTGAGCCGATGGCCGATGGCACTCGAATTATCCAGACCTACAATGTGACAGGTTACGCACCGGGCGGCCTGAAAGACGTCGCAGACATCGTCGACTCGATACAGACCAGCCAACTGAATGCGTTGGTGAACAAACTATCGAGCGATAATAACTAACAGAAGACAGCTGGCTTACCATGGCTAAAAAACTGCAGCCCATTGCGCCTACGAGCATGTTCTTCGGGAAACCCAGGTTCAACAACAATCTTCGATCAACGACTGTTTTTGACTAGGCGTCTTGCAAGGAAGCTGTGTTCAATTGTTCAAATGCAGAAGTCAGGACTCTGATTGCTGATCGCGAAAACATGACAAGCAACACGATGGCAACCAAAAGATCAGGCCACGCAGATTGGGTAAACCAGACCAGCCCTACTGTCGCGATAACTGCCACGCCTTCATTGACATCATTTCTTGAACATTCCCACACAGACATCATATTCACATCATCATGCCGGTGATCATTCAGCAAATAGAGACAAACGCCGTTGGCCAGCAGGTTCAGGACGGCGGCGATGCCCATTGTTGCCACGACAGGCACATCCAAATGGTAAATACGCCAGACAATTTGGGCCGCGACAGCAACCGCAGCCAACGCTATCAACACGCCCTTAAAAACGGCGACACGGGCTTTTGCGGTAACGCTAGCACCAACGACAAAAAGACTCAGTGAGTAAGTCAGAGCATCTCCCAGGTTATCGAGAGTCCCTGACAAGAGGGCGGAGGAATGACTTAACCACGATGCGAATACCATCCCGACAAAGGTCACCAGATTGATGACCAGGACGATAATCAGCACCCGCCGCTGTGACGCCTCGAGCCCCGAGACTTCCAATTCTGATTCGCAACAATCAGCCATTCACCTGATCCATTATAGAATAAGCACTAGTTCGAAGGAAACGAAAAGCTCGAAGCCTCCCTTACCGTTGATGACGGCCAACGCTGGGTAATCGTTTTCCGCCGTGTGTAGAAACGCACACCATCAGGACCATAGGCACTCAAGTCACCAAACAGCGAACGCTTCCAGCCGCCAAAACTGTGATAGGAAACAGGCACGGGTAATGGCACATTGATACCCACCATTCCCGCCTTAATGTTGTCTGAAAAGTATCTTGCTGCCTCGCCGTCTCTTGTAAAAAGACAGGTGCCGTTACCGTATTCATGATCGTCAACCAGTTGCATGGCCTCATCCAGATTATCAACATGGACTACACAGAGCACTGGACCAAATATTTCCTGGCGATAACAGCTCATCGACGATTGCACCTGGTCAATCAGGGTTCCACCGACGAAGAAGCCAGTATCCTCGTCGGCCAATTTCGGTGCGCGGCCATCTACCACGATCACCGCACCTTCGCGTTCGGCGCTGGTGATCAACCCAACCACCTTGTCGCGATGTTCAGCAGTAATAAGCGGCCCAAAATCATTGTTATTATCCTGCGCGCTACCAACCTTCAGGCTGGACATTTCCGCCTTAAGTTTTTCAACCAGGCTTGTCGCGGTTTGTTCACCTATCGCGACTGCAACCGAAATCGCCATACAGCGTTCGCCGGACGACCCAAAGGCAGCGCCCATTAAAGCCTGAACCGCGTTATCGAGGTCCGCGTCGGGCATAACAATCGCATGATTCTTGGCTCCGCCCAACGCCTGGCAACGTTTCCCACCATTGGTCGCCGTCGCATACACGGACTCGGCGACTGGCGTTGAACCAACGAAACTGACCGCCTGGATTGCCGGGTCGTTAAGCAAAACTTCTACGACTTCTCTGTCACCGTTCACCACATTCAGCACACCGGGTGGCAGACCGGCTTCATGAGCCAGTTGTGCAACGTAGAGAGTCGCCGATGGGTCTCTTTCCGAGGGTTTAAGTACAAATGTATTGCCGCAGGCGATTGCGAGTGGATACATCCACAACGGCACCATGACCGGGAAGTTAAACGGTTCAGGTACAAAACAGGCAAACTCCACGTTTTCAATACCACGCTGAACCTCGCCCGCGGCATCATGCGGAATCTTTCCATGCTCCCGACTGACCAGTGCGCAAATCTCATCAACATGGGCTTCAAGTAGCGCTTTAAAGCGAAACATGACCTGAGCCCTCTTTGCCGGCGGGGTTGCTCGCCAGGCAGGGTAGGCTTCTGTTGCTGCCTTGATGGCGAGCATTGTTTGATCTGCCGACGCCATCGCCAGCTCGGCTTCCTGACGACCCGTTGCCGGGTTGTTAAGCGGTAACGTTTTTACGTTTTCGGTGACACGTTCGCCGCCAATCAAATGTCCTACAATTTCCATATTTATCCTTATCGGCTAAGGCAATCTGCCAACGCATTCACCAGGTTATCAATCTCGGTTTCTTCAACTGTAAACGCCGGCGCAAGCTGAATCGTGTCTGCACCATATCGCACATAGAATCCTTTCTCCCACATCTTCATCGCAACCTCGTATGGCCTGCGGGCAGGTTCACCAGGATAGTGCTCAAGAGTGATGCCTCCTGCCAAACCATAATTCCTTATGTCTGTAACGTGCGGGCAATTCTGAAGACCGTGCAACAGACTTTCGAAGTATGGTGAGATGTTTCGTACCCGCCCCAACATGTCTTCGTCTTCAATTACATCCAGAGTCGCCAGCCCAGCCGCACAGGCAACGGGGTGCGCGGAGTAGGTATAGCCATGGGGAAATTCGAGCATGTACTCGGGCGCATCCGTATCCATAAAGGCATCATAGATTTCCTGTCTGACAATAGCGGCGCCCATCGGGATCACTCCATTGGTCACCTGTTTGGCAATCGTCATAATGTCAGGAGTAACACCAAAGGCATCAGCGCCGGATTTTGCGCCCAGGCGTCCGAACCCGCAGATGACTTCATCAAAAATCAGCAAAATGTTGTGCTGGGTGCAAATTTCCCGCAGCCGGTTCAGGTACCCAACGGGCGGCGGAATGACCCCGGCAGAGCCCGGCATTGGCTCTACAATCACCGCGGCAATGTTTGAAGCATCATGAAGACCAATCAGTTCGAGAAGCTCCTCAGCAAGGTCTGCACCTTCTTCCGGTTGGCCCCTTGTAAAGACATTACTCTCCAACATGGTATGGCGGAGATGATCTACCGTTAAAGTTTCCCCGAATATGGCCCGGTTTGCCCCTATACCACCAACAGAGATGCCGCCAAAATTTACTCCGTGATAGCCCTTTACGCGACCAATCAGCTTTGATTTTGATGGCATGTTTTTCTTGCGCCAGTAGGCTCGCGCTATTTTGAGTGCAGTTTCTACCGCCTCGGAGCCTGAACACGTGAAGAACACACGGTTTAATTCTTCGGGCGTAAAATCGGTGATACGTTCCGCCAGCTGGAAAGACTTAGGGTGTCCAAACTGGAAGCTGGGGCTCATATCCAACGTTGAAAGCTGGGACGTTATCGCCTCATTTATTTTTGATACGTTGTGCCCAAGGCCACAGGTCCATAACCCGGACAATCCATCGAACACCTTTCGCCCATCAGCGTCTTTGTAATATCGACCGTCTGCCTCATGAATCATCCTGGGGTCTTTCTTGAACTGCCGGTTAGCCGTAAAAGGCATCCAGTGCGCATCTAACTGGGCTTGTGTCACTTCCATCATCTGTAATCTCTGTATGCAGGGTCTGAGGTTACCGCGGAACCCGACACCGCTCAATTATTAACGCAACTGAACCTGTAGCAATAGCCCCAGGTAAGAACCCCATGAAAATTAAATCTGCTCATTGTGCTGGCATAGCTCTGGAATAGCTCTGGAATAGCTCTGGAATAGCGCTGGCATGGCTCTGGTCTGCACAACGCGCGAACTAGTCGGTCTGCGAAGCAACAAAGAGGTTTATAGGCGCTTAGCCCTAAAGTAACCCAACAATCTTTCAGTTTGCAGCGCACAACGTTATGCTCTGGGCTTGAGATAAAATCAGCTAAAAAAGGACGACCCATGACAATTATCATTTCCGGATACTTTGAATTTGAACATCCGGAACAAATACCAGACATTTTGAAGGGTGCACGGGCGCATATCGAAGGCGCGCTTGCAGAAGATGGATGCATAGCCTATTCCTGGACGGAAGATCACCTGACACCCGGAAGAGTATGGGTTTACGAGGAGTGGTCTTCAGAGGATACGCTTGATGCGCATTTAAATACTCACTGGTATCGTGATATGGGTGCGTACCTCGGCTCTTTCGATCGCAAACCGATGACCAATGTCATCAAAAAATACCGGGTCGATCTGGAAGAGCCAGTGTATGACGACACCGGTGTCGCACGAGGGCACTTCTTCACCGCTTGATGAATCAGTAGCTAACGCCCATACCTGCCCTTACGTCGTTGTTAACTCCGTAGGGGGGTATGGGATAGCGCAGCCCATTGCTCGATAGCGCATGCAGACCCGCGATGGTCTTCGGCAGGAAAGATGGAGGGATTGCGATAAGTAATTCATCATCCTGCACCCCTCCGTAACGTCGTTCCGCAAAACAGGGAATAGAAAGACTTGGCTCTTTCGTTTGAAGCGCCCTGCCCCAGGAATCTGCACAGGCTGACTCCCCTACGCAGCTAAACTCGAGCTTCTTATAACCTGTCCACTGTAATCCATTGATAAACAGAATCATCTGGGCAGGTGTTGCATAAATGAGACAGATATCCGGCGGGTCAAGACGACCAGATGCCAACGGACTCACTGCCATGGCTTCATATTGGCCATACTCCAATACGTCCATAGCCGCCTGATGACGAGCTGCTTCTTCCTGATCTGCATACCATACGCCGGCCATTCGATCCCCGGAAAGCCAGTCATCACTACGTGGGTGTAAACCAATCACGGTGCCACACTGCGCACCCACCAGGTCTTCCATGGTAATGCCCACTGTCCAACCATTCCTGGCGGCCTGGCCGACAATCTGGTCTGTCGTATGGATGTCTTTCGGTCGCCGGATTCTGGGCACCTGCTCCATCTCTTCCCGGGTTTTGAACATCTTCATACCAATGGGTGTCGTTCGGAGTCTTAGCAGCTTGTTAAGTTCATCTACGCAGGTTGCACCATCGAACTGCTGGTCAGAAGTGATCATGGAATCTGACATCTGTTGTCGCCTCACATTATTCAAGATAACGTAAAGTACCACGAAGACAATCTTCCTGGAGATAAAGATTACAGTGTTTTAGATGAGCGTATTGGGCGAGTATGCAGGGGCAATACTACTGTTCTGGCCTACTTATTGTGTGGCTGTTGAGCTGAAGCAGATCGAATTGATTCGTTGAAACATTGAATCAATGAAACTTATAAAAGGACGATTAACCGTAGAAGACTAAAAACCCGGGATGACATCCCGGTTAAGTAACGCGCGTACCCTATTTTATGCCGTCTGGAGGAATGGCTGCATTGTTTTGAAGGCTTTCGCCTCAACCTGCCGTATTCGCTCGAGGGATACGCCATACTTTTCTGCCAGTTCCTTCAAACTGGTTTTTTCTCCCTGCAGCCAGCGAGCCTCAACAATATCCCGGGATCTTTCATCAAGGGATTTGAGCGCTTCTACCAAGCCACCCGCAATGATGGCTGCTTGCTCTTCTTCTGACACCACAAAAGAAGGGTCTTCAGCTTCACCATGAGACAAATAACCTGACGGGCTATAGTTGAATTCACCATCGTCATTAGCGGTGACCGGCTCAAAACTCTCATCGAAGTTAGCGAGCCTCGATTCCATTTCCAGAACTTCTTCCGGCTTGACACCAAGATCGCTCGCAACCTGGTTCACTTCATCAGAGTTAAACCATCCCAGTCTTTCCTTTGCCTTGCGCAGGTTAAAAAAGAGCTTTCGCTGGGCCTTGGTTGTTGCGACCTTCACGATCTTCCAGTTCTTAAGGACATACTCGTGAATTTCCGCTTTGATCCAGTGCACTGCAAACGACACGAGTCGTACGCCATGGCTAAGATCGAATTTTTTGACAGATTTCATCAGACCAACATTACCCTGCTGAATCAGGTCTTCCAGCGGCAATCCATAGCCACTGTATCCCCGCGCAATGTATGCCACATACCGCAGGTGAGACATGACCAATTCGCGAGCAGCATCAAGATCCTCGTCCACCTGAAAGCGCTGGAAGAGTTCAGTTTCTTCCTCTGCCGTCAGCACAGAAATCTGCTGAATTGAATCCAGATAGCCCTGTAAAGTTCCGGCACTTAATACCGGAAACCGAGATGTTTGACCCAATGCTGTCATTTAATATTTCTCCATAAACTCTTCCGAGTCAGTAACTTAGAGGGCAATCACGCCTACTGGTTCCATACATGTGGGCAAATTCCTGCTTTTCAAGCCCTATATCGTCCCAGATCACTTTTAAGTCAACAAAATAACATTTGTGAATAGTACAACGCTCATACATCACCCATAACTATGGATATTCGCTCTCCTAAACTTAAAGGAGACGGGGCAAGTGACCTGAAGGGATGAGCGGCAGGCATGGTAATTCCCTCTGACCCTTTAACGTCATAGAATGCGGCAATGTCAGCTAACCAGCATCACGCCGAAACCTTCAATCCGAATGCTCTCAACATGGTTCAGGTAGCCACCTATGACCGGCTCATTCTGGCCCCTCTTGTGAGGGTCTGGGAGAACGTCCTGGATTGGGAACATTTACCTTACCTGCACGACACTTCATTCAACTATGTTGAACTGGATACGGGCGGACAGTGGGGCTGGCGTACCTGGTCAAACGCCGATCACACAGACCATGTGGAGTTGACTCTGGCGTCTGCAGACAGCTACGTCGCCAGAAGTTACCAGGCGGGGCACCAGGTCTCGGAGATATGGACAACACTGACCGGTGTGGGCGACTCCACCCAGGTGCGAGTTAGATTTTTCATCCCCGATATTGAAGAAAACAAAATAGAAAAACTCGGTCAGGTGATCACCAGACTC
>Ga0233449_1003401_pt1 | contig 11650 bp, 7 predicted proteins | sample SI_124_October20_FD_183012 | JGI IMG/M metagenome (GOLD analysis project Ga0233449, IMG submission 183012) | Seawater microbial communities from Saanich Inlet, British Columbia, Canada - SI_124_October2016_200_MG | ecosystem: Environmental > Aquatic > Marine > Inlet | place: Canada: British... | reverse complement strand
CACACCCCAATTAGTAGGTGCGAACCATTCACCAGTGCGACCAAACCCAGTGATCACCTCATCAGCAATCAACACCACGTTGTACTGATCAGCAATCTCACGCAAACGCTGCCAATACTCAGCAGGCGGAACCTGAATTCCAAACGCAGCTGAAATCGGCTCAGCAATCATCGCAGCAACCGTATCGGCGCCCTGATGCTTGATAACTTCTTCAAATTCGTTAGCGCACTTGATAGCGACGTCAATCGGATCACCCGCATACGGCAACCGATACGAATTCCAGTTCGTAACGTGAATCGCACCCGGCATCAACGGCCCCATAGGGTCAGCCGCAGCGTTTCCACCAAGACTCACAGCCATCGCTGTTCCACCGTGATACGAATACCGACGGCTAATAACCTTGAAAGCTCCGGCCTTTCCATTAAGGATCGAATACTTCTTCGCCATCTTCACAGCTGTCTCAACGGCCTCAGAACCACCCGAAACGAAGAACGAACGTGCGCCCTTATCCGGGTAAAGCTCCGCAACCTTCCCCGCAAGTTCAACCTGCGGAACAGTCGCACCACCCGAAGGCGACGAATCAATCGCGGTCATCTGAGCGTAAACAGCATCGGCAATCTCGGTTCGACCGTATCCAGCCGATTTATACCAAAGCCCTGCCATCGCATCTAAATAACGATGCCCATCAGCAGTCTCAACCCAAACGCCCTCACCCTTGGTGTAAACCTTCAGCTTCCCGCGCCAGTCATTAGTCTGGGCAGCGTGCATGAACATGTGGTCGCCAGCAATTTGCTGGAGTTCTTCGATCCGCTCACCACTCAGGGTTTCCGGATTAATGGTCGACGTCATCAGGGTCTCCGTTACGAGCCAATATGAAATTTACGAACTTGCTACGCATCGCTCGATGCGCCAACAATTCTATGACTCGAACAACCCGTGGTCTATGGAACCTGCGAACCAAAAACTCATGCCAACCAATCGCAATCATACATTCAGGCATCTAACCCACATCTCGCCTATCCTTAAGACATCGACCAACTGTCATCCTGAATTCATTTTCAGGATCAAACGCCCAAACAAACGCAGCTCCCGATCTAGCCAACATCTCGATCCATCATCCTGAGCCCCGTCGAAGGGCCACGCAGTGCCAAGAATATGACCCAGCGCTTCACAACAACCGAACTCGCAGCCATCAACGAAAAGCTCGAAGCCGCAACCACCGAAGAAATCCTCAAATGGACCAACGACACCTTCGGAAACACCGCTGCCCAAATGTCGAGCTTCGGCCTTGAAGACCAAGCACTCTTCCACATCTACTGGAGCGTGAGCAAAAACGCACGCCTTATGACCCTCGACACCCTGCGCCTACCAACCGAAACCTACTCACTCTTCGACCAAACAAAACTCCGCTACGGAGTCGACGTCGAAATTCAGTACCCCGATATGGAAGCCGTAGGAAAAATGGTTAAAGAAAAAGGCAACAACTTCTTTTATCAAGGTCGCGCCAACCGAGAATTCTGTTGCGGCGTACGAAAAGTCGCACCACTCGGCAAAGCCCTCGCAACACTCGACGCCTGGGTAACTGGACTACGACGAGATCAAGGCATGGACCGCGGATCGATCGATATCGTCGAATGGGACGCCGCCCACAATAATTACAAGATCAACCCGCTCGCCAACTGGTCATTCGAGCAAGTAGAAAAATTCGTCAAAGAAAACGAAATTCCCTACAACGAACTTCATGACAAAGGCTACCCGTCACTCGGCTGCGCACCCTGCACCCGAGCCATCGAACCCGGCGAAGACATCCGAGCCGGACGCTGGTGGTGGGAAGGCGACCCCGACGCCAAAGAGTGCGGCATCCACATCGTCCAACCCCTCGAATCGTAATCTGTCCCCCCTCCCAGAGTGGGAGGGAGTTGAGTCGCGTGAAGGGAGTTCCGATAGTACTTCAGATAGCGTTGTGATTCGCCCGTTCAGTGGCTCTGGACGGGGAGTTCAACCCTCCCCCGTCTCCACCAAGAACACAAAAGAAGGCCTCATCCGATTGGGTGAGGCCTGTTTGCGTCCTGCCCTAAGTGGGAATCAGCAGGTCTAACTTTCAGCAATTGCATCTGACTGAACTGGATATTCTGCGTTAGTTTTTATCGAATCAGCAGTTGTAACGCCGGGAATTCGTGAAGCAACCTACAATTAAACCCCCCACGTGGCCAGGTTCTGGACGACCCGAAGACAGGCAGTACGGGCAAGACATTAACAGGTCTCCTCAACAAATGAGGAGCGATGCTATTCTGCCCCGACGCTGAGTTCTGACAGAACCATTTATTCGGTGCTATTACTGTAACTAACAGAAAATCCCCCACATTTCTCCAAGAGCTAGTTACTCGTAATCAGCATCCAATGAGTAATCCCAGCCATCCCCAGATTGCCAAATAACCTCAGCTGCTGCTCCTGCCTGCCAACACCAACTATCATCCCACCAACGTTCACTCCAATTCGGTCCCCAGGTCCCCGGATCACAGTCAAAACCTATGCCACCACATACCCAAGCGTCTCCTTCAAATCGGTGAGCAGGTTGTCCATCGGGTGTTTCTGTTTTGTAGAAACTCAATGTCACATCACCTCTTGCAGATATGACACAAAGTGCATCACCGTATGCAAATCCTCGGATAGAGCCACCGTAAACATCGTCCGCTTCACTGGTGAAGTACCAAATTTCTACTTCACCACCGACATACAAGGAGAGCATGCATCCATCGTTGACAATTGGAATAGTTCCCAAAGCTCTGACATAAACCCCGGTCAAAGCATCTTCGAGCGGAACTCGTTCAACCAAATCTGCAAATCCGTGATTTATTAATACCGTTTCACTACTTTGATTAATTCGTCCAATCAAAATAGAAGCGCCTACTTGACCACCTAGTTCTTCTGTTAATTCCCCTTCTCCCATCAATCCCACGTATAGGACGTCTTGCCCTATTCCAAATACGCCAGATACCACATGCAGGTTGACTATCTCGAACTCCAACCCATCGTAATAAGTGACACCGCCATTGATGCCGATATTATTTTGAGCCGTACTGATGGTAAGCGTGAAGTCAGCTCTTTCTATGTCATATTCAAACATATGAGCCTGGACATCTTTTCCAGCTATTGTGAAATCTCCTGATTTGACATAGCTAAATGAGAGGTTAGATGTCTTGAGGAAGACATCCTCATCATCAGCGATTTTCATCCTTAGGGTGAGATCAAATCGATCAAAATCGTTACCCGGCCCACCTATGTTGTCGCTGAATAGAACATTACCTCTCACAAAGTTAAATTCCGTCTGATAGTCAGAATCATCAAAATCTAACGCTTTACCTACTCCTCCTCCCAGAGCAAGTAGAGCAGTTAATTCGTCCTCATTATTTTCTACAGCTATTTCTTGATCGATGACATCAACATCAAAACAACCCGTAGCATCTTCGACGGCGATATTTACACGCCCATATACCGAATTGTAATTCCAATCACCATCACCCCAGATTGCCTCAAGCACACTGGTACACCCCGGTGCTCCATCAACGTCTTCTGAACCCGTGTACAAATCGAATGTTTTATCGCTGATCGGTTTATCGTTACCTACAAATTTAGTGAACCAACGATCCATCCCATTTTCACCAGAAGGGGGTAATTCAGCATTCTCATTAATTGCTAAGGAATCAGTGACTGCTTTAACTACTGCAGGGACTGAACTTAGACCAATAAATAAGCCTGTATTTGACTCGACGCTACCCTGATCCAACTTTGATTCGATCACGGTAGAAGTGTCTAACGTGATTATTTCCAACCACTCTTCCAGTTCGCCTGGCAATACAGCGAGTCTATCGACACCCACCAGTGTTAGACCAAATCCATTATTTTTTGAAATCACTAATGGGTAGTCCAACTCTAATCCGGCTTCCGAAATCCATGTCTGGTTTGCTGATATTCCTGAACTTCCTATGTAGTCGCTACAAGTGTTACAAGAATTGTTGGTTTCGTCGTGATTAGTAAAGACATGTAATTCGATGTCTGCAGATTGGGGGTTATTCGTCGAAATAAGTTTGCCAAAGTAAGGCACGGTAATTGTGCCGTTGTAACTTATCCAACCAGGACATTCGAGGCAGTCAGGCCTATCGACTACGTTAGAGAACGTGTCGATTGCTGGTTCGGGATCTGCAGGAATTTCTCCTACTGCTGGATTCCTGAGCATCACCCCAGATTCTGATTTCAGAAGATATGAAATACCTTGAAGACTAATCAAGGGGATCTGATTAAATATTGTCTGCTTGCTTAGCCCCTCTGGTTCCCAGCGGGATTTTATGGGCGTCCATTCAACTTGAGTTCCCTGATCATTGACGTTATGAGGAAGTTTGATGCCGCCATTCAGGAATAATCGGTTCTGGTCGTTTCCGACTGCCAAAAACTCCGCTACAGCAGGACGCATCTCCAAGTTCCAATGATCAGCTAAGACCTCAGTACCACCTGATGCATTTGCGAATTCACCAATACAGCCATCATCAAAATCAGTCACGTTGCCACTGAACGTGAAATTGGCTGGATATGGAAGATCTACTTCAACTCCTACTTTGTGATATTCAATATCGCTATCAAGGAAGCCGAGGTCCACTTTCGACAACCCGAGCGTATAGCCATCAGGAGTTATTCCGCCAACTCCATCTTGCGCACTAAAAGCATGCGTAACTCCACTTTGACGTACATATAAGTCTGCCTCAGTTGGTATATCGGAGCCAATACAGTCCCAATTGATTCTTCCTATACCGGACAAATTGAACCCCGGCATAAGCCAATAAGGATCAGTATCAATGGGATCCCAAAGCGTTTGATATTGGTCGTACGGGCTGTCTAATTTAGTGAAATTGCTTAGAGATACGGGGCTTTTAGCGGGTAGTCCACTCGAATATAACGGCGGAATTACCAATGCGCGATTCTCAAATTCATCTGGATCAATCGCGAAATTTCCCCAATACCAAGATACTTCGGTAGTGGGTGTCACATCACCCGTAACTAACCCGCCGGAACCGAACTTGAGATTGTCAAATTCACTCTTTAGAAGTTGAGTGTTAAAGTCGGAGGGACCAGACGAATACTGTGTGGATGCTGAACCGGGATCAAGTGTCCCACTTACGATTGAACTGCCGTCCAAAGTGAACCGGACGCCTTGACTTTTGATGCTTGCTGCGTAAGGAATTGAAGGGACGTAATTAACAGCAGAATTAGAATTTAACTCTCCCTTGACGCCGTCAGATGTGATTTCAAACGATTCAACATTAAAAGTTGTGCTTTGAAAAACTGCGTCGTTGGAATTCACTCTGGTATTTAGCGGTTTTCGGTCGACAGGACCAACTATTCCGCGATTGTTGAATCTCTCAAAATATCTTCCAATAACAGAGCTACTTGAGGTTATTTTTTTATCGGAGATCAATAACGATTTACTGATGAACGCTAAAGGCAATTCATCCATTACCAGATACCAATCCAGTTGTTCAGGCCATGTGTAATCTGGAATATCTGGAACCGCTACAATTGCGGCGGCGGGGACCGAGTTAGTCAGAGCTTTCTTAACTTCGAAACCGAAGTTGTTCGTAACCGAAACCCCAGATAACTCAATAGTTTTAGATTTCTCCCCACCTTCTACGATGAAGAGACTGTCATCTAACAAAACTTTTATATCCGCTTTTGAACCCGGTATTGACCCAGAGTCTAAGAGAATATTTTCAACAGAATAGTCCAGCCCTAAAATACTGTCTACGAGTATCGGAGCATGATCTGTTTTTGCGTATCCTCCATAGACCGTCCCATCTGCATTTACCTTTATTCCATCAAAGTTGACTCCAATAAAAATCTGCTCTTGTCCCGGAAGCACGAACTCCACGTACCCCTCACCAACACCAATCAAAGTTTTTCTAGAGGTCTGCGACACGCTTGACCACTTACAAACGATTACAACTGATTTGTAAGGTGTTCCGTCTCCAAAAATCAATTTCTCAGGTGTTTTGAATGTGTCTAATTCAACGGGATCATTTTGTCGACATTTACTACTTGTAAATTGATCTTTGGGAAGTCCTGTCAAATCCTCCAACTTAATTGATTGCGGTTCTGTGACTGTGACAGGTTCACCACTATCTATATCCAAAGTGACAACTACGTACCAGTAAGTACCAAATGAGGCCTCTTCGTCCAGATATGCAATTCCCATAAGTGATGAAGGATAGTCACTTATCGAATAGAACTTTTCAGCGTTTGGGAATGGGACGGAATGAGGTGTTCCACCTAAAACGGGGGCTATTTGAACGTATCCAAAATCCTTGTGCCGAGATCTAAAAATCAGATGGGCACCAGTATTAATATTCTCGAACGATTCTGAAGTTTTATTTTGTTCGCAAGGTTGTTTATATCCAGTTTTACGATGATCCCAATTAATTTCCACACCAACATCTTGGGAGTAGGTATGAGAGGAACACCAGTTAGCCCTTCCCACGTCTCGCGTTGAATATGGGAGCCCTGTAGTTTGACTTGGCAGAGCCTTTACTGGATCAGAATATTGCTCAGCTTGGTCACTGTTGCGATAAGCAGAAACGACGTAGTAATAATCGGAAGACCCTTCAACTAGGCCAGTGTCCTTAAATATGGCTTGTACAAATCCATTACCGAGGTCTTCTACATCTTGCCCTTGCGCATCAGCTAAAACCGACGCATTAGCTTGCATTCCTGTTAATTGGGCGGGAATAGTTTCGGGATCTGTATTGCTCTCAAAGCGATATATGTGAAATTTGTCGTAATCAGGATATATGTCTGCTAACCAGGTAACTTTGTTGACTACAACCCCTGCCTGCGCAGCCTCAGGAACGATATCTAAAATCACCGGGGCATCAAAAAGAGCCCCATCTCCAAAGATCGCTGTGTGCTCGTCGGACCAGGAATAATTTCCATCCGAATCATGTGCTTGAGCTATGTAATCTACTTCTCCAGAACCAACGACACCCGCAAGACTTGGATCACACCATTCTTCTAAATCGTCGAATTCATCTGCTGGGATGGTAGCTATCAGTTCGTACGATCCACCTTCAAGACTACGGTAAATCTGAACAAAGTCGGTGTCTGGGTTCCATTTGATTCGAATACATGGACCTTTGAGCCCTGGATTTGCCAAGGCAGGGTCTTTCTGATGCGACCTTGGTATCAAAATATCTGGAGCAATTGGTGCCTTTGAATCTCTTAAAAATATAAATACAGGCTGACTCAACGGACTTCGATTGCCATTTGCATCCCAAGTTCGAGCTCTGTACCAGTAATCTATTTCTTCCTGATCATTCTGTGGTAGCGATGATGCTGAGTTGTCAATAAATAGCACCTTATCCTCATCCCCTATACCCTCGAGCACTGACCAGTCGCCAAATTCGGAAACGTCACTCCACTGATCAGGACTTGCAGGATAAGGTTGGCCTTGTTCAACCTCTGCGCGGTAAACGGAAAAGTGATCAGCCCCATCTATGACGTCCCACTGCAGTTCGATCTGAGCGTTACGTATTTGGCCAATTAAGTTTGATGGAGGGTCAGGAGGCAACTGCGACTCAAAGGTGGCACAGTTGCCATCTATGCCCTGCTGGTGATTTTCGGGTGTTTTTGGACCCTCATTACCGAAGAAGTCAATCGGTGCAATTGCGTAACAATAGAGCTGGTTACCCTCGAGTGCTTGGTCAGGTTCATCATCAACCGCAAAATAGCTGTTGGAAACTACAGCGTTTTCGTTTTCTTGAGCGGGAGTAGGACTTTCTAAATCGTACTGATATTGTCCGGTATCAGAGTCGAAACCTATCAACTCTGAACCGCTTTGAGGACCTGATAACCAACCTTGATCGCTTCCACCTGGTAATACCGCATTACTATTTATTTTAGTCGGATTCGTATTGGCAATTTGCTCTAAATCCGAATCCACTGCGTACCGATAGATGTTGTACCCGCTAACAGTTATCGGTTGTTCACTAATTTGGACGGGATACTGCCAACCAACATAAATGCTTTGATTAGCCCAGCGACGGGGTGCTTGATCACCTAGCCAATTCCCATCATCCACCTCTTGCTGATTAATTTCGTCTGCACCAAATATGTCTATTGCGCTTGAAGACGCATATACAGACACTGCTGTCGGTGCTTGATACCCGACTTTTATAGGGGGTGTATAGCCGATAATCTCAGATTCCCCTCCAGGCTTTCCCAAACTGACGCGGTACTGATATTTTGCGCCGTTTTTAAGGCCCTCATCCAAGAACCCCATACCTAGTAACAGAGCTAATTCATGATGACTGTTAGCCCAGAACTCTGCTGCCATTGGATTTTGATCAAACGCATCATAAGCATCGGAAATACTTACTCGTCCAGCTGGCAGTTGCTGTGAACTGCTGACGTAGGAAGATACTTCCCGCCACCAATCACCAGCATCCAGCAAGTCTTGCGCCTCGAATTGATCACTAACACGAGTAACACCAGCAGCAAGTTCTTCATATACACCATCAGGGAACGTTCGACGCTCAAGCTTCACAGCTGGCGCTGTTTGTGAACCAGGCAATATAGTTGGCAGATTGTCCCGTGATTCTGGATCATATTCTGGAAGTCCTGCAGCTGCTCTGCCAAACCAACGAATTAGAACCTTATTCGGTTCAGTTGCCCAAGTGACTGAACCGATCGCTCCATCAAGATCTTGAGCCCCCATAGCCTGCTGCTGATCGTCTGGATCCTGTTGCTGATTTTGGGGATCATCAGAATTGCTGACAGTCTCCTCCAAGATGACATCTGAACTTCGGCAACCGAATAGTGCAAGAAAGAGAATTGCTAACGTCAGTAATGTACGCTGGCGAGTAACAACTGGGGAGACAAGATTTGGAAAATTCATAGAAGAATTTTATTGGTCAAATGCTCATTACCATCTAACCGACCAGCTAATAATCAGGCAGCGTAATTAGCCAATCAGAACAGCCAACTGGCTACTAGGACTCGTCTGGACCTACGGAACAAAAGCACATCAGTGGCTTACTAAAGAGGTTCTGTCAGAACTCAGCGCTCGACCCTGATTTTAGCCATTTACTTGATATCCAATACCAATGTGTTGAGAACGAAAACACCGATATACCCGGTAGGATTCGGCACGAAATCGAGCTTGTGCGCTGAGTTCTGACAGAACCGTTTGAGGGGGTTAGGTCACACGGAATCCAAGCTTGTATCTCAGTCGCCAGAAAACAGCGAGTAAGAAGACATCGTTCGGGAACTGAAGATCGTTGAAAGCCGAACCTGAACGTTCATTGAAACGCCTTTCGCAGTCTCGGCAGTAGAAAGTTCGATATCCAAGCGAGGTTCGAAGTTTTCTCTTGGAAACGGACGTGGAAAGGCAGTGCGTGAAAGACATTAATAGATCTCCTCAGCAAATGAGGAACGATGTTATTCTGCCCCGACGCTGAGTTCTGACAGAACCGGTTGGTGTTGTTGAAGCCACAAATATTCCGCGCAAGATTTTCAACCGAATGATGCTATTCTGACTCGACAACAAAACTGATAGAGCCACATCGAGGAATTGCACTTATGTATGTAGTCAGACGCTGGTATAAAACTAAACCTGGTGAAGCGCGGCGAGTCGCTACATTGGTCCATAAGCAGGCGCAGGCGTATTACGAATCGGGGCAACGAAGCGAGTTTAGCGTCTCTTACAACGGTTATACGCTGCCTGGTGATCAGGACGTGGTTTGTCTCGAATGGACGGACACTGCATTGCAAACCCCAACACGCGCCGATCACGAATTACCATTCACGGCACTAGAACTAGGCGGGGAAGTACGCAAACTGATCGAGAGTCAGCGGATTGAATTTATGGAACTACTTACTCCAGAGAAATTCCTAGAGTAAAAGAATCCAGTAAAACAAGGAGTACCTATGGCAGCAACACGATCAGCACATGCCGTTTGGAGTGGCGACCTTCTCTCAGGCAATGGCGTAGTTAGCGCAACAACATCCAAAACATTCAGCGGCTTGTCCGTGTCCTGGAAGGCGAGGACTGAGGAACCCGGTGGTTCGACCAGCCCAGAAGAGCTTGTAGCGGCTGCACACGCTAGTTGCTTCTCCATGGCACTGTCTGCGGGTCTCGGTGGAGGAGGAACGCCTCCGACCAAACTAGAAGTCGATGCCACGGTAACGTTCGAGCAAGTGGACGGTGGATGGAAAGTCATATCCAGTGCGCTCAATGTCGTAGGGACGGTGCCTGGCCTCGATGATGACGGCTTCCAGTCAGCAACTCAAGCAGCCAAAGACGGCTGCCCCATCTCACAGATGATGACTGGCAATGTTTCACTCAGCGTTGAGGCGAAACTGGTCTAGTCGTATATCTAGAGGAGTGGCTAGATGACTAGTGGTTCCTATTGTGTCGCCGATAGTTGTCAATGGTGACGGGATTGTTGATGCCCCCCAGTAGGTCTTATCGATAGATGTTGGTTTATGTTGGTGAGGGCGTAGAAATTCCGCGCGGGATTTTCAACCGAATGATGCGATTCTGCCCCGACACTGAGTTCTGACAGAACCGTTCCACAGATCACCGTCTTTATGAAATCATTAGCCCTTCGCTTCAACAAGCGAAGGGCTAATGATTTCCTGTTTTTTTTCAGATACTTCTTACTTGGCAGGTGTGTACGTGATCTTGGATGCCGTTGTCATCGCAGCAATCCACTCGTCACCACTTAGCAGTGGTGTAGTTTTTGCCGACCGAATTGCGCCGCCAGCAGCGATCGCAATTGCTACAGCAGCCGCAGTTGCATCATTATCAGCTTCTAGGATTACGGCGATGTCATAATCCCCAAACGAGAAACCACCGCCGATTATCTTTGCACCGACTGACTGTTCCATCATCGCCCCGACTTGTGTGAGACGGTCTACCGGGTTCTTCATTTGTGAAGCGAGCGACTCAGGTGTGTATGCAGCCTGATATAAGTACTGTGTCATCTATATTTTCCTGAATTTTCAAATACGTCTTGGCAACCAAACGTGCTTACCGTAGTTAGACCAGAGAGCTCTGAAGTATCTTAATTTAGAGACTGCACAGAGACCTGATATAACCAAGTTGACTATCGCATAAGAGAACTGTTGGGCAGACGCTGTTGCAGGCTTATTTTGGTGCGAATTTACTAACTTATAGACTCGATGATGGTCGGTCAGAACTCAACATTCATCCGACGATTAGGCCGACCTGAATACATGATCGATTGATGTTCCCAAGCTTCACCCCTTACGCTTGTCCAGCAACTTCAACTGCTCCCTGATCGACCGCGCGTGCTCTCTCAGCATATTGGCATACTGCTTCGGGTCTGCCATGTGTTGCGCCCACGACTCCAATGAGAAGCGAGGCACGGATACTTTCTTGCCGGGACGTTTCGACCAAGGGTTCATCAACGGAATGTATCTGGTTCGATCGTGGAAGCTGAGGCTGGTGTCACGGTCGTCTTTAGTAAGCCACTGATGTGCATTTGTTCCGTAGGTGCAGACGAGTCCTTGTAGCCAGTTGGTTCTCCTGATTGGCTAATTACGCTGTCTGGTTATTAGCTGGTTGGTTAGATGCAGACAAGCA
>Ga0233449_1003399_pt1 | contig 11653 bp, 13 predicted proteins | sample SI_124_October20_FD_183012 | JGI IMG/M metagenome (GOLD analysis project Ga0233449, IMG submission 183012) | Seawater microbial communities from Saanich Inlet, British Columbia, Canada - SI_124_October2016_200_MG | ecosystem: Environmental > Aquatic > Marine > Inlet | place: Canada: British... | reverse complement strand
AAAGAAATTATTATCTGTTAATATGTGTTATAATGGCACTCCGCTCACGATCTTAAAAGGAGCTCTCATGCTAAATCTTGATCAGGAAGACCACCGAAAAGGCGAAGGAAAAGGACTACTCATAGGCCTCGTAATCCTCGTAATTGTTGTAACCGCTCTTGTCGTTATTATTAATATAAACTCTTAAAGTCCGCCATTCTTCCGGCTTATTGCGGATCATAGCCGTATTTTTCTAATCAGAACCAGCACTTACGTTAAATGAACTAATTGTGCTGTTGGATGAGTTGGATACAGATGTCGAAGCCGTAGATCCATAACTAATAGCCATGATTATTCTCCTGAAATAGGGTATGATGATTTTATGAAATATGCGAAAATGGCGCACAAAAAAATGACGCGCGCACAGCACTTCAAAAATTTAAAAATGTTATGAAAAGTTTTAAGAGTATTTTACGGGCCAGCTCGTTAGCGCACGAACCCCAAGTAAGAACAAAGGGTCATGGCGGGTCCCAAAAAAGTCAAGAAGAAAAATATTTCTTCATCACCCTCTTTGCGATTTGTGGGTTATATATTTCTAATATCAATTATAATAATCTATATAACCAACTGTTTTTATTACTTAACCTATTTAATATATATTTTTTATATATCTTTACTTATTATTAACTTTTTAGACACTATGTTTATATCAGCTTACGAGCTAGGGGCGACCAATCCCATCATTCAAAGCACTGAGTACGTGCAAGTGGTCTTTTTATTCTTCCAATCGAACGAATAAAATATCACTAAATTATCCCTCAAGGTTAGGTCGTTCCTTCCCCCCTTTTCTTCTGATTTTTAAAATCTATTTAAAATATTTAAATTTTATGTACAATGCAGCCATGAAAAAAGGGCTAAATAATATTTTGATCCGGTTATTCGTAACACTATATGTGATTATGAATTATGTTATTTATTATTTTAAAAGCATAACTTTAAAAAACATGACCATTGGCCTGTTGATTATTACTATAGCATTGCTCGGCGGGGAATATAAAAAAGAGCTCAACAGTGACCGTCTTAAGGCCCGTATTGAACAGGGACTTCAGTTCTGGAATTACTAGAGTAATTATCTTATCAGATTTAAGCGGAAATCTTCGGACATTAACTTGGCTTCGGTAATGTCTGTTTGTGATAATTCACCAACGACACCATTAATAGCTTGCTGGGCCTGGGCATGGCCGTTACTTGCCGCAACGTAGAGCCAGGCGAGACCATAGTGCTTGCTTACTTCAATACCCTGGCCAATATAAGCCATGAGACCGTGAATATATTGTGCGTCGACATTGCCGAGAATGGCTGCTTTAGAAAACCAATCTAGAGCGAGTTCCTGATCTGCTTCAAATCCTACGCCATCTTTATACATTGTGCCAATAATATATTGTGCTTCATTATTCGCTTGAAGTGCTGATTTTGCGAGCCAGAGTACCGCATTATCGAAGCTTTGCTCTACACCTTCACCATTATAATATAGTTGACCAAGAACAAGTTGGGAGCCAGCATGTCCTGCCACTGAATTCGCCTGTAACAGGGCAATACCTTTTTCGACATCCTGTTCGAGGCCATTTCCAAACATATAAAGAAGGGCTAGAGCATTAATGGCATCAGCATTTCCTTTGTCGGCGGCGAGATTATACCATTTTATGGCTTCCTCTGTATTCTGTTCTACAACTTCGCCAACTTCATAAAGACCGCCTAGAATAAACTGAGCGTCAGGAAAACCTTGTTCTGCGGATCTTCTGTACCATTTTTCTGCTTCTGTTGTGCTTAGCGAGATGCCGATACCAAGATGATAGCTTACACCAAGTTTATATTGTGCTTCTGCATTTCCGCCAATTGCAGACATATAATACCAATTTGTGCCTCTGTTAGGATTTTCTGCAGTTCCGATCCCTAGGACATTCATTTCACCGAGGATGACCTGAGCATTTGCAATTTCGGTTTCTGATATTCTTGTGGTTATTTTTTTCATTAATTCAACGGCCAATGATTGGCCGTTTTCACGGGCTAATGTCGCCCATACATAGGCTAAGCTAACATCATGAAATTTTGAACTTTGGTCTTCGTGAAAAAAGCCAATTTTATATTGAGATTCTGCAAATCCCTGATCAGCAGCCAGTTTATGCCATTTAAAGGCTTCATCAGGATCCGCGACTGTTCCCAAACCTTCTTCATAAGAAAGTCCGGTATAATATTGCGCCTGAAAGAAGCCGGTATTGGCAACTTTCAAGAACCACTTAAAAGCAAAATCATGATCTACAGTGCCGAAAGAGCCCTCGCGGTAAGATAAAGCAAGGTCATACTGAGCATTTACATTTTCCAGATCGGCTGCTTTGATGTACCATTTTTCGGCCTCGATCATGTTTTTAACCACATCAAGGCCTTGGGAATATATTATTGCCAGATTATACTGTGCATTGCTGTTATCCTGTTCAGCAGATTTATTATACCAGCCAATCGCCAGCGCCATATTTTTATCAACACCGAAACCCTGACGGTAAAAATCAGCAATGGCATGTTGGGCAAGCGGATCACCTTCATTAGCGTGGACGATATATTCATTGAAGGCCGCTTCGAAGTCGCCTTTATTATAAAGCTGGACAGCCACCTCCATGTCTGCTTTCGCTACTTGGTTAAAGGTGAATAATACGATTAAGGATTTAAAAAATAGTGCTTTTAAATTCATCAGATGGCCCTATGTAATATAAAATATTGTAGATAAATAGGTTAACAATGAAGCTAAATCAAGGCAAAAACGCAAAACCCCCCGAAATTAATCGGAGGGTTTTCATTAATAGGGTCTAGGTTAATCCTATAAAAAGTTGTTCGGGAAGATCATAGTCCGCCACATATGTGATGAAGGACTGTCATCATAGCCGAGACCTTCTTCGGGCTCGCGGAACTGCCGGCCTATAATGTCGACAAAATCATCCATGGAAACCTTAACATTTGGATCGAACGAATAAACATCATTGATACATATTTGCCGTGATGTCATATACCATTTATGATTTCTGGCATATTCGGCATCTTTGAAAATATAAGGTTCCGGTTTGAAATCTTCGCCGAAATAGCGAATATAGGCTTCCGGGTAAGGGTAACCGACATCCTCATCGGGGATAAAGCGCAAGGATTGGTGATAACGGATAGCCCAACTTACTTCTTCGTCCACATAAGGTTCAACGAGCTGAGCGCCGTAATAACCGTGATCACCACCAATAAAGCCTGAAACGCTGATATCATGAAGCAGACAGGCAAATATGGTTTTTTCAGGCAGACCGTTTATTTTGGCAAGCCGCGCGCTTTGAAGCAGATGGCTTGAATGGCCGATACGTTTATCGAAAAATTCCATCAGTGTAGGCTTAGCAGACATTCTAGGGAGGCGAGCGTCATGGCCCATGTGGAAATGTTCGTCGTCCCGTTTACGGGGCTGCGTTCTTTCATCTTGACCGTAAGTGGTAAATACCCGGGCAGTAGAAATATAACGATTTGGTTCCGCATCAGGGTCTGGTCCAGCTTTTAGGTTTTGTCTAAAACCGCCACCACTAGCTTGAGGGGCTTCAGGTGCTTGCGTAGCTTGGGCTGCTTGGGCCATTTCTAGTTCTTCGCCCATTGCAAATTCAAGGGCGTCTGCTTTTTGGTTTGCATCCATTGAAGCGAGGGCGGCGGCGCCACCGACGGATGCTATAAATGATCTTCTATCCATTCTCTCTCTCCTAAAGGAAGTTGTTGGGGTGGTTCATGGTGCGCCACATATGTGCGCAAGGACTGCCGTCAAAGCCGAGACCCTCTTCGGGGTCGCGCCAGTTACGGGCAATGATGCCATGAAAATCTTCAAGCTCCACTTTTACATTGGGATCGAAGCTATAAACATCATTAATGCAAATTTGGCGAGCGGTCATATACCATTTGTGATTTCGAGCATATTCTGCTGCTTTGTAAATATAAGGTTCTGGTTTGAAATCTTCACCGAAATAACGGATGTAGGCTTCGGGGTAGGGATATCCTACATCAGGATCAGGGATAAAACGAAGACTTTGGTGATATTTGATCGCCCAGCTTACTTCTTCGTCCACATAGGGAGCGACAAGTTGCGAGCCATAATAGCCGTGATCAGTTTTGATAAAATTACCGCCACTAACATCATGTAATAGACAGGCAAGGACCGTTTTTTCTGGTAGGCCGTTTATTTTAGCAAGGCGGGCGCTTTGAAGAAGATGACTTGAGCGGCCAAAACGTTTTTCAAAATATTCGAGCAAAGTTGGTTTGTCGGACATCTTAGGAAGACGACTGTCATGACCCATATGAAAAACCTGGCCTTCTTTTTTTCGTGTAGTCGGGCCGGAATTTCGGTAAGTGGTCGCTATCGCTGGTTTTGCGACGAATTTATCAAGTTCGTCGGTCATTGCTTGCTCGAGGGCATCGGCCTTTTGATTGGCATCCATTGCTGCAAAAGCAGCGGCGCCCCCGACGCCAGCGATAAAGGTTCTTCTGTCAATTAAGTTCATTTAGTCCTCCTTATTTATTGCTATTTTGTGTACGTCCCATTCATTATTGTCATAACGATTGGCATACCCTAATACAGAAATATTTTTTATGCAACTTTCAATCATAAATAGGTTAAATGGTGCGATAACTCATAAAGAATTATTGGGCATATTCATAGTTCGCCACATGTGGGCTGACGGGCTACCATCAAATCCAAGCCCTTCTTCGGGGTCACGCCAGTTACGACCGATAATGTCATGGAAGTCTTCAAGCTCAACTTTAACATTAGGATCGAAACTATAAACATCATTGATGCAGATTTGACGCGCGGTCATATACCATTTGTGATTTCGGGCATATTCACCATCTTTAAAGATATAAGGATCCGGTTTAAAATCTTCTCCGAAATAGCGAATATAGGCTTCTGGATAAGGATAACCCACATCAGGATCAGGAATAAAACGAAGACTTTGATGAAAGCGGACGGCCCATGAGACTTCTTCATCGACATAAGGTTCTATGAGCTGAGCGCCGTAATATCCATGGTCACCGGCAATATAAGCAACGACACTTATGTCATGCAGCAGGCAGGCGAGTATAATTTTTTCAGGCAGGCCATTGATTTTTGCCAAACGTGCACTTTGCAGAAGATGACTGTTATGGCCTATACGTTTATCAAAAAATTCAAGTAAGGTCGGTTTTTCTGACATTTTCTCAAGGCGCGGGTCGTGCCCCATATGGCGGTACTGCCCTTCTATACGAGGGCCGCGTTCCCAGCTGTTATCGACACCGTAGGCGCGACATACGGCTGATTTTGACACTCTGCCCATTGTGGCTTCTTCGAGTTCCTGGCCCATGGCCATCTCAAGTGCGTCAGCTTTTTGATTAGCGTCCATTGCCGCAAGTGCACCTGCACCGCCAACAAATGTTAGAAATTTTCTTCTGTCCATTTTTGTTCTCCCTATATTTGGGAGCTATAAAATCATAGATCAGGGTCGTTTGTCAAATACGTCTAAATTAATGGTCTTCAGAATATTCATTATAGTCGACAGCGATACCGTAATCAGGGTCTTCGCCTTCGATTTGTTCGACCATACTGCCCGCTTTATGGAGCAGCGCTTTACAGTCAGGACTTAAGTGACGGAGGTGAACTGTTTTACCGCGCCGACTGTAACGTTCTGTGAGGGTTTCAATAAGGGTAAAATCACGCAGCACAGTAAAAGCTTCGTTATACCCTAATTTATCCATATACCCTTTTTTACGTCGGTACCTCTCGGCCAGATAATTTTCTTTGGATTGAACGCGTTCAATTTTTTCACGGTCTCCCATATCGTAAGCCGTTTCAGCCTGATCACAAAATTCCCTTACGCCGACCATTGATTGTAGATCAATGATTAGCTCAAGTATTTCATCAACGGACGCTGGAACATTATGAACGAGACTGCCATCATCATGACGATGTGGTCTATGTTTTTTAATAAAATCGATGCTTTCTTTACATTCGATACAAGAAAATTCGTCCGTAGTAACTTTGCGCACAATCGCTTCAGCAAGAAATAAATCCCCAAGATATATATCGCCCCCTGTCGCCTGCCAATATTCGGTAATCATCTTATGAACATGAAGATATTCATCCATGTCAAAATAGCCCTTTACCCCCACACGGAGCAAGGCCGAATGAAGCATTTCATCATTCCAAAGAAGTTCACAAAGCGCAAATATTTGCGCTTGCGAAGCCATATCACGATTGGTCCCCCGATAAAGACTATCTAACAAAATTAAAACTCCAACATTTAAAAAGCCACATTACAGTGAAAAGCTAAATGCAAAGTAAATAAAAAAGGAAACTTTTATCGAAATTGGGAAAATCTAGTCCGCAAATATATTAACCGCGTCACGCATCATGCTTGCTGCCGTTGGTACGGGTTCTTTTTCGTATAATTTGTGATAGCTGATGCCGTAGATGTCACTGTGGATTTCTATGCCCATTTCCCAGCCGCTACAGGAACCAAGAAATGTGTCTTTTGAAACCACGGCTGGCTTTACGCTATAATTTCCGTCTTCAAAGCTGGCGACTAGTTTGATTATGTTACCGGCTGAACTTTCCGCCGCTAACATCTCAGGCGTAATATCCTCGATTCCCTCAACATCAATATCCCCAAGTTCAATATTTGCGTCAAGTATACTGTTAGCGATGATAAGTAGCTTGAACGCCGCGTCCCATCCACCTGTATCAAGTGATGGGTCCGCTTCTGCCGCGCCCACATTCTGCGCCTCAATTATGGCATCATCAAAGCTCATGCCATTTGCCAGCGCATCAAAAATAAAATTGCTCGTGCCATTAAACACACCGCTAAGCTTGGAAATATTTCCCGCAATCAAATCTCGCTCACCAATATTTAATACCGGAAGCCCGCCGCACACGGTTGCCGAATATTTAAAGCCTGCGCCATTTTCACGCGCTAGTGAGCGAAGCTCGCTATGGGCTTTTACCACCGGCCCTTTATTGGCCAGCACCACTGATATACCCTTTGAAAGCGCAGCTCGCGCTAACTCAAGCCCCTCACCGCCCGTTTCAAAATCAACTGGTGATGCCTCAAAGATAATATCAAGAGCAGTTGACGTCACGGCGTCACAGGCACTCGCATGCGTATAACCCGCTAGGCCGCTGACTGAGTTACCATTTTGCTTATGGTCCACAAGGGATAGCATATCAAAACCGTCTTCATTTACGGCCACACCACTGCTATCGGCAACAACAACAATCTTAAAGCTCAAGCCATATTTTCCGCTAAGAATGTCGGCTTTATCACTAAGAATACGCAGCAGGTTTTTATTAACACTGCCAAGTCCGATCATTGCTGCTTTAATTTCCTTCATCACTTATCCATAAATGCCAAATAAAGCGCGACGATAACAAGTGATCCGCCCATTACAAAATTAAAAATACGTAAGTTATTCTCTGCTTTTAAAAAGTGACTTATTTTTGCCCCACCATATCCCCATACAAGCACGCAGGCATATCCAACAATTATATAAAATATTGAATAAACGGCAAGCCGTTCTCCAGATGCGCCAAGATTAAAGGCGCTGACACCCGCAATACACGCAATCCAGGACTTTGGATTAACCCACTGAAGAACCGCGCCATGAATAAAGCCGGGCCGTTTGGTATCTTCCACTTCCATATTACCTTTTGAAAAAGCAATTTTATAACCCATATAACTAATCATAACCGCCCCCACATAGCCCATATATTCCATCACCTGAGCATTCTGAGAAAGTATGGACCCAAAACCAAGCGCGACAACAATCATAAATATTGTAAAGCCAAACGCCGCACCACTGGCAAATGCAATCGTGCTTCTAAAACCGTGATTAACCCCGGTGGTCATCATAATAATATTGGTCGGCCCCGGTGTGATCGACATGGAAAATGAATAAGCGCATGTGGCAATGATAAAAGCAATCATGTGACTTTATCCATAAATAAAATATAAACACCTACAAGCATCAAACTTCCGCCCATTACAATATTAAAAATACGGTGGTTTCTTTGATCTTCTAAAAATTTAGTAATTTTTGAACCCGCATAGGCCCACAGACCAACACTGAAAAGCACAACAAAAATAGAGATAGCGATATAAAGCAAAATACCATTAACATTTCCGGCAATGTTAAAGGCGGCGATACCGCCCAGGCAGGCCGTCCACGCTTTGGGATTAACCCACTGGAACATAACGCCGTGGATAAATCCGGCACTGCTATCTTCTTTTGTGGTAATTTCCGTTGGTGCCGTCATGGTTTTATAACCCATATAAACAATAAAACCGACACCGATATATCCCAAAAATTCCATCAGCCTGTCGCTTGTGGCAATCATTTCACCAAAACCGAAGCCAACGACAGAGAGCATTATGTTAAAGCCGACAACAACCCCGAATGTAAAGGGCATGGCACGTCGAAAACCATAATTCACGCCCGTCGTTAGTGCGATCAGGTTATTTGGTCCCGGTGTTATTGCCATCGAAAAGGCATAAATAAACATTGGAATAAAAAGTGACATTAAAATACCCAGGCTCAAGACCCATTAATTATTAAAAGCTAATTATATATCCTGCAATCAGTATCAGTGCTGCTCCCATAGTCAAATTAAAAATTCTTAAATTGCGGCAATTTTTTAGAAACCGCGCTATTTTAGAACCAGCGAAAGCCCATACCAACATGCATAGGTAAGCGACTGAGATATAAGTTATAATATAAGTCGGTAGCTCTTGATAATTACCCGCGACACCAAAGGCGCTGATCCCGGCCAGTATGGCGATCCAGGATTTTGGGTTTAACCACGCTAGAATGATGCCTTTTAAAAAACCCGGCGCGAGCTGCTTTTGCTGGCCTAGGTTTATATCGCATGAAGATAATAATATTTTAATGCCTAGATATACTATAAAAGCTGCACCCAAATAACTGAACACCGTGAAGAATAAACTATCCTCACTAAGAATTTTGCCAAGCCCCATTCCAACTATAATCATAATCACCGTCGCACCAAATGTCGCGCCGGATACAAATGGCACCGTTTTTAAAAACCCGTGATTAACGCTAGTCGATAGCACAACCAGATTAGCCGGCCCCGGTGTTATTGACATAGAAAACGCATATAACGCAATTGCAAATAATATAGTCATGATAAATACCCTTCTGTTTATCTTGACTTCACTATAACACCGTGTTTTTACTTTGATTAGATAGGACAATTAGTTTATATTGTTCTATCTGCTAACATAATAATATACAGGTGCCCTATGATTGATGATCTAAAAGCAATGGCCATATTCGCTGAAACTGTAAAGCGTGGCTCGTTTCGCGCTGCGGCTAAATCGCTTCAGCTTTCCCCGTCAGTTGTCAGCTATCAAATCTCACAGCTAGAAGAAAGATTAGGTACTACCCTTCTTTACCGCTCAACCCGCAAGCTTTCAAAAACGGCAGAAGGTGAAATTCTTTTTAACCACGCCACAGTAATGCTTGATCAGGCAGAACTCGGCATTCAGAATGTCAGCGGCCATAACATGGCAACAGGAAAACTCAACATCACGCTACCGCTTTCTATGACCAGCGATGTTATCACCAAACAAATTGCCGATTTCAGCAAACAAAATCCCGGTATAGAAATGCACGTGCTTTATTCCGATAATCGTCTTGATCTTACCGCAGACGGCATTGATCTTGCCTTTAGAATGGGTTCCCTCCCCGACAGTGCATTAAACGCTCGTAAAGTAGCGTTAAAGGAAAGAACCCTTGCCTGTTCTCCAGAATATTATGCAAGGCATCCCGTTCCCAAAACACCCGAAGATCTTATCGGCTGGAATTGGATCAAACATGACATGCTTCCAGGCATGCGCTCTTTTTCTAAAGACGGAAAAACCTTTAATATGGAACTGAAAGGCAATATCAGCGCCAACTCCGCCGAAGCCATGGTCAAATTCGCTTTGTACGGTCTCGGTATATCAACCGCCGCGCGCTGGCTGATCGAAGACGAACTAGCCGACGGCCGCCTCGTCCATGTCCTACCAGACTGGACCGTAGAACCCATGCCGCTCTACGCCGTCTGGCACGGCAACATAACAGAATGTAGCAACACAAGAAAACTACTTAATTTTTTGAAAGATAACTAACCACGTTTGCCAATTTCTTGTTCCTGTAGTAGGGTTTAAATATAAATATATAAAAGGGAAATAAATGACCTGGATAAAAACTATTCCATATGCAGAAGCAACAGGTAAGCTTAAGAAACTTTATGACCGAGTAAAAGGCCCGAATGATAATGTTGATAACATTATGATGGCTCATTCGCTTCGCCCGCATACAATGGAAGCACATATGGCGGTTTATAAACGTGTGCTGCATCATACTGCAAACACCCTTGATAAATCGTTCCTTGAAGCGATCGGTGTCTATGTCAGCATTCTTAATAAATGCGAATACTGTGTTGAGCATCATTATGCCGGTATGGCCCGTCTTATTGGTGATGAAGACAGAGCAATGGAAATCCGCGCCGCCCTTGAAATATCCGTACCTAAAAAAGCTTTTGATAAAAAGCACAGCATGATGCTGAAATATGCCAGATACCTTACCCGGTCCCCGTCAGAATTAACCGAACATATCATTAATAAAATGCGGGACCTTGGCGTTACGGACGGTGAAATTCTTGAAGTGAACCAGGTCACCGCGTATTTCTGCTACGCAAACCGAACCGTGCTCGGCCTCGGCATCCACACGGACGGCGATATCATCGGCCTAAGTCCCGGAAACTCGGATGACACAGACGACTGGAACCATAAGTAATTTACTAATCTTCTTTCCTAGTCTTGTAAGCCCGCACAAGTCCAGAAAGATATACGCCGCTAAAAAAGCTGGTTGAGGCAAGAAAAAGACCTAGCCCCATAAACGTCATGAAAGGGCTTCCCGCGAACACAAGAATGATAAGGGAAACCAAAGAAACACTGGCGATCATCAGATATAATTTACGTTGCGGCTCCTTATCACGCCACAGATAAAGCCCTAGTGATATGGGTGCTAAAAAAACGATAACGACCAGATAAATTTCCATCAGTCCGCATCGCGATTATAAGAAACATTTGGAACTTTATTTTGAGTGACCTGATCAAACCAATTTTGATCCACCCATGACAACTTCTCCATCATCAATTCCTTAAGGTCTTGAAATTCTTCAGAATTTTCAAATATTTTAACTTCGCTTAATATTTCTTTTTCACGGACTATTCCATCTGTAAGGCTTATATAAACGCCTCCATTTTCAAATGAACCAGATATTTTCTTTACATCAGACCAGTTTACCTCAAAAAGGCGCAGTCTTCTTATCTCGGTGATATAATCATCGGTAACAATATAATGTTTTCCAGATATCCACGCCTTAAATAACGGGCCAAATGCTCCGCCCTTTGAAAAGTGAACGGACCTGTTTTTAAACCAAAGATAATGAACAAAAAAACCACAGATAAAATAGCACGCCAAAATATTAACACAGATCGCCCCAATCCAAAGCCAGTCAGACGGATTATAAAAATCCGGCATCCAGAAACCTTGAGTATAAAAGCCAAAAACC
>Ga0233449_1003398_pt1 | contig 11654 bp, 13 predicted proteins | sample SI_124_October20_FD_183012 | JGI IMG/M metagenome (GOLD analysis project Ga0233449, IMG submission 183012) | Seawater microbial communities from Saanich Inlet, British Columbia, Canada - SI_124_October2016_200_MG | ecosystem: Environmental > Aquatic > Marine > Inlet | place: Canada: British... | reverse complement strand
AAAGCTATTATCCAAATGGAGCCATCATGGTTTTTAAATATGACTTGGTGAAATCCAAACAATACTATAGTGCCGATTCTTATGCATATATTATGCCCAAGAGTCGGTCAGTTGATATTGATTATAAGCGACCAGGTGGAGGTTTTGATCCAGGAATGACAGCGTTTGTTATAGGAAGAACAGTAAATAGAGATTTGGAATTTGATTCTATTTTGACGAAATTTGATTTAATACAAAAGGGTGAATTGTGGATAAATTAATGATAAAAAAAGAAATCCGAATGAATTTACGAGAAATAAAACATAGAATAAAGGTTTTATGGATTTTAACTTCGAGGTATTTTAAGAATACATCACTTCGCACAGTAAGTCATTCATATGAAGAATATGATTCTTTTTGGGATGATTTTTGGAAAAAAAAAGAGTATTTTAAAACCCATTATCCATTTATAAAAAATGAGAAATTGATAATACCTCAAATTTCTCCATTAGAGTTTAAAAAAGAAGTAATCATTAAGATAATATCCAAAAAGATAAAAGAGTTAGATATAAAATCTGTCCTAGAAATAGGTTCTGGTGCTGGATTAAATTTACTTTTTCTGGCTCCTTTATTTCCCGATGTAAAATTTTTTGGAATAGAACCAACAGAAAGCGGAGTTCGGGTAAGCACTGATTTTATAAAAAATCCGCCAAAAGAATTTGGGTCAGATTTAGTGGAGAAAAGTATTGACAATATATATATATATAAAGGTAGTATTTTAAACAAAGATGATTTAAAAGAGTTAAAAAATCAGAGTTTTGATTTGATTTTTACTTCCGCTGTATTGGAACAATTGAATAATTTTTTAGATCAAGCCTTTGAAAATATATTTCAATTTAATAGCAAATATTATTTATTTTATGAAGAGTGGTTAGAAGCTAATTCTAAGATTTCTTGCTATAAGACATTAGTAGAAAGTGATTACTTTAGAGTTTCAACAAGTTATCTCAATAAATTCCCAATTGATATCCTTCAGTTTGAAATCCCAATTATACAACCTTCTTGGTTGTCTTATGGTGTGGTTTTTGGTAAAAAAATGTTTAAATATAAATGATTCAGATGATTGCAATTATCCCCGCAAGAGGTGGTTCAAAAGGTTTGGCGGATAAAAATGTCAAGGACTTGCTTGGTAAGCCGATGATTGCATATACAATTGAAGCTGCGGTTAAATCCAAAAATATATCTGAAGTGATTGTTTCTACAGATGATCAAGAAATTGCAAATATTGCAGTTGAAGCTGGAGCCAAATGCCCATTTTTAAGGCCTAAAGAGCTAGCGTCGGACAACGCTATGGCTGTTGATAATTATATTTATACAATTGAAAGATTAAATACTGAATACGGGTATAAAATAGACAGTTTTGTGGTATTGCAGCCGACGTCACCTTTAAGGTCTGTTGAGGATATTGATGCTGCTATTTCCTTGTTTCTAGATAAGAATGCAGACTCTGTAGTAAGCTATGTTGAAGAAAGTCATCCAGTAACATGGCATAAGCACATCGATGAATATGGTAGGTTTGAAAATATTTTTGAAGATATATTGGCGAATAGGCAGGATAATCGAAAAAGCTATTATCCAAATGGAGCCATCATGGTTTTTAAATATGACTTGGTGAAATCCAAACAATACTATAGTGCCGATTCTTATGCATATATTATGCCCAAGAGTCGGTCAGTTGATATTGATTACATTGATGACTTTGAATACGCCGAATATTTACTGGGGAAATCGAATGCCAAAGCATAAACTGATATTAGGAGAAGACACCAGCTTTGAAGAAGCCATTGAACTTTTAGATCAAAATGGTAACGGTGTGCTGCCTGTTATCGATAGTAATAATAAGTTTATTGGCTTAATTACTGATGGTGACATTAGAAAGGCAATTCTAAATAAGCATTTGGATTTAGAGCATATAATCAATAAACATCCATACAAATATACTTATAACTCCACTTTAATTGAACGACTTCAGTTTCTTAAATCAGTAAGGCGGCGCCATCTCCCCCTTGTTGATGATGATGGGAGCTACAAAGAACTTTTTGTGATGGATGACGTGGAGTTTAATTCTAAGCCAAATGCAGTGGTAATCATGGCAGGAGGTTTAGGCTCAAGGCTTGGCGAACTAACAAAAAATAATCCGAAGCCAATGTTACATGTTGGGAAAAAACCAATATTGGAAAGTATCATTGAAAATTTTATTGAATACGGGTTCTATATATTTTATATCGCAGTGAATTTTCAGTCAGAAAAAATAACGGAATATTTTGGCGACGGGAAAAAATGGGGAGTTCAAATTAAATACCTCCATGAGGACAAAAGGTTAGGGACAGCAGGAGGTTTATCTTTAATTGAAGAGACTTTTCAGGATCCTTTTCTGGTAACGAATGCTGATGTTATTACGACGTTGGATTATGACGATATTTTGGACTTTCATATAAAGAATAAAGCCGTTGCTACGATGTGTACTCGTGAATATGAATACACAATTCCATACGGAGTTGTTGAGGTGAGCCAGGATAAAATTAGTGGTATAAAAGAGAAGCCTTGCAGCCAATTTAATGTAAATGCTGGAGTTTATGTTTTAGACCCTCAAGTCATGAGTTTAATACCAGAAGATACATTTTTTGATATGCCTACGCTTTTTGAAAGATTGCTCAAAAATAAACAAGATATCTTTGCTTTCAATGTGATGGACTACTGGATTGATGTTGGACATGTAAATGAGTTTCAGCAGGCCAATGAAGATATAAATGACTTTTAAATATACCCAGTTAATTTTTTTGGTCTTGGCAGTTTAATATATTAAAGACTGAAAATAAAACAATAAACAGTTTTAAAATTACTTACTATTGGATTGATATGAGCCTATGGATCATGAATCTAGAAAGAAAAAATAAAAGATTCTTATTAAATGAAATCAAGAAGTAATTTATTTTTTAAGAATACATCTTCAAATATTATATTTTTAATTTTTAATTCATTATTAGGCTTAATTGTTGTGCCATTATTTATTAAAAATATGGGGGCTGATTTATATGGTATGTGGATTTTAAATTTTGCAATTATGAATTACTTCTTATTTCTAGGTACATCACTTTCTGGAGGTATTATAAGAAATATTTCAGAATCACTTAATGACAATAATATTTCAAAACAAATAAGAACTATAAATGTAAGCTTAGTACTTTACTTATTTATTGGATTTTTAATTTGGATTTTTTTTATTTTTAGTGTTGATTTTATAATTTCATATTTTAAAATAAATATGGAACAGTATGATTTGTTCAGACAAATGTTACTAATATCTGCAAGTTTTGCAATCGTAATTTGGCCATTAAAGGTTTTTGAAGCTGTTTTTTTGGGATTACTTCAACACACTACTATCAATATAATTAAAGGAATTGTATCAATAATTACAACAATAACAATAATCGTACTATTAAATAATAATGTAGATTTAAAAATCTTGCTAATAGTTTTTTATAGTTTGAACATGCTCGTTGGGGTAATTTTATTTATTATATATTATAAAAGATATCCTAAGTATCGCTTTCGCTTTACAGATTTCAAGAGAGATACAGTTGCACCAATATTAGGATTTAGTTTAAATTTAATGGTTTTAGAAGTAATCTCAATGTTCTCTTTTCAAGTTGATACTTTTGTGATTGCTTATTTTTTGCCAATATCTTTTGTAGCTATATATGCTATAATAACAAAATTATTTTATATACTTCGGAATTTATATGGTTCATTTTTAGGTGTTATACATCCTATGATATTTAATGCTACACATACAGGTGATAAAGTATTTATAAACAAAATGGCACTGAAGGGATTTAAGTATGTTTTTATTTTTTATACTCCTTTGATTATAATTACTGCGATTTTAGCTAAACCATTTATTACACTGTGGGTAGGGGAAGAATTTGGTCAATATGCTATATGGGCATCTGCTTTTTTATTACAATATATTATATCTCCAGCTGTAGGGGTACTTGGAGCGATATCCATAGGTTTGAGTAAATTAAGATATATGCAATATTATGGTGTATTCGCATCACTTAGCAACTTAACGCTTAGTATCCTATTTGTTAAAATGTACGGATTTCAAGGAGTTTTACTTGGCACGTTAGTGGTTACTTTTTTTGGAGTTATGATTATTTATCCATATTATTGTAAAGCAATAGAATTAGATTGGAAGATTCCTATTAAAGAAAACTATAGAGAATTTATATCTTTATTGTTCTTTTTAGTAGTCGGGTATATTAGTATAAATAATTTTTTAATAGATAGCTGGAGTGTTTTAATTGTAATATATATTCTTATGTTAATAATTATATATGCATGGATGTTTTTAAATTTTGGATACAAAGAAGAAAAAGAAAAATTAGTAAATCTATTAATAAACTAGGAAAAATCAATGAAGCAAAGAAGCAAAAAATAAAACAAAGCATAAAAAAAGTTTTAAAAACATTTGGTTTGAGAATGACTCCCGTTGAAAAGAAATTTTCAATACTTGAAAAAGAATTTAAGTTAGAAAAACATAAAAGTAATAATAATAAGGCTTTATTTACACACTCTTTTGGTATATATGAACCTTCTTATATTCATGATAAGTTAATGGCATATGCTTTATCTCTTCGTGGGTTTGATATACATGCAACATTTTGCGATGGTATTCAAGATATTGAGTGTAATGTTTATGGTGGAATTTGGGGTGGAGGCAATAATTTTAAAAAAAATTGTCAAAATTGCCAAAGTAAGTCACAAGAACTTTGGTCTTTTTTAAATCCTAATCATATATTTAAATACTCAAACTATTTAAAACAAGAAGACTATGCAAAGATCGAAGCTATTTTAGAAAAAATCCCTAATGATAAATGGACTAACCATTATGAAGATGGTTGGGACATTGGGTTTTGGGCAAAAGACATACTTGTAAATAACTATGTAGTGGCTGATTATAAACTTATAAAAAATCATGAGCAATTAGGTAGGTCTCATCTTAAAAATTTGTTGCTTTGTAAAATAGCATGTGAAAAAATCATAGAAGAGATGCAACCTGATAGAATCATCTCTAATGATAGCTACTATGGCATGTGGAAAATCTGGGAATTTTTAGCAAAAAAACATTCTATACCTTTTTATTCTCATTGGGTTGGTACAAGAGTTGGAGGATGGAGCTATGCTTACAACGATGCTTCTATGAACTTAGATTTTTCACCATCATGGGAAAACTATTCTAAAATCCCTTTAACTAATGATGAAAAAAATAGAGTAGAAAAATGGTTAATAGATAGAATGGCTGGAAAAGAGATGATTATCGATACAGCTTCTTTAGCATCATATAAAAATGAAGATTTTGATTTAACTAAAATTGATATAACTAAACCTACAGCATTACTTTCTGCAAATGTAGTTTGGGACTTAGCGGCTTTAAATAAAGAAGTATTTAATAGGAGTATGGCTGATTGGATTATTGAAACAATAAAATGGTTTAAACAATATCCAGAGTATCAATTAATAATTAAGCCACATCCTGCAGAATTTTTCCCAGGAATACCTGAAACAAAAGAAACAGTCCTATCAATGATAGAAAAAGAGTTTAGCGAAATACCTGAAAATATTTTTGTATTATCTCCTAAAGTTTCTATTTCTGTTTATGATTTATTGCCCTTGTCTAAGGTAGGTTTGGTTTTTACTACCTCAGTAGGTATGGAAATGGCAGCAAGAGGTATTCCCGTCATAACTGCTGGTAAATCACACTACAGAGGCTATGGTTTTACCTATGACCCACCTTCACAGTTAGAATATTTCGAAATACTTAAAAATATTTTGGATAATAATCAAGAAGTAGATAGAACGAACATGATAGACTTGTCAATGAAATTTATAAAATTTAATTTTTTTCACTATTTTAGTAAAGTTGGATTAATGGAATTTAGCATAGGGAAAGAAAAAAAGAGTGATACAGATATCAAAATAGATACTATATTACAACTTAAAAAAGGGCATAATCTTTATTTTGACTATGTACTAGATTGTATTGAAACAGGAGATGGGATATTGACAGAGTATAAATGGATGAAGGAAAGTTAATGTTAAATAGATTAAAAAATAAAATCAAAAGAGTTGTGGATAGATATACTGAAGAGAAATATTTAAATGCTATTATCGCGAAGAAGAAAGGTATCTATGAATTTTCTAATAAAGATTTAGAGCTATATAAGATAGAAAGAAAAACAATATTGCCAGTAAAAAAAGTTATCTCATTTAGTGACAACTTGAAAAATATCTCTATAGCTAATCATAAAATTTTTTGGCCTGAGATTGTTGCTGATGATGATTTACCATGGTTATATCATGAAATTTTCGATTTATTTGATATAAACCCTTCTTCATACAATCATCCTGATTTGAACTATGAAGATGCAGATTGGATAATTGATGCAGGGTGTTGTGAAGGTTATTTTTCCTTATTCTCTTTTGATAAAAATCCAAACTGTTCTCTTATCGCCCTAGAACCACTGTCAGAAATGAAAGAATCTCTTCATAAGACATTTGAAGAAAAAATGCTTGATGGAAAATTTATTTTGGAACAAAAAGCACTTGGCAAAGATTGTGGAACAGTCAAGTTTCAATTTAATAGTGAACATTTATGTGATTCATCAGTGGGTGAAAGTACTTTTGTGTTAGAAAATAGAAAGGATATTTTTTATGATGTTGCAACAATAAATCTAGATACACTAATGGAACAGTATAACTTAAATGAAAATGGAATTATCAAAATGGACATAGAGGGAGCAGAAATGGACGCATTACAGGGGGGAGCGGAGTTGATGAGAAAACACAAGCCCAAGTTGGCAGTGGCTGTTTATCATGAATATGAAAATGCTATGAAATGTAAAGATATTATATTAAAAGCTAACCCTAAATATCAAGTGGAATTTCGTGGTATGTATGGATATTTTAATCCTCCAAGACCATATATATTATTTGCATGGTAGAGATTAAATTTTTTAAGGATAAATAATGAAAAGAGCTATAAAAAGAGTTGTAAATAAACTGGTATCTAAATTTGGTTATAAAATAGAAAAGATAGATAATAATTTAATAAATCATAAATATAGTGTAGATTTATTTCAGTATGCAAATATGTCAAGTACGCATATAACTCAGTTTCTAGAGAAGCTTAATGGGGGGGTATAAATTGAAATCTTTCTCTTGTCCAATATGTGATTCTGAAGAATTCACAATTATCTCTGAGTCATCAGAAGGATTTAAATGGGGTGTTTGTAAGCAATGTGGTTTAACAGCTCCTCAAATAAAAGGGTATATTAAATATTGTGATTATTTTATCTCTATGAGATTTCATGCATCAATAGCTGCTTTAAGTCAAAGTATCCCCACTATCGTTTTAGGCTACAGTGAAAAATTTGATTATCTATATAAATTTCTCGAGTTAAATACAAAGTATGTTCTTAAATATGAGGATATAAACCTGAACTATTTAAATGAGATTTTCAATTCATTAATTTCTGAAGACAATATTATTAAAACCACTCTAAAAAAAAATATATTTAAATTTCAGAATATGGCGCTGAATAATGGACTCATTGTAAAAAAGGAGATAGCTAATAATGAATAAAGTTTTAATTACTGGTTGTGCCGGCTTCATAGGTACGCATTTAACTAAACGATTTTTGGATACAGGAAATATAGTTTATGGAATTGATGATTTAAGTCGTAAAGGCTCAGAAGTCAACCTTGAATGGATATTATCTCAGGATAATTTAAATAATTTCCATTTTAACAAAAATGATATACGCGATTACGAAAAATTAAATAATATTTTTAAAACAGATGGCCCTTTTGATCTTATAATACATGAAGCTGCGCAAGTAGCTGTTACAACAAGTGTAATTAACCCAAGGGAAGATTTTGAAATAAATGCTCTTGGTACCTTCAACTTACTAGAGTCAACCAGAATATATTCACCTGACTCCTGTTTCATATTTGCTTCCACAAATAAAGTTTATGGTGGCATGGATTCTTTAGAGGTTATTGAGAAAAACTCACGGTATGAATATGAATCTTTGTCAAAAGGTGTTGATGAAAATTTTCCTTTAGATTTTCATTCGCCATATGGTTGTTCAAAAGGTGCCGCCGACCAATATGTTCGTGATTATCATCGCATTTATAATCTTAATACAGTTGTATTGCGTCAATCATGCATATATGGTACTCAGCAATATGGTGTTGAAGATCAAGGATGGGTAGCGTGGATTACGATTGCATCTATTCTTGATAAACAGATTACAATTTATGGTGATGGAATGCAAATACGAGATATTTTATGGATTGATGATTTAGTTGATATATATTTTGCAATCTTTGAAAATAAAAATCTTGTGTCGGGTGAAATATATAATATTGGCGGTGGTCCAAACAATACGCTTTCATTACTCGAACTTGTTTCAATATTGAAAAAGCGAGGTTTTCTTAATATGCCATTGAGCCATGATAGTTGGAGACCTGGTGATCAAAAAGTATTTGTTGGAAGTATTGAAAAAATTCACAATTTGATTGGATGGGTTCCAGAAGTCAGTCCAACAAATGGTGTTGAAAAATTGATTCAATGGGTTTGCGACAATAAAACTCTTTTGAATAAGCTATTAAAATAGGAGCATTTATTGGATATATCAGTAATCATTCCCACACATAATAGATCTCAGTCTTTGACTAGAGCTATTGATAGTATACTTCAAGATAATATAAAATCAGAATATGAAATTGTAGTTGTCGATAATAATTCAAAAGATGATACAAAGCTTGTTATCTCTAATTATAAATCAAATGTTAACTATTACTTTGAACCTAATACTTCTTTTTCAAAAGCAAGACATACAGGTGCAAAAAATGCTAAAGGGGATATTCTATTATATATAGATGATGATGTTATTATAAGTCAGGGATCTATCGATAAAATAGTTGAAATATTTGTGAAATTTTCTGAATGCGGTGTCATTGCTGCAAGGATTCTACCCAAATACGAAGAGGAACCCCCAGATTGGTGTTTATCTTGTGAACAAGCATTCAATGGGTGGTCTTTGTATAATCCAAACATTTATCGACATTTAAGTCAGGGATTTCAGGAGGTTGATTGGGCTGCTGGTCCGATGATGGGCATTAGAAAAAATGTTTATAATCTTGTTGCTGGCTTCCCTCCTGATACACTAGGTGTTGAAACTAATGATAGTGAAGGCACTTTTAATAAGTTATATGTAGGTCCTGGTGACTATGGATTGTGCACAAATGTGATAAAAGAAGGTTTTAAAGTCTACTATGTACCAGAGGTTTCTTGTTATCATGTAATACCACCAATTAGGTTTACTGTATCCTTTTGGATTTCTCGAATGAAAGGTGAAGCACATCAGAAAGCAATAGTTAACCGTGAATTTTATAGATATTCAAAAGTCCAGTTGGTATTCGAACGAATCAAGGCAATAATTAATTTAACAAAAATACAGATTAAACTAATAAGTAGAATAAAAAAACAAAATATGTATTCAAATAAGTTTTCTGGACTTTACACAGAGGAGCTATTTTTTTATTACTGGATTGATTATATAAAAATAGATAGAATTTTGAATAATTATGGATGGTTGTCAAAATATCTTTGGGATTTAGGACAAGACGGTGTGCCTGATAAAGATTTCATAAGTGTTAATAAAAAATTACCTCCCCAATATATAAGCTTGTATTCGAGAGAAAATATGTATCCAATTAAATCTATTAAATCAGTTGATGATTTAAAGAAACATATAAAATATTATTATTTTATGAATATATTGTACAAATATATAATTCCAATAATAAAAAAAGATATCTAATTGAATTTAAAAGAGCACTAATGAAATTATTTATAAAAAAATAAACTAATTATTTGTGATAATGCTGTTATATAAATATCAATTATTGGTGAACAAAACAGAACAATTAATATACTTTAATAAACTGAGATAAATTATGATATTAAAAAAGATCAGGACATTTATTATGCAACATTTAAGTAATAAAAAATTTGATTATCATCTTCAAAACTCGCAAGCTACACAGACTCAATTATTTTTTCAATATCAGATAATGTGTAATAATAAGATGGCATTACCTGATGTTTGTGATGTAGGCTTTCGTGTATTTTCTCAAAATGATGAAGATGGAATTTTGCTCTATATATTTTCAATTATTGGTTTTACAAATCGTATTTGTTTAGATATTGGTTTTTCAGGAGTAAATGGCTCTAATACTGCTAATTTGATTGTCAATTGGGGTTTTGGGGGGTTACTTATTGATGGACATCTAGAAGGTATGAAGCAATCACAAGATTATTTTAAACAACATCCAGATACTTTGATCTTTCCACCAAATGTCATCTAAGGATGGGTAACAGCTGAAAATGTAAATGATTTATGTAAAAACAATCAAGTGACTGGTACGATAGATTTAATGAGCTTGGATATTGATGGAAATGATTATTGGATTTGGAAAGCTTTAAATATTGTCAAACCACGTGTAGTCATAGCTGAATATAATTGTTTATGGGGTCCAGATAAATCGGTTACTATCCCTTACGAGCCTAAATTTATTGCACCAAGGAATCCTAATCCCTTGATACCTATCCATTCTGTTGATTATTGTGGAGCATCATTGCTAGCGTTTAAAAAATTAGCAGAAGCAAAGGGTTATCGTTTAGTAGGGATAAATAAACATGGTTACAATGCTTTTTTTGTTTTAGATGAGTTATGTAAAAATTTACCTGAAAAGCCGCTGTCTGAATGCTTTGAGATTCCATTAGTGGAATGGAGTATGGAATCCCGGTTTCAAAATATTAAAGATATGCCTTGGGAGGAAGTATAGAATGATTCAACAAATTAAACATAAAAAACATCTTCTAGCTCTTATGGTATCTAATAAATTCAACGCTCCTGGAATTCATTTTTTTACTGAAAATGATCTATCTCAGCAATTAGCGTTCATGAAACACCCTGCAGGAAAATCTATCCAACCCCATGTTCATAATCCTGTGCTACGGGAGGTACATTATACCCAAGAAGTCCTGTTCATAAAAAAGGGACGTCTTCGGGTGGATTTCTACACTGAAGAGCAGAAATATCTGGAAAGCCGTGTGCTGGAGGCCGGTGACGTGATCCTGCTTATCCAGGGCGGCCATGGTTTTGAAGTATTGGAAGACTTAGAAATGTTCGAAGTAAAACAAGGACCCTACAAAGGGGAAGGTGATAAAACCCGATTTGATTCCAATCTACCTAACAATTTAGATTTTGGTAACACTGAATGAGCGATAATCCTGTTTTCGACGCCTACGCGCGCTATTACGATCTGCTTTATCGTGATAAAGATTACGCCGCAGAGGTCAACTATATTAATTCTCTTCTGAAAGAACACGGCTTATCAGGCAATGAATTGCTGGAATTCGGTTCCGGCACGGGTAAACACGGTAGGCTGCTGGCGGAGAAAGGTTACAATGTAACAGGAATTGAGCTCAGTGATAGTATGGTGCAGAAAGCTCAGAAGACGGATGGTTTTACTTGCCA
>Ga0233449_1003392_pt1 | contig 11674 bp, 7 predicted proteins | sample SI_124_October20_FD_183012 | JGI IMG/M metagenome (GOLD analysis project Ga0233449, IMG submission 183012) | Seawater microbial communities from Saanich Inlet, British Columbia, Canada - SI_124_October2016_200_MG | ecosystem: Environmental > Aquatic > Marine > Inlet | place: Canada: British... | reverse complement strand
AACCAGTAGCTGTAGAAGAAACATTAAAAAACCCATCAGATGAGCAACCAGTAGCTGTAGAAGAAACATTAAAAAACCCATCAGATGAGCAACCAGTAGCTGTAGAAGAAACATTAAAAAACCCATCAGATGAGCAACCAGTAGGCGATGATCTGGTCATAACAGAACAACCAGTAGATACAGCAGTAGCAAATCAAAAAGATGGACAAGAAATAACAGAAGATTCGGTAGGCGATAATCTGATCATATCAGATTCAACAGAACAACCACCAGCAAATCCAGCAGCCATAAAAGAAACAATTGAACAACAAGTGACTGGCTCTGTCATGCACAACATCACAACATCCGGTGAAAATGGCACAGAAGAAAGTGCAACTATATCTGCTTACATTAATCCCTCCCATACAGGAGGATCAAAAGAATCATTCGGAATTGATTCCAATGCATATTTTAAACAAAAATGCAGCAAATATCAAAGAAAATGCGAACTACTTATTGCACAAATGAAACACAATTAATCACTCCTAAAAACGAAACACAATTAATCACTCCTAAAATAAAACATAATATATATTTTTTGAATAAATACGTATTTTTTAATAAATAGTTTATTATATTTTTTTTAAATATAATATATTATAATGGATAACACATATAAATTACTTTTGGTTGTTGATGTTCAAAATTGTTTTTTAACAAAAGAGTTATTTAACGATTCTGACATACAAATTGCGAATGTTTTAGATACAATTAATCAAACGCGAGAAATAACAGAACTTATTAATGAAAGTGACCACGTGGTTTTTACAAAGGATTATCATCCAACAAATTATGAATCTTCAAATGATGCAGTTCGCAAGGCAAACGGATGTACAAATTCTGGTCATATTTGTCCTAAAAAAGGAGATGCTGAAAATGCAACTTATATTGCAAACGACGCAGGATGTAATGAATCTATGCCATTAAATGTACGCATTAAAAAAATATTATTAAAGTTAAAGGATGCACCTGACGAACCAGGTAAAGATGACGTTATTAAATACTTAAATACGATTAAAGATATTCTGATTAAAGATGTAAAGAATAACGATACTTCTGATGCTTCTGATACTTCTAAATCTTTGAGCGCATGCAAGTCAGACATTTCTTACTTATTCGCAGGAAATGAAAAATATTTAGATGTATATAAAGCACTCACAGGTACAGAAAGTTATAAATACACAACAGGTCTTGATGCAGAAAATACATCATTTGTTTCAAACGAATTAACCGGGACAACTGTAAAAACACAAACTAGTGGAGATGAAATGATTAAATTGGCTGAAGATTTTCCACACGAAAATAAAAAATTTTCACTGTTAACAAAAGGAGAATTTTGTAATTATGAATCATGCTCTGCTTTTAATTATCATTCTAAATTAACTCGTGATGAAAATGATGTATTAATTTCAGAAGATCTTGAGAACCCATTAAATTATTCAACAGGACTTGCCGAATATATCAACGCCATTGAAATTATAGGAGATAAACAACTGCAAATTACTGTGTGTGGATTATCTGGTAATATGTGCGTTGCTAAAACTGTTCATTATGGATGCGCAATGAAATACAAAGTTGATAAAGATACTAATATAGCTAAAGCATCAATTATTTTTTCTAATAAGGGCACTAGATGGCTTGAAAACTATTCTGGAAATAAATATGATAAAGCTCCTGTATTTGAGTCCGCAGTAGATAATAATGATTTTGCGAAAAATGATCATATTAATTTTTTGTTTGAAGATATTAAAGAAACTCTTCGTCACGTACGTAAATATGATTCATCAATCGAAAAGCTTGAATACGATATTAAATTTAAACCACGTGATAAAGTAACTACCACTACAAATGATGTACCTGTGGCTGATGAAATTGTGGCTGATGAAATTGTGGCTGATGAACATGTAGATAATGGAGCTGTAGATAATGGAGCTGTAGATAATGGAGCTGTAGATAATGGAGCTGAAACTGGAGCTGCTGAAGATAGAGCTGAAGATGTAGCTGCTGAAACTGGAGCTGCTGAAGATAGAGCTGAAGATGTAGCTGCTGAAACTGGAGCTGCTGAAGATAGAGCTGAAGATGTGGCTGCTGAAACTGGAGCTGCTGAAGATAGAGCTGAAGATGTGGCTGCTGAAACTAGAGTTGATGTACCTGGAGCTGTAGATAATGGAGCTGAAGATAGAGCTGAAGATGTAGTTGCTGTAACTGGAGCTGCTGAAACTGGAAATAATGGAGATGTAAATATGGATGGAGTTGAAACTGGAGCTGATGAAGATGTGGCTGCTGTAACTGGAGATGGAGATAGAGCTGCTGTAACTGGAGATGGTGAAACTGTAGCTGATGGAGCTGATGTACCTATAGTTGAAACTGTAGCTAATGTACCTATAGTTGAAACTGTAGCTGATAAACCTGTTAAAAATTATAATAGTTTCGAAGATGGCGATAATCATGAAAAAGAAATCATCGAAAAATTTAGAATGCAAGCATCGCAAAATAATGGACAACAGTCAGGAGGTGCGGACATTTTTGCTGACTTAACCAATAAAATCAAGAAATCAACTATCAAAGCAGCTGATCAAATTAAAACCCAAGTAGTCGCGCAAGCTACTGATCAAACTGATCAACTTAATCAAGGAGTTGCACAATTTGCAAATCAAATTAATCAGGGAGTTGCACAAACAGCTACACAAATCACGGATAGTGTGGCTAAAACAGTTAACGACATATCTGCCCAGACAATTGCTAAATTTAACGAACTCGTTCTTGTTGCATCTGTCGCAGTTGATGAACAAGCTGCGGAGTTACGTAGCACTATTGATAAGAAACTTAACAGCACGGATGAAACAAACAAAGCCAAAATCAACGCCATAAAAAATATTGTATTGCCACAGTTTTCAAACGAAGAATTTGCACAAATTAACTCGACTTTTAAAGTTCCAATATTTCACCTCACAAACGAAATTGTAACCAACATAACCAAATATACTATTGATAACGTATTGTCGCATACAGAAATAACGCCTCTCATAAATAATGTATTAAACGCTGTACAAGATGAACGGATTAGATTATGTGTAAAATATTTTGGACTAGATAAATCAAATCCGGTAGTAGTAAATTTATATAATCTTATTGATAACAATGCCGTTAATAGTAGCTTTACAGCGCTAGATGCTCCTGCATCAACTGATACGCACATTAATTCAGCAAATAATACACACATTGACTCTGCAAATATAAAATTAAATGAATATTATAATAAAATGACTGCCGAACTTAAGAATTCTGCTCAAACTGGCGGAGTTACTGTTAGTGGTGTCATAGGAATGGTCACCGGAAAAACAAAAAGAGACGAGGAGGCTGCAAAAGTAGCAGCAGAAGAGGCAGCGGCAGAAACCAAAAAACAGCAAGCCAAAGATATACAAACAATAATGAAAAATTTATTACCGAATTTATCTGAAGATAAAAAAAATATATTATATGAAATAGATAATGAGTATAAAGCGGGGATTGAATCATTCGAAACCGACGTTACGAAGAAAATAAGCACATACACCGCAAATGATGCAAATTTAAATAACAATGATCTTCTAAAATTTACGATTTTAAAAAAAAATATTAAAGCAATAATAGATTCTATACCAACAGCGATAAATTCACTAACTAAAAAATATTCGGAGCTAATAGGGGGTGAAAAATATGAAAAATTACTTGAGCTGCAACGGACGTCACGTGCTAGCAGCACGCAAGCAAGTATAAACTCTGAAAGGGTCAAAAAAGCAGAAAAAGACATAATTGAAATGACTGATTATAAAAATGAAGTTGAGCAAACTAATATTGAACAAATAAAACTTATTAACGGTATTATCGAAACGTTAAACATATACGCGGAAAATATGAATAAACGAATAAACGACATAAGCGCACAGTACCCATCAATTGGAGGTGGTAATAATTCTCGTTATGAACAAAAATGCAAAAAATATCAAAGAAAGTGTGAAATACTTCTTGAGCAACTTGGATATTGATTATCAGTTATTACTCGTTACTCATTACTTATTGATTATTAGTTATTAGTTATTACTTATTGATTTATCATATTTAAATTGGTTATCATATTTAAATTGAGTATTATATTTAAATTGAGTATTATGTATTGTATTTAATAAATTATTTTAACTTAAGAATATATTTTAACATTCTTATTAAAATTAACATTTGCTATTTCTGAATGTTTATTCATTTCAGATGATGGCTTAATATGCTTTCTATGTTTTGCAAATGCTTCAACTCCGTCCACAATATCATTCACTGACAAAATTCTATTGTTATTGTCAGATCCAACATTGCATTTTTGAGTATTCACTATTTTGCAATTTAACAATAACGTTTCCATATCTCCTCCGTAATTTGGAAAACATTTTTGCTTACTTTTGAATAAAGTAAGTAGTTGATTTCTCATTTTATCTTTTTCTTTTTTAACAGCAGGTGTATCATTTTTATTATGAGTATAACACAGTCCCCAATTTGCCAGACGTACCTTCCTTTCAAAAATTTGGAATAGTTCGCTATGGTTATATGGCTTCATGTTATATCTAAATGTAAAACGTCGTCTCAATCCATCATTGTATTTAAAAAAGCAATTTTCCAGTTCATTTTCATATCCAGCGATAATACAAAGAAAGTTTCTTCTCTCAGATAAATTTTGATTTAGAGTGTCAATACATTCCTTTGAAAAAGAATCTCTTAGATCTTTATTACCCAACGAATATGCTTCATCAATAAATAATACACCTCCTTTTGCTTCATCTATTACTCGCTGAGTTTTAATAGCTGTTTGTCCAAGATATCCTGCAATTAAATCTGCTCTTGTTGCTAATTTAAATGTTCCTTTTGATAAAATTCCCATCTCTTTGTACACTTTTCCCAAAATCTTTCCAAATTCTGTTTTTCCGACTCCTGGTGGTCCTGTGATAACAGTATGCAACATTTCAGTTTGTGAATTCAAGCATGGTAAATCAAATGAACAATCTGAACAATTATTACATTTATCACTTACATGATTTCCTTTCAAGAAAAATAATATCTGATTTACAATATGTTCTTTGGTTGTATCCATTCCAATCATTCCATTCAATTCTGTCAATGGAGTTATCAAATTACATAATATTCTCAAATTTAATCCTCCATATTCTGTATGTTTCTTACAATGAAACGTTTTTCCTAACATTATTAAATTTTCAATTGAAGTTATTTTTTTAATGGTTGGGATAACTACAGGCGTCGAATCATCTTCCAATGATTTATGGTTACATAACGGATTTCTACATTCCATAGAGCGTTGCGTTTCAATTTCAGGAGGTGGAGGTCTTTCCCAACGAACATGATTATTTGGTCCATTTCCATGTTTTGGTGGAAATAACAACAGCAATAATTCATTTAACTCGTCATCGTCTGGTTCTTTATTTTTTTTTAACGGATTAATATTATTATTGGGTCTCTTATTATTTATGGTTAAATCTAAATCGTCGGTGCTTTTTCTTTTAGTTCCCGTCATCTTATATTCGTCTCTAGTCATACTTAATAATATTAATTCGACATTTGTCTTTATATCATATTTGACAAGCTCTTTACTTTAATAAATTAAAATTATATATTTTATTTGAATTTTATCTGGATATTTTATCTGGATGTTTTATCTGGATGTTTTATACGAACATGCTTTACATGTTAAAAATATTTTTTTCGCAGCTTTAACATATACAGTTTCGGGATTTTTACATTTTTCACATAAAACATTAGATTCTATATATTTGAAAATAGCTTCCTGTAATTCATTTTCTGTTAAATCTTTTTTATTTGTTAAGATAACATCATTTTTACAAATAAATGGAGTTCCAAACATTTTAGCCAGATAAGAAGTAATGTGTGAAGGATCTCTTTCAAGTTCTCTCGCTATTTCATTTAAATTTACAAGCGCTAACTTATGTCCATGTTTTTCCAACTTAACTTTATCCATTTTATATCTGTAGTATGGATCATCAACTGCATCCTTGCCACGTATATTTATTTTATTACCTGAACTAGTCATTGCGCAATTATTTTCTTCCGAATCGTCAAATATCATTTTGCATGTATCATAATAATATATTGAATTACATTAGTATGTCATATTTTAATAAATCAATTTTTTGTTTTTAAAGTTTACAAATATTTTTTTTTAAATGCACTAATAGACATTAACTTAACTCCAAGATCGTTAGCTTTCACAAATTTAGATGTTGATGTATCTGCTTCGTCTGCATGCACTACCATCTCTGTATTTTTTGACACAGAGCTTGTTATTTTTCCGCCATTCTTTTTTATAAAGTCTTCTATTTCTTTATTTCTATGTCCAGTAAAAACAATTTTCATATCTTCAAATAAATTTCCTGTTATCTTACTTTCCACATTTTCAAACCTTGACAAATTAAATATTTTTGATATTTTACCATAAAATTGTTTGAATTTCCCAAAATTAGTAGCAAATAAATCAGCTGTTTTATTTGCAAACCCTGAAACTAATAATATATTTTCTTTCATTTCAGTTTTAGTCCATTTTTCACTTAAAATATTTGGATACATACTTACAACATCGTTTAACTTTCTAACACCTAATCCTCTTCCAAATAAATGACTCGCTGCCATAAATACTGGTAGTTCGACTTCTTCAAATGATCTTATTATTTCTCCATATATTTTTTTAACAAGTTTTTCGCCAACTCCTTCCAATTTTGTAAGGTGTGACGCGTTGGCTTTTAATATTTTTTCAACTGTATCAATTTCAATATCCACAAATTTCTCAAGTGTGCTTCCTCCTAAATGTTTTATTCCCATTGTATTAAAAAAATGCGATAGTTGTTTTTGTTTAATTATTTTCACAGCATCCTCATCATCTGGATCAACTATAACATCAACATGTGTGTCATTCCATTCGTATCCATATGTTGGCATTTGTGCTTCTCCAGATTTAGCAATTTTTGTTACCGCAATGATATACGGAATTACATCCCCGCTTCTCGCCAATTTAACTTTTGCACCAGCTCCGAGTTTGTTGATATTAATAAATTTTGCGTTAAATCCAGTTGCGTATGTAACTGTTACTCCAGACAATTCAACAGGATCTATCCTAACTCTTGGTTTAATATATCCATCCATTGATATATCCCATTCAATTGCTTTAACCGTTGCAATAACTGTGTCACTATCAAGTTGCATTTTAAACGCTCTTGCATGATCAGGATATGCATCGGTTGTTTCATATGCTCGCAAATTGTCTACTATAACAACTCCATCAACATCATATTTGGATTCCACTTTTCTTTCTATATATTGTTCTTTCATAATGTCATCATCAGCATTATTTATTACTTCGTAATCAACGATATCAATTCCAGTTTTTTCCAATGCTTCAAATTGTTTTGATTGTTTATATTTAGGATATAGCATTGCATACGCAACAAATTTAGTTATTTTTGCTACTTTTACATCAATTGTTTTTGAATTTACAAGTCCCGCTACAGCATTTCGCGCATTTTTCATATACGAGCTTACACGTTTAAAACCATTTCTCGATATAATTAGCTCTCCCCTAATACTTGTATTTTTTGGAATTTTTTTTAATGTTGCACTATCAACAACATATTTTAATAAATGTGATATATTTTGTCCTTTATGTCTATCTCCTCTTGAATATAAAAATGCATCACCTTCGTCGTTTTTATATAACTGAGCACTAGCTCCATCAAGTTTATCACTGATAACATAAGGTCCTTCATAATTATTTATCCATTTATCCAAGTCTCCAGTTCCTGGCTTGATTTTTGTTAAGCTGCTCATTTTATATGGCAAATTAACCTTTTCTTTTGTTCCTTTCACAGGAGCTCCAACTTCTTCTAAATATGGATTTTCAGGATCCATCTTTTCCAAACATTCTCGAATATCATCATATACATTATCCGCAACCAATTGATTTCCTGTATTGTAATACACATCTGACAATTTTTTTAATAACTTTACTATTTCACCAGCAGATAATTTTTTTATTTTTTGGATATAGTTAGTGGCGCTTGCGATATTCACAAGTTCTTTAACATTTTTCATATTTTAGATAATATAAATAATATGAGCTAAATTTTATATGCTATTTTTTAAATAATCAATTTTATTTATTTTTAACATTCTAAATAAATTAATAATTTTCAGATCCATATCCTAATCCTCCATTAACGTCCATATTTTCTAATAAAATATTAAAACCACCCACTTTATTTTTAAGCGCGCTCATTAAATTAAATATTTTTGCATACGTATTGAATGTTTGATGTTTATAATCAGAGCTTTTTGTATCAACATTAAATTTTATTAGCAATTTGTCAAAACCGTATTTTTCGTCGGCATACATATCAGTTGATAATAGTTGACCAAGTACAATGGCTGGCTGTATATTTTGAATATTATTACTTAATGAATCTATATATTTTTTTATTCCTTTGTGATGGCCATTTTCTTTTGATATTTGCACACATGTTCTAAACAAAATCATACAATTATAAAAACAGTGTCGTTTTTCAACAGTACTTTCTATTTTTGATAATTTATTAAATTCCATTGTCATTATTACATAATATATATTTGTCATGTGTTTTCCATATAATACGCTTGTGTTTGTTATACATGTACTAATGGTAATTGGAACGTATTGTTTGGCAATTTGCCAATGATACTTATTAATATATACGGGCAATATCGTATTATATGGTTGTTTATTAGTATAAAAATTTCCATTAAATGATTCGTTATTGTTTAATTCATCTAAATAATCCACAACTGATCCAAATAGTTTAGAATTCGTTGGTAATTGTATTATATCATCAATCAATTTTCCAATTTTATTATGTCCAGATATATGCAAATTAAATTTCATTCCCACACAGCTTTTTTTGGATATTTCATATTTCCAGTTATTAGATTTTTCATGGTTTTGTGATATGTAAACATTTTCAATATAATTTGTTGTTGTTATTTCAGTTAGCAACTTATCACGTATTATATTTAATGTATTATCTTCTGGTCTAGTTTTTTTAATTTTTAATGACTTGTTCATTTTTTTATATTTTAAATATGGTATATGTGTTACGTTCAAATTATTAAAATATTTCATTTCAAAAGTGTTTCTTATTTCATAATATTTAATTAAATCCACGGCAAAGTTAACTAACACATTGAATTCGTTACCTTTATTTTTATTATTTTGTTGTGTATATATTTCAATTAACGTCGATAATCCATCAATATTTATATTATTTAATTCATTTTTTGGATATTCATTACAAAATATGCCCCACATATAATATATCATATCAGACATAGATGTATTGTTTATTAATTCTAATTCATCTGTTATATCCACATTGTTTTTTTTACATAAGTGACTAAACATTGTACTTGTTGTTTCTACAGAATAAATATTTGATAGACGAAGTACAATATCACTGTATTTGTCTGAAAATTTACCTGCAGATATTCCCAACATAACAATATTTTGTACATTACAATTTTCTATATAATTTTCCTTTAGTATTATATTTTCAATGGTGTCAACCAAATCAACTAAATGATTATTATATTTTTTATATGTAACTTGTAGATTACAAAGTGCCTTAATCAAATCATGTCTAGAGCATATTTTATTAATACATAACGTTGGATGTAAAGTTATTAAATATATTTTACATTTATATTTAGTAAATATGTTAAATATCAGTTCAAATATAAGTTGTTTATCAGTATAATGTTTAATTTTATTATTTAACGCTAATACAACATGTTTAGTCATATTGATGTCAATAAGTATATTTTCAAAAATATATTGCGTGTCATCAAAAAAGTATACATGAGAAGTCATTATATGTATTATACTTTAATAATAATTTGCGTTTGGGCATAATAAACAAATGTCAATTTTTATTTTAATTTTCAATTAATTGCCCTTCGTATGCAATAGTTAATCCTCTACGATCATGTACGTCACATAACGCATCATTGACTGTATCTAATTCCATATTAATGTCTGCGCTATACGTGGAATCTGTTTCTGAAAACATATACTCAGATGATGTATCTGTATATGTACATTCGACATATTCTGCAAGTTCGTTATGTTCCGCATTTTCATTTCCATTTCCATATTCACCTCTTTGAAATAAAGCACTATAATCAAAACTATTAACAGTTCCATTTGTATTTTCTGATGCGTTGTTTCGTCTAATCATGTTATCTATCGTAAGATCACATTGCTCATTATCATGTTCGTCACCATTATTATTATCATTATTCTCACAACTACCATTTTCGTCATGTTCTTTTTCTGATTTGTATTTATCAACGTCAATATCCAACTCGCATGTATAATTATTGCCTGTCAACTTTTCTTTTTTTTTCGAGTATATTTTAAGTAAACTTTTTGTAAATTTAATTATTTTAACCGGATCATCAACATATTCATTATTTGTTACGTCGTTACGTATTTTTGTTATATCCAGTATTAACTTACATAATGTACTGACGAGCTTGACCTTGTCAAGTTTTTCAAGTTTTCTAATGTCAATTATGTCAACTGTGTCTTCTTGTGTTTCTGATCTTAACATTTGAAGTATGCCCATTTGAGTTTGATCTGCTTGAACTGCATCTGCTTGAGTTACGTTTGATAGACTTTGATCTGACTCGTTTGGTCTTGGACTTTGATCTGACTCGTTTGGTCTTGGATTTTGGTTTTGGTATGTATTTTGATTTTGATTTGTATTTTGGTTTTGGTGTGTATTTTGAGTTTGATGGCTTGCAATATTTAATATATTTGTTGGATAATGCTGCTCCATTCGTATTGATTATATTATATGTATTAACTTTTTCCGTATTGTTATTTTGTACATCATTGCTTTCAAATATCAATTTTTCTTCTTCGCTTGTGACAATTCTAGACAGATAAATTTTTTCATGTATATGCCGCCTATCATCATCGGATATATGATTATCTATTTCTTCATTTTGATCATATCCTACTATTTTCATCAATCAATCAACAGTCATATTTTTAATTTAATAAACTAAATTCAATTTTTATTTCTTTTTTGTTTTCTTATCGTCTTTTTTAGTGTCCGTTTTTTTAGTGTCCGGTTTTTTAACTTTTGCTTCCACTTTATCAACAGCATCTAGATCATTTTTTTTCTTTTTATCCGCTGGTTTTTTGTCCGTTGGTTTTTTATCCGCTGTTTTATTAACGTCTTTTTTAGATGATTTCTTTTTAGGTTTATCATCTTTATCATCTTTATCTTCATCTTTATCTTCGTCTTTGTCTTTTACTGATTCTGCTTTTAAATCTGCTTTCGATTCTGAATTATCATTATTATTTTCTTCGTTGTCAGTTTGTTTTGTTTTTGGTTTTCCAATTTTTTTTGGTGAATCACGATTGTCAGCATCATTCATGTTTTCTGCTGCATCAAGTTTTATTTTTGTCGCATAAATACCTTTTAACGTAGTTACAATTTTGGATGTAACGAAGTCGATTTTATTTACAGATGCAACCAGTTGCAAATAC
>Ga0233449_1003384_pt1 | contig 11697 bp, 8 predicted proteins | sample SI_124_October20_FD_183012 | JGI IMG/M metagenome (GOLD analysis project Ga0233449, IMG submission 183012) | Seawater microbial communities from Saanich Inlet, British Columbia, Canada - SI_124_October2016_200_MG | ecosystem: Environmental > Aquatic > Marine > Inlet | place: Canada: British... | reverse complement strand
ACCATCTGGCGATACGACGAGCTTCTTCCTGCTAGCAGGGACAATGCAGTCAACATCGGCGCTGGCATGACGCCGCTCCTCAAAGCCGACAACCTCGGTAAGGAGCTAGGTCTCAACAATCTGTGGATCAAGAACGACGCAGCCAACCCAACGCATTCGTTCAAGGATCGCGTGGTTTCAGTTGCTTCAACCAAAGCGGTTGAATTCGATTTCGACACCATCGCTTGCGCATCAACGGGAAACCTCGCCGGTGCAACAGCTGCTCACGGTGCAAAAGCCGGAATGAACACTATGGTGTTTATCCCGTCCGACCTCGAACGAGGCAAGATCCTTGGCGCAGCAGTATTTGGATCAGTAGTTCTCGTAAACGGTAACTACGACGATGTGAACCGACTTTGCTCAGAACTCGGCGACGACCGACGCTGGGCGTTCGTAAACATCAACATGCGTCCGTACTACTCCGAGGGCAGCAAGTCGATCGGATACGAACTCGCCGAACAACTCGGCTGGCGTGCTCCTCAGCACGTAGTCGTGCCGGTTGCATCAGGCTCGCTCTTCACCAAGGTCTACAAAGGCCTGCAGGAGTTCGCCCAGCTCGGAATAATCGATAGCGCCGACACTAAAATGCACATCGCCCAGCCGTTCGGCTGCTCACCGGTTGCAAAGGCTTTCGTTGAAGGCGTGGCTCACCCTAAGCCAGTTGTTCCCGACACTATCGCTAAGTCGCTCGCCATCGGCTCCCCTGCCGACGGTATGTACAGCGTTGGTATCGCCAACAAAACTGGTGGTTCAGGAACAATCGTCCCTGAAAGCGAAATTTCAGAAGGCATGAAGCTTCTGGCTGAAACCGAAGGAATCTTCACCGAAACTGCCGGTGGCGTAGTTATTTCAACGCTTCGACGACTCGCTCGTGAAGGCGTAATCGGTCCTGATGAAGAGACTGTTGCACTTATCACTGGAACTGGCCTAAAGACTCTTGAGGCTATCGAAGACGTTGTATCAACCAAGACAATCGATCCGACCGTTCGATCGTTCGACGAAATTGTCATGGGAACGGCGGTCAACTAATGCCTCTCGCAGAGTCAGATTTACGTTCAGAACCGACCTCATACAACGTCCGGTTATCTACGAACTCGGGAAAGAGTTCGAGATAGTAACCAACATTCGCCGTGCGGATGTCGGTCAGGACACTAGCTGGGTCGTGCTCGAACTTGAAGGTTCAGTTGAAGAAATCGACCGCGGACTTGCTTGGGTAACCGAGCAAGGTGTCGAGGTCAGTGCGCTGGAAGGCGATATTCTCGCTGGTTGATATTGGCGAGCATCTTGCAACGATTTCGCAAAATTTGCGTCTAACATACTTGTAGAAAAAATTTATCTCTCACTACTTAGTGAGAAAACCCCGATAGGTTCGGGTGAAACAGGAAAACTGATGGCCGTTACAGTAAAAATTCCAACTCCTCTCAGGAAACTGACAAATGGCGCGACTAGTGTCGACGCTGATGGTGCAACCATCGGTGCGATCGTTGCGGCGCTTGAGTCGGAATTCCCTGGAATGAAAGAACGATTGATCGACGATGAAGGCGGACTCCGTCACTTCGTGAACATTTACCTAAACGGTGAAGACGTTCGTTACCTTGACGGTCTGGACAGCGCTGTCAGCGACAGGGATGAGCTCAGCATCGTTCCTGCGGTTGCTGGCGGAATCAAGTAACGCCGATGCGGTCGTAGCCTCGGCTACCTGAAATATAAAACGCACCCTTTCCAGGATTCCTGGTTGGGGTGTTTTTATTTAGGAAAAATCGAATGCGAGTCTTACTAGCATCAATAAACTGCCAAAAGGCGGAAATCGAACTTAATCTCGAAATTCACAAGCGAGTGATTCGAGAAGCATCAGACGCCGCCTGTGATCTTGTAGTTTTTCCTGAAATGTCGCTCACGGGCTATCTCGACCCTGCCATTCATAGCGAATATTGTCTTGATCTCGACTCGCCTTACATAGCGGCTCTGGTCAAATATGGCGAAGAGCACTCGGTCGATATTCTATTCGGTATTGCTGAACTCGGCACCGATGACAATTTCTACATATCTCAGATTCACGCTTCTTCTGGCGCCATTTTCGGTATCTATCGAAAGCGACACCTAGCGGACAACGAGAGTGCGTTCACAGCCGGTCTTGACGCATATCAGGGAGAAGTTGACGCAGAACCCTTTGGAATCGCTGTCTGTGCCGACTATGAGGTGGCAGACGAGTTCGTAACCGCCTCGGAGTCTGGAGCAGGCGTCGTGTTCCATTCGTCCGCTCCCGGACTATACGGAGAACGTAAGACCGACGATGCGTCTTGGCAGAGCGGATTCGACTGGTGGCGAACTTCGTGTATCGAAAAGCACAGTAGTCGGGCGAAAGAACTTGGGATAAGTATTGCTCTAGCTACTCAAGCTGGAGCAACAGTCGATGAAGACTTTCCGGGCTGGTCAGCACTGTTTGGGCCGGAAGGCGAGATCGTCGCTGAATTACCCGACTGGAAAGCCGGAAATCTGATCGTAGAAATCTAGTCGAGAATCGCTAGAACAGTTTCTCGAATTACTTCTTCAGGTACATCACGACGAGTCGTCGCCTTGCCAGGCCCTTCAAGCAGCACCCAGCGAATCGTTCCACCACGAGATTTCTTGTCAGACTTCGTGGCGTCTATCAACGAATCGACATCTAGCCCTGAAGCCCGAACTGGCAAGTCATAACTTTCGAGCACTCGACGCTGACGATCTACCAACTCTGTGTCGATCATCCCCATCCGCTCGGCAATTCCAGCCGCAGCCATCATTCCGATAGCCACCGCCTCGCCGTGCAAGTAAGTTCCGTATCCCGAAACCTTCTCGATAGCGTGGCCAATCGTGTGACCATAATTCAACAGAACACGATGGTCGCCGGTTTCAAATTCGTCGGCAGAAACAATTTCGCCCTTGATCGCCACACTTCGACGTATCGCGGCCACAGGTTCATCGCCTTCGAGCGCCTTCATCTGAGGTGCAAGTCGTTCGAAAGTATCCAGCAGCTGTGCGTCCAAAATTAAGCCATGCTTCACAGCTTCAGCCCAACCAGCCGACATCTCTCTGGCTGGAAGTGTCTTCAGGTGCCCAACATCCTGCAACACCAACTTTGGCTGGTGAAATGCGCCGAGAAGGTTTTTGCCTTTCGGAATATTCACGCCAGTCTTGCCGCCAATCGACGAATCGACCATGGCTGCGAGACTCGTTGGAACTTGGACCACTGCGACTCCACGTAGCCATGTTGCAGCAGCGAAACCCACAAGATCTCCCGTAACACCGCCGCCCATCGCTACAACGATGTCAGAGCGTTCTGCACGGAGATCAGCTAGCCAGTCGTACACAGTCTGGACTGTTTCAAGATTTTTGTTGGCTTCGCCGATTTGTAAAGCAAGAACATGAGTTTCGTATCCGCCCCGTTCTAGTGCTTCTTGGGCGCGGCGACTTGGGTTCGGGAACATCACTTCATCGACAACGAGGAACGCCCTGCCCTTCAGACCCGTCTTCTGAAGCTCAAGTCCAAGAGCATCAATGACATCGCGACCCACTATTACTCGGTAACTACCCTGAGTCGTGTTTACGGTCGCTGCCAGATTTTGATCTTGATTAGACATTCGTTTCCGCAAATCCACTCATGTGCCAAGCATTAGATATAGCTTCTGCCACTTCGTCATGTGACTTGAGTTCAGTATCGACGATTACGTGAGCTACCGAATACGCTTGTTCCCGATCGGCCAACATATCTCGCAGCTTTTCAATCGGTGCGTCATCACCTAGTAGAGGTCGAACAGTTCGGCCGCGTTGGGTCGTCGAACTAACGAGTCGCTGATGAATGATCTCAGGACTCGCCGCCAATCGAACGATAAGTCCTGAATTTTTCATCACGTCGCTATTCTCGCTGCGAATTGGAACACCACCACCGGTCGAAACTATCCGGCCACCACGTTCAGCAACTTCGACCAATATTTGCGATTCAAGATCGCGGAAATAATCTTCGCCGTTCTCTTCGAATATACGTGGAATAGGCTTTCCTGCTCGATCTTCGATCACGCCATCCATCTCTACGAACGGCCAGCCAAGAAGCTCGGCCACGCGCCGACCTGAACGAGTCTTTCCTGTCCCAGAAAGTCCGATCAGATAAATATTCGGTTTTGAAGACGCAGGTTCGGTCAAAATTACAAACTTCCAGAGCCTAAGCCCGAGAGCAATAAGAAATTACTCAGGATTGCCGAACGCCTGATGCGATTCGACGTACCCGGCATAGTTGCGTTTGATCTCGTCCAGCGAATCTCCGCCAAACTTCTCAAGCATTGCTTCAACTAGTACCAGCGCCATCATCGCTTCACCCACAGGGCAAGCTCGTGCAACCTGGCAAATATCGCTGCGGTTGTACGCCGCATCTACTAGTTCCCCGGTATTAATATCTACCGATGGCAGCGGGTTAGTCATAGTCGCAATCGGCTTGATAGCTACATTGACAACGATCGGGTTACCGTTCGACATGCCGCCTTCGATACCGCCAGCATGGTTCGTGATCTGCCTGAATTTCCGAGGATCGGAAGGGTCTGGCTCGATAACATCTTGAATGTCACGGCCGGGTTTCTGAGTATTCGCAAAGCCAGTGCCAATCTCAACACCCTTCACAGCGTTGATGCTCATCATGGCGTGCGCTAAGCGTGCATCGAGCTTTCGGTCCCAGTGAACGTGACTGCCCAGTCCGACTGGTGAACCGAATGCCACTACCTCGAACACGCCACCGATGGTTGTGCGTTCTTTTTTAGATTTATCGATAGCTGCTTTGAATCGAGCATCTGCATCATCATCAGAAGCCCTAACTTCAGAAGCTTCGACAGCGTTCCAGTCAACATCCTCTGTCGCAACTGAGCGACCGTCCTGATCGCCTGTAGCAACCGCACGTGAGTGAATAGATATCCCGATCTCTTCGAGCAAACGTCGTGCGATTGAACCAGCAGCAACTCGAGCCGCAGTTTCACGAGCTGAAGCGCGTTCAAGCACGTTCCGAAGATCGTGCTGAACATATTTCAAGGCGCCAGGGAAGTCGGCGTGACCCGGAACGATCTTCGTGTAGACCTTCTTATCAACATCGTCAGCAACTTCTGAAATCGACATAGCGTCGGTCCAATTGGCGAAGTCACGGTTCTCAATCCACATCGCAATTGGCGACCCAAGCGAAGTAGCGTGGCGAACACCTGCACGAATCTCGGCGCGGTCTTTCTCGATCTTCATACGACCGCCAGAGCCATAGCCCTTCTGTCGCCGAGCCATCTGTTTCTCGATGTACTCCTCGGTAACTTCCAGTCCTGCCGGGATGCCCTCAACTATTACTGTGAGTCCGGGACCGTGTGATTCACCGGCCGTGAGGTATCGAAATGTCGTCATTCGTATTGAATCTCGTTATTTTTCAAAAAGACTGCATTCCGCAGTCGGTAGTTGAATCAGGTCGTAATCGACCCTGCAATGGAAAACTGGAATTAATGCCTTCGATTATAGGCAGTTGCCAGTAAGTAGTGCCGACTAGCCTTCTTTGATTGCTTTTTCGATAGCCGCAAACATTGTGTCGACCGGGGCTTTCTGGCCAGTCGCCATCTCAAATCCTTCAATTCCCTGGAACACGAGCATCGTCATTCCACCAGCAGCTTCACCACCGGCCTCTTCGACCTCACGTAGGAATTTGGTCATTGGAGGAGCGTAAACGGCGTCATATCCAATAGCATCGGCGGAAATCATGTCGGCAGTGACCGGAGTTGCCAGTTCAGCTGGACCACCGGCCATTCCCAATGACGTCGTGTTCACCAGCAACGTTGCATAAGGAACAAAGTTCGACAGCGAATCACGACTCATGTCGATGGCATTTGGTTTGAATCGCCCTTCAGAGAATTCGGATGCCAGTGCCTGTGCTTTTTCTACGGTTCGATTCGCAATGGTTAATCGATTCACACCAGCATTCTTCAGTGCGTAAACAATTGCCCGAGCAGCACCACCGGCACCAAATACAACTGCATCAACGCCCTTAGGATCGAATCCGGCCTTCTCTTTCAGCGCTCGTAGGAATCCTGACCCGTCGGTGTTGTGTCCAACAAGCTTGCCGTCACGATTGAAAATCCAGTTGACAGCGCCAACGGCCTGAGCAGCCTCAGTCAGTTCATCCACCATTGGAATTACTGCCTGCTTGTGTGGCAGCGTTACGCACCCAGCAAGAAAACCGCTTTCTCGGAACGTAGCAACTTTTTCTGCGAGATCTTCCGGCGCAACGTCCCAAGCCTCGAACGTCTCTTTAATACCGAGTTCGTCCAAACCAGCCTGCTGGAAAACAGGGGACTTTGTGTGACCAATGGGGTGACCCATCACGCCGATATTGCTGCTCATAGTTCTCCGAGTGCCCAGAGGGCGTAGATAGTTGACTAAATTAGTTCGACTGCATGTACGAGTCGAGGATGATTGCCGCAGAGGCTGAGTCTATCTTGCCCCGTGCTGCTCCACGTGCCTTTGAAGGCGATTTTCCTGCTTCTCGAAGAAGTGAATGAGCTTCGACAGTCGTCATACGCTCGTCCCAGGTGACTACCGAGAGATCGGTCTCTTTACGCAGTCGAGCGCAAAACGCATTCACTTTTCGAGCTGCAGGTCCTTGCGAACCATCTAAAGAAAGCGGGAGTCCCACAACGATTCCACGAGCCTCTTGCTCCACAGCAGCACGTGCGATATTCGCCGCATCCTGATTTCCGGCTGCTTTGATCGCGTCGATTGGCGTCGCAATTAAACCCGTGGGATCGCTTATAGCAAGCCCAATACGAGCTTCACCGTAATCAACACCCAGCAGGCGACCGTGATCAGCGATAGCTAGCTCCCCGATCCGTTCAGAGAATCACGAATGATCTCTTCAGTCGACCCGAGAGCATCCTGAAGCTGATCTGCATTCTTTCCACCAGCCTGAGCTACAGCCGGACTTCCACCGCCGCCACCGCCCATACGACCAGCGATTGCCTTTGCGATATTCCCGGAATGAATTCCGGCTTTCACAGTGTCGTCGGTAGCCATCACAACCACCATTGGTCGACCGTCGATAACGCTGCCCAGAACTACAACGCCCTTGCCGATCTGGTTCTTAAGATGATCGCCCGTTTTTCGCAAAGCTCCAACATTGGACGCTGGAACCTCACTAACTTCGACATGAATCGAAGTACCGTCAGCATCAATATCAAAGCTGTTGGATGAATTGTTGGAACTACCCCCACCAACACTGGCCTGCAGAAGCTGCTCTTCTAATTGAGCGACTTGCTTGCGGGCTTGTGCCAAATCGCTAGCCAGTGCATCAACTCTGCCACTTGCATCCGAAACACCGACGCGGAACTTCGCTGCAATATCGTCGAGTGCGCCGAATCGGTCGAAAATCGCCTCTTCTGAAGCAACCCCGGTGATCGCCTCAAGTCGTCGCATTCCTGAACCAATTCCGGTTTCCGAAGTGATAACGAACGTGCCGATACCGCCGGTGTGATCCATGTGAGTTCCACCACAGAGTTCGTAACTCCATGGGGCGTCAATCTTGATCGTCCGAACTTCGTTGTCATAGGTATCTCCGAAGAACGCCAATGCACCCTCTTCGACAGCCTCGCCATACGTTGTCCAGTGCACTTCAACATCGCGGTTTAAGCGAATCTTCTCGTTGACCCGATCTTGGACAGCCTTGATCTGGTCACGAGTGAGCGCCTGCATGTTTGTGTAGTCGAACCGGAGCCTGTCGGGATCAACAACTGATCCAGCCTGACGAACGTGGCTACCGACGATTTCTCGCAAGGCAGCGTGTATCAGGTGGGTAGCTGTGTGATTACGACGAATGCGCTCTCGACGCTCTCCGTCGATGGTGGCTGTCACCTTGGCACCTTTGGTCAGAGAACCGCTTGTGACGGTTCCGTAGTGCACATTCACATGTCCGTAAGGGGCCTGCGTATCCGTAATAGATATTTCGACGCTGTCGCCAACGATAGTTCCGGTGTCGCCTACCTGACCACCACGAGCAGCGTAGAACGGTGTCTCACCAAGAATTAGCTCGACTTCGTCCCCTTCGCTAACAGATTCGACAGCCACACCGTCTTTTACGATTGCGGCTATTGATGTTTCGGAAACGAGTGTCTCGTACCCAACGAACGGGGTGTCTTCTACGCCGAGATCTTCATATACACGGGTCGAATCAGCGTTACCGCCGAATCCGCCAGCAGCGCGACCGCGCTCCCGTTGGGCTTCCATTTCGGTTTCGAATCCCCTGCGATCCACAGATAGGTCGGCTTCTCCAGCTACCTCTTCGGAAACTTCCACTGGGTAGCCGTAAGTGTCATAGAGAACGAATGCTTCCGTGCCTGAAACTTTACTGCGCCATTCGTCGATGTCGTCTGTGTTACCCGCTTCGACGAGTCGCTCCAGTTCGGATATGGCGAGTCGCGTTCCAACAGAACGGCCATCATCACCAGCGGGAGATTTCAGCGTCTTTCCGTCTTTGAGAAGTTCAGCAGCGTCTGGATTCTCACTGCGGTAGTCGATCATGCCAGCAAGTACGAGCGCACCGAATTCCAGTGTTCGAGAGAAACTGTATTCTTCTTGCTCTAGAACATCCTTGATGAATTCGTAGTTGCCAACAAGCTCTGGGTAAGCGTGACCCATGTGGTCGGACACTGTCTTGGCGACTACAGAAAGCATTGGAGTGTCCACTCCCAGCTCTCGACCAAACAACATGCCTCGACGGATTAGTCGGCGAAGTACGTAACCTCGTCCCGAGTTGCCCGGAATTACGCCATCACCAATCAAGAACGAAGCAGAACGTGAATGTTCGGCAACTACTCGAATCGACCGGTCGGTCTCGGTGTCTTGTCCCCACTCTTTTCCAGACAGCTGTTCCACATGCGCGATGATCGGTCGAAAAGCATCGGTTTCATATACGTTCGGAGCACCCTGCAACACAGCGAGCATGCGCTCGAATCCCATGCCGGTATCGATGTTCTTAGCTGGGAGAACTGTGTCGTTGCCGTCTAGATCACGGTAGAACTGAGTGAAAACGAGGTTGTAGAGCTCTACAAAATCGTCGTGATAGTTCGGTCCCCACTCGCCATTACGAATCGGATCATCGAACGCTGGCACATCGTCTAGCGAGCCGCGGTAGTAGTTGATCTCTGAACTCGGGCCACAAACACCTTCATCACCAGCAGGCCCCCACCAGTTGTCCTCATCACCGAATCGGTAGATGCGATCAGCCGGTATACCGAGTTCTTTCCAGATATTCTCGGCTTCGTCGTCAGTTGTGTAGACGGTGTAATACAGCCGTTCCGGATCGAGGCCGAACCTGTTCGTCAGCAGATCGAGCGCCCAGGCACATGCTTCCTTCTTGAAGTAGTTGCCGAAGCTGAAGTTCCCCAGCATTTCGAACATCGTGAGGTGAGTATCGTCACCAACCTCTTCGATGTCAGTCGTGCGGAAACACTTCTGTGAAGTTGTTACGCGTGGGTGTGGTGGCTCTTTTTCACCAGAAAAATAAGGCTTGAACTGAGCCATTCCAGAATTGATGAGCAACAGCGTTGGGTCTGCGGCAGGAATCAGCGATGCCGAGGGCATTCGAAGGTGATCATGACCTTCGAAGTACGAAAGAAATGCCTCTCGTAGTTCATCTGCTGTTTTTGGAGGACTGGATGTCATTTTGTATCCGAACTGCACGCAAAGTGTTCATCTGAAATTAATCGAAGAACTGATTTTAGTTATGGGGCAATTTGTGTGTCAAAGTTGATTTGCGTCATTTGAACTTTGACGGGGACCACTTCGAGTGATTGAATTTGTCTCAGAATCGTTACGACCACCGTGACTTGCTACGAAGATTCGTCGTAGCGGGCATCCCGGCAGGGCAAATTACATGGCTCCAACGAGCGGTGATAAATCTCATATCGACAGTACACCGGCAACTAGTTTGTCGTATGCCGCACGACGTTTGTTAGGCAATCGCAAACTAATTGTTGCTGCAAACCGCGGTCCTTTGTCGTTCACTGAAGATCATACTGGGCAACTCGCCCCACGTTCGGAGCCATCACGCGGGTTTGAACAGTTTGAAGCCTTCTCTGATGTCGAGATTTCATGGGTGACGGGAGCTGTCAGTGCTGCTGATCGCAAAGCCGCCGATACTTTAGGCGATCCCGCCGGCCTAATACAGAACGATGTACTTCCCAAAGATTGGGCAACAAGGTTCGTATCGTTGCCCCGACGCGTTCATCACAAGTTCTACAACGTCATCTGCAATCCTCTCTTATGGTTCATGCTGCACCGATCGTGGAGCCCGACGTTCACTCCAAACATCGGATCCGATGAACACGATGCGTGGGAACGGGGATATAAAGCCGTAAACGAATCGTTTGCCACGACTGTTGTCGAACTTGCCGGCGATGAAGAAATTGCGCTGCTATGTCGCGATTATCAACTGATGCTGGTTTCGGGGTACGTTCGGAAACAGCGACCCACTGCGATTATTCACCAATCATTCGAAACTCCTTGGCCGTGGCCGTCAGACTTCGAAATACTTCCGAGCAATTGGCGTTATGAATTGCTTCATAGTCTATTGTTGGCCGATGTTATTTCGTTTTCGTCGAATCAGGATATAGACGCATTTATTGCATGTGCGAAGTCGACTTTAGGTGACGAAATTCGAGTAGAGGATTCCAAATCTCAACATCTCTCGTTTGGCGATCACCAAATACAGCTCACGGTTTCACCGCCTCCAGTTCGCTCTTCAAGATTCAAACTGGTCGCAGAATTTGAAGCCACTCAACGAGCAATCAGTCAATTGAACGAATGGAGCGGTCAACACACTTTCGTTACTGTCGACCGGGCTGAGCCACACAAAAATATTGTCCGATCTATCAACGCTTTCGGAGAGCTTCTCAAGAAGCAACCTGAGTTAACGAACGATGTGCGATTTCTCCTTTATCTCACTCCCGGACCAGCCCATATCTCGGCTTACAAACGTCTGCTCGAAGAAATTCGACGTTCTGCTCGCCGGGTGAACGACAGATCAAATGGTGTCAACCCGGTACATATTCGTGAGGACGGCAATTTCTCTCGCGCCGTTGCAGCACTTGCTACATACGACACGCTAGTCTCGGTGCCGCTGGTTGATGGAACCGGACGGTCTATCCTTGATGGTCCGCTGGTCAACACGAAACAGGGAGGCATGATTCTCAGCGAAACGACTGCCGCGGCAGAACTGCTGGCAGATCAAGTTTCGTTGGTCGGCTTCTCCGACGTTGCAGCAATGGCCAGCGCTATGTCAGATGCTGTCGCAGAGGATTCATCGTCCCGGAAAAACAAGTCAGACGATACTCGCAGGACTATCGAAAACCTTGTAGGAGCGACCGACTCTGGGCAGCCGATATACGAGATCATCGAACGACTCATCGAAACTGTCGATTAGCCGAAAGCCAACTATTCGTTGTCGGCGGTGTCGACGAGAAGCGTGCGAGCCTGAATGTCCATAGTGGCGTCAGCGACTCTCGCAGCAGCAGCCATCGCCGTCGCTGCCAGCAACTCTTCACGACGCTCAGGCGTCATCTCCAAGTCATCGTGGCTTCCAACCGGTGTAGTGGGGCGTGTCGGCTTGGGTGTGGGCCT
>Ga0233449_1003379_pt1 | contig 11705 bp, 11 predicted proteins | sample SI_124_October20_FD_183012 | JGI IMG/M metagenome (GOLD analysis project Ga0233449, IMG submission 183012) | Seawater microbial communities from Saanich Inlet, British Columbia, Canada - SI_124_October2016_200_MG | ecosystem: Environmental > Aquatic > Marine > Inlet | place: Canada: British... | reverse complement strand
CGAACTTCGATGCCGGTACGGGCTGTAAATTTCGGCAACAACCAGGAAAACAAGCCGGAGCTTTCGGTTGATGTTGTCGAGGCAACAGTGATGTATTTTGATTCTGCCTGTACCTGGGATGGCAGGCAGATCATCGACAAAAACAGAATAAACAGGCGAGTTTTGTACCAATAATGAGACATAATGTCCTCGGTTTGCGACCAAAATGCGAAGATTTGTCCCACTAAACCCGCGATCTAAATGGTCGTCAACAGGTCCACTAATAATGGTCCCTGATCGGCGATGTAAATCGAACCAATAGCGATGGAGGCAAGCCCGATTGTCGCTTGAAGACCATTGTTCAACCCTGTCGCCAGCCGCCCGGACCAGATCATGGGCAAGGCAATCACGGATGACAGGACCACCATGCCGGCAATTGAACCAGCGCCAAAAAGAACAACAAAACCAACACCTTGCAACCATTGCCCAGGCGCTGCCAGAGCCACCAGCGCAGCCGATCCCGCCAGGCCATGCATGATACCAACAAACAGACTGCGCTTCATGCTTCGCTTCTGGTGATCATGTTGATGTTTATCCTGCGCATGCGATTGATCCTGCCCCTGATGACTGTGGGCGTGAAAATGCCTGTTGCCATCACGGTGCCGATGAATATGAAAGTGTATTCGCTCACGCATGACCCGCCAGATTACAAGTCCCCCCAGGGCCACCAACATCAAGCCCACAGCCAGTTCCAGCCCGGTCGCGACGCCTGCCGGAACCTCACCGCGGGCCACAACAACGACCCCGGCAAATGCTGACAACGCCAACGCATGACCAAGCCCCCAGAACAAACCGTGCCGCCAGATTTGCCCAGGTTTGCGGCGCCCTGAGGCAAGTGCGGCAACGGCGGCAACGTGATCAGCTTCCATCGCGTGCTGCAGGCCGAGGACAAATCCCATGCCGAGAATGGCGAACATTTTGTTTCTGCCTTATTGATGATATTTTGTTGTCTGGTTTTACGTGTCCTGTCAGGGTTTGACCAGAGACCCGGAACGTGTTTGAAGTCATGTCTGAAAGTTATCAGTTCAGACAATTCCCGGATCGAAAAGTAATATGAATAGCAGCGCTTCCCGAACGGTGTTACGTGGCCAGGTCCTGAGTTTCATCGATGATCCATTTATTGTCGATAGTTCAATGGCTTACCGGCATTTCAGCGAAGGCGTTGTGATCCTGCGAGACGGCCTGATTGAAGCTGTCGGCAATGCAGCTGACCTGTCAGAACAGATTACCGATGCCGATGAGGTCCATGACCATGGTGACAATCTGATCATGGCGGGTTTTATCGATACCCACGTCCACTATCCCCAGATCGGAATTATTGGCTCCTACGGTACGCAATTGATTGAGTGGTTGAACACCTATACTTTTCCGGAAGAAGGTCGTTTTGATGATGCGGAATATGCCCGGGAAGCAGCGAATACTTTTGTAGATCAATGCCTTATCAATGGCATATCCACGGCGTCTGTCTTTTGTACCGTTCACGAACAATCGGTCGACGCGCTTTTTGAAGCAACAGACAGGATTGGCATGCGAATGCTGGCGGGCAAGGTTTTGATGGACCGCAACGCGCCTGATTTCCTGACCGATACCCCCGAGACAGCCTACGACCAATCGAAAGCCCTGATCGAACGCTGGCATGAGCATAATCGCTGTCTTTATGCGATTACGCCGAGGTTTGCGCCAACCAGCACGCACGAACAACTTGAGATCGTCAGGACACTTATGCGCGAACACCCAACTGCCTGGATGCAGACCCATACCTCTGAAAACAAAGGGGAAATCGCGTGGGTGGCGGAGTTGTTCCCGGATTGTCCGGATTACATCGGCGTCTATGAAAAGTACGATATGCTGGGACCGCGCAGCGTTCTTGGTCATGCCATCCACCTGTCTGAGCGTGAATGGGCTGTGCTTTCAGAATCAGAGACTGCCGTTTCGCATTGCCCGACTTCGAACCTGTTTATTGGCAGTGGGTTTTTTGATTTTACACGACCGCAAAGTATGGAAAGGCCAGTCCGTTTTGGCCTGGGAACCGATGTAGGCGGTGGTAGTTCATTCTCTATGTTTCAGACCATGAAAACGGCTTACGAAGTGGCACAGGTCCATGGCAACAATCTGGATGCTTTCCAGGCTTTCTATATGGCCACGACAGGGGGTGCCCGTTCGCTGGGTCTGGACGGGCAAATCGGAAACCTGAAAGCCGGCCTGGAAGCCGATCTGGTTGTGATTGACCTGCAATCGACGCCCTTGATACGTCACCGGATGCAACGCGTTGAAACCTTGCAGGAAGCGCTTTTTGCACAAATGACACTGGCTGACGACCGGGCGATTGCGGCAACTTACATTAACGGCGTTTGTCACAAGAGATAGCCCGTCACGAACCGACTTTTGCGGCGCTTTAAACCAGCGAAAAAGCTTCTGCCTCATGATCCACTGCACGCAGCAAAGACTGCCAGACTGAGTCCAGCATTTCAGTTCCGGATACACCAACGGCGGGCTGTCGCTTTTCAGTACGGATATAGCCGCCATCGTGGGCCCAGGCTTCAACTTCGGCTATTGCACAATCCAGCGTCGGGTCTGATATCAGGACGCCGTGACAGTCATCCAGACCGGTCGACAGCAAGGCACAGGTCACCATAGTGTTGACGTTCCTCGGGAATTTCAGGGCAATTTCCCGGACCGGGCCCTCGAAAATGATCGAAGGTTCGGGTGTCGGTCCTGAAGTGTTTTTGCTGTCACTGAAATCTATGTTGCCGGGGTTTTTACGAAAAGTAATTTTGACATCCCGCCACTGCTCCCGCCGCATCATCAAGGCACTGCCGCCGACCAGGGCACCGGCTGCAAGATATAGCCTGGTGCCGTTAGCCTTTCCGGTATTGATCAGTTCAAGCCGTAATTTGTCGTCGACCAATGCTGTCGTCGACAAAGGCATGTAATTGCTGCCCGTCATAAACGATACGCCAAATTCTGCGGTAATGCCCGGATGCGCAGTTTCGACAATCAGGTCAGCTTCAAATACATCCACTGCGCCGAGTTCCGTCGCGATCAAGGCCGGGTCAACGTGTTTCAGTTTGTCGGGACTGCGGTTGTAGACAAACGCCAGATCAAGCCCGCTTCCCACATCCTGAATACGTTCAACCAATGTCTGGCCAATAAAACCATATCCAATAATGCCAATGCGAGGGCGACGGTCAGCAGTTTGCATGAGATCCAGTTCCGATGTTCAATTTGTTAGTGGGAAGTCCCCCAAACAAGTCTAAACAATCATCGCACGGGATGTCAGGTATCCGCACCGGATTTCCGGCTCTGGTGATCGAAATCAAATTCTGTCATGCTTCCCCGGTACGGCCTTGAGACAACAGGCTATTGATTTTACACAATTTTTTGATGCAGGTTTGATTGACCATGACAAACAGCGCAGTGAAAGCCCCGATGACGGGACTGAAGGTTCTCGATTTTACGTCCATGTTGGCCGGTCCATATTGCACAAGACTTCTTGCTGATTGTGGCGCAGAAGTTATCAAGGTCGAACCAGCGTCTGGAGATGCCGTGCGGCATTTTCCCCCTATCGTCAACGGCAACAGTTCCTATTTCGCACAACTGAATTGTGGTAAGAAAAGCATTGTCCTCGACCTCGCCACGAACGAGGGCAAAAGCGTAGCGCTTGATCTTGCAAAGGATGCTGACGTTGTTGTTGAAAATTTTCGACCGGGCGTTATCGCCAGGTTGGGGCTGGATTACGAAACACTTTCAGCCCTCAACCCGGAGCTTGTCTATTGTTCAATTTCCGGATTTGGGCAATCCGGGCCCAAGTCCCAGGATCCCGCCTATGCGCCGATTGTTCACGCCGCAAGTGGTTTTGATCAGGCCCAGATGGACATTCAGGGAGACGGCAGCGAGCCAAACAAATGTGGCATTTTCACAGCCGATATTCTGGCGGCGACTTATGCTTTTGGAGCAATCCAGACCGCTTTGCTTGGTCGGTTAAGAAATGGGGGCGGACAGTTCATTGATGTTGCCTTGATGGATTCCATGATCAACTTGCTGGTCTATGACACCCAGGTGGCCCAAAACCCGACCGAGACCCCGCGGACAGTTTACGCCGCTTCTCCTGCGTCAGATGGTTTTGTCATTATCGCCCCGGTCAGCCAGAAGAACTTCCAGCAAATGGCAGACGCCATGGATCATCCTGAATGGAAAACCGATCCACGCTTTCAGGAAGTAAAGGCCCGCCGCGAGAACTGGAGCGAGGTTACAGCTTTGATGGCGACCTGGACGATGGAACGAACTGCGGCGGCGTGTGAAGAAATTTTGTCTTCTGCCGGGGTCCCCTGCTCACGCTACAGGACTGTAGCCGAAACCATATCCGGTCCACAAAGTATGGCGCGTGGTCTGATGGCTCAATTGAGCGACGCGGACGGTGGTTTTCAGGTCCCTAACCCACCCTTCAAATTTGCGGATAATTCAGTTGGTGTTGTGCCTGAAACACCGGGCCTTGGCGAACATAGTCAGGAAATTTTACAACGCTGATAATGCAGCAAACCGAATTACTTCGTCGGGAAAAAGCGCTGTGTCCGGTTCGCGAAGGCAACCAATGACAGCATAACCGGTACTTCAACCAGCACTCCGACCACTGTTGTCAGGGCGGCACCTGAATTCAAACCAAACAGACTGATGGCAACAGCCACCGCGAGTTCAAAGAAATTCGAAGTACCAATCAAGGCACAGGGGGCCGCAACATTGAAGGGCACCCGCCACATATACGCCGCGCCATAGGCAACGGCAAAAATGCCATAGGATTGAACCAGAAGCGGGATTGCGATCAAGGCAATCAGCAAAGGCTTTTCAAGAATGACATGTCCCTGAAATCCAAACAGCAAGGCAACCGTCACCAAAAGTGCGATAACAGATACCGGTTTCAGTCGCGCGGTAAATCGGGATACAGCGATATCACTGTCCTCGCCCTTTTTGGCGTGCTCGATCAGGCTTTTTCTAGTCAGAGCGCCGGCGATCAGCGGGATCACGACATATAGCCCGACTGACAGGATCAGGGTTTGCCAGGGTACAACAATATCGGTAACCCCCAACAGCAAGGCGACAATCGGCGCGAAGGCAAACACCATAATGATATCATTGAGGGAAACCTGCACCAGGGTGTAGGTCGGATCACCGCGCGTCAGTTGGGACCAGACAAAAACCATCGCCGTGCAAGGCGCCGCCCCAAGCAAGATAAGACCGGCGATATACTGCTGGGCATCGGCGGGTTCGATCAGATCTACAAACAAAATTTCAAAGAACAGAATACCGAGAGCGACCATCGTGAACGGTTTTATCAACCAGTTGACAATGACGGTGATGAACAAACCTTTTGGCCGGTCACCGATGTGGCGGAGACTGGCAAAGTCGACGTTCACCATCATGGGGTAAACCATGCCCCAGATGAGAACAGCAACAACGATATTTACCGACGCGTATTCAAGGCTTGCCAGAAACCGAAATAGTTCCGGTATCAGGTTGCCCAAACTGATTCCCGCGGTAATGCACAAGGCCACCCACACTGATAGCCACTTTTCAAAAAAGCCGATGCCGCCGACCGATGGTTCGGAGGGCTCAGGTATTGAACTGTTCATCCATACTCTCGTTATCACACTGATTTCTGAAAACACCTTACAGCCCGGACTGCGATGGCGGTAGATCAAACCCTCTCAACGTCAACAAGACGGTTTCACTAGATTTTTCGACCTGCTTTCTCCCAATAGGGGTCGCGAAGCAGGCGCTTGAATATTTTACCTGAATCTTCGCGTGGCAATTCCTTGTGAAATGTAAAAAGTCGAGGCAACTTGTAACCAGCAAGATGTTCCTTGAGATAAGTTACGATTTCGTCTTCGTTTGGATCCTGTTCTGGTTCGGATTGTATTGCGGCCGCAATCGATTCGCCAAAATCTTCGTTCGGAATACCAAACACAGCACAATCTTTCACACCTGGCGCATCGATCAGAATACCTTCAATCTCGGCCGGATAAATATTCACGCCACCCGAAATAATCATGTCCCGTTTACGGTCACAAAGAAACAAAAAGCCATCATCGTCAAGATAGCCAACGTCACCGCTGGTAACCATATTGTCGTGACCTACTTCCGCCCGCTTCTCGTCGTTCTTGTGATAAGTAAATTGCAGCGTTGCATTCAGGGCAGAATAAATTTCACCTACTTCATTGGCAGCCAATGGTTTGCCATCGTCGTCCAGAATCTGAACTTTGGTCCCGGGATAAGGTTTACCAACTGTCCCTGGCTTGGCGCGATAATCTTCAGGTCCCCCTATGGTGACCACGCCAGCTTCGGTTGATCCATAATATTCGTAGATCACTGGTCCCCACCAATCCATCATCTTCAATTTAATGTCTATCGGGCACGGAGCGGCGCCATGGGCAACAAATTTCAGGGAAGAAACATCGTATTTGTCCCTTATTTCCATCGGAAGCCTGAGCAGGCGAATAAACATTGTCGGAACCACATGTATGTGGGTGATTTTGTACTGTTCAATTGTCGCCAGCAGTTCTTCTGGTTCAAACCGCGGTTGCAAAATCATATCGCAGCCAACCGCAATCGCGCTGCGGGTATATCCATTTGGCGCAGAATGATACAGAGGTCCTGTCATTGCCGAGACCATTCCAGGCTCAAGGCCAAAAGCGCGTTTGGCAACCAGTGCAAGTTTTTCACTTTGTTCCTGCGACATTGGTTGCTTGCGCACACCCTTAGGCTTCCCGGTTGTGCCCGACGTATAGATCATGGACGCACGATCCTTGACGGTGGGTTTGTCATGAACCTCCTGTTCTTCAAGCCAGGAATTCCAGTTCACATGTCCTGGCTGAACAGCGCAATCTTCAGCGTCAAGCTTGTAGGCTGCAGCGATTTCCAAAGGTGTAGGCACGATAAAAACCTTGACGTGATCAGGACACCAGTTGTCCAGTTTTGCCACCAGATCCGCATGGGCAACGACCACCCTTGCGTCAGAGTCTTCAAGGATGTACCGAACTTCTTCGCTTTTGAAATGCCAGTTTATCGGAACCGCATAAGCGCCAATTGGCATCGTTCCAAGGGTAACCTCCAGAAATGGAATATCGTTCCTCAGCAGCAAGGCAATGCTATCGTCTTCTCCGATACCCATCGCAGCAAAACCGCTTGCGGCACGCAAACTGCGTGTTTTCAGATCATCCTGGGATATTTTTCGATCGCCGCTATAAACATGGAAGGTCATTTAAAATTCCTTTGGGAAGCACAACAATATTTTTCATCCAGCGCAGTAAATATGAGTCTGCTCAGTCATCATGATTTTGGTGTTATTCGCGACCGTCGGCCAATCTTTGGCAAATAGATCAAGTATGTTGAAGTTGCAATTCAAAATTAATTCACTTGCGTATTATAATCGTGCATATAATATACTAGGCTAACTAACATCAGACAACAGGCTTCAAACAGCCATTATTTGTCAGGATGAAAAAAGGAGTTTCCAGTGGTGCGAAAGGTACATTCCCATGACTGAGGCGGTACGTCCCGGCAATGTTCTCTTCTACGATATCTCCCGTTTTCGTGCACAGCTCTTCGACCGTTTGATCAGCGCTCACGGATTGACAACATCACAAGCCATGGTGCTTGCACATCTGTACAAGGAGGACAAACTTCGGCAAACCGAAATCGCTCATCGAATGGACGTTGGTAATGTCACTATCGGTGGGCTTGTCGACCGACTGGAAGCCAGGGGCCTGGTTGAACGACAGGATGACAAAAATGATCGACGTGCCAAACGCGTCTGCCTGCTGGAACCTTCCCGCGCTATGGGGCGGGTCATGAAAAAATATGAGGCCGAAGTGAACAAGGCTACTTATGCTGGATTATCCGTAACTGAAGTTGAAACGCTGATGGCTACCCTCAACAAAGTTCGCAAGAATTTGTCTGGCGCATTGCAGCCCACTGATTGACACAACAATACCAGCGAATTTCTGCGATCTCAGTTCTGTCAGAACAGCTGCACCCGAGTTCTACCTGCGAACATTCTAGGCACCCAGAACACGTGCTCTGGCATCCGCATATTCGGTTTTCAGACGCTCAACCAGTTCAGCAGCATGCGGTACGGATTTTACTGCACCAATACCCTGACCACAGCCCCAGATATCTTTCCATGCCTTGGCCTTCGAGCCACCACCTGACGCAAAGTTCATTGCGGAAGCGTCACTTTGCGGCAAATCCTTCGGATCAAGGCCTGCGTTGATGATCGACGGTCCCAGATAGTTGCCGTGAACACCCGTGAACAAGTTGGTGTAAACAATATCGTCCGCACAACTGTCGACGATGGTATCCTTGTAGGCTTGGGCTGCGTTAGCTTCTACAGTCGCGATGAAAGCTGATCCTACATAGCCAAGGTCTGCACCCATTGCCTGGGCTGCCAGTACGGCATCACCGGTCGCAATTGAGCCACCCAGCAATAGCAGGCCATCAAACCATTCACGAATTTCCTGAATAAGGGCGATGGGGGACAATGTTCCGGCATGCCCACCTGCACCGGTTGCCACAGCAATCAGTCCATCAGCGCCTTTTTCGATGGCCTTTTTGGCAAATCGGTTGTTGATGACATCGTGAATAACGATACCGCCATAGGAATGAATAGCTTCATTTACGTCCACCCGTGCGCCGAGTGACGTAATGATGATGGGAACTTTGTACTTCACACATAATTCGACATCCTGCATCAACCGGTCATTGGACTTGTGGACGATCTGGTTGACGGCAAAGGGTGCGGCGGGCTTATCCGGATTGGCCTGATTATAGGCATCCAGTTCTCCGGTTATCCGCTGTAACCACTCTTCCAATACTTCTACCGGACGCGCGTTGAGAGCTGGAAAAGACCCGACAATGCCAGCTTTGCATTGCGCGATCACCAAATCTGGATTGGAAATAATGAACAGAGGTGAGCCGATCACTGGCACTGACAATCTGTTTTGCAAAATAGAGGGGAGAGACAAGATCAGGGCTCCGTACAAACGAGTGAAAAATTGACCAGACGAATGATAAGGCAGGACCAAACACAATAAAACTGGTCATAGATTGTCCGTCATCAAATGATTTGGCACAACTGATGGGCTGATCTACAGGAGGATCTGGCTCGTCTTGTTTATCATGTTATGCGGCGACCTTGCGATGATGCAATCGCCTTGCTTTGATGGTCTTTCGTTTGATCCTTTCTCTTTGTTCCAGGATGGCCTGACCACGACCGAAGTAAACATCAGCTGGGGTCAGATTGTTGATGCTCTCGTGATAGCGTTGGTGGTTGTAATGATCCACGAAGTTTTTGATGCTAGCCTCAAGGTCTCCGGGGAAGAAGTAGTTTTCCAGCAGGATACGGTTCTTCAAGGTCTGATGCCATCGTTCAATTTTGCCCTGGGTCTGGGGGTGATAAGGTGCGCCCCTGACATGGCTCATGCCCTTGTCTTCCAGCCAGTCGGCAAGATCGCCTGAGATGTAGCTGGCACCGTTGTCAGATAACAGCCGGGGTTTGTGCCTCACCTTGACCTGATCACAGCCAGAGGCTTTGAGGGCAAGTTCCAGTGTGTCGCTGACATCCTCAGCCTTCATCGACGTACACAGTTTCCAGGCGATGATGTAGCGTGAGAAGTCATCAAGGATCGTGGACAGATACATCCAGCCCCAGCCGATTACCTTCAGGTAAGTGAAGTCGGTCTGCCACAGCTGGTTGACGGCAGTTGTCTTGTCCCTGAACTCATCAGCAGCCTTGATCACGATGAAGGCCGGACTGGTAATCAGGTCATGGGATTTGAGTAGTCGGTAGACGGAAGCCTCCGAGACAAAGTACTTTTCTGTGTCGGTGAAGCGCACAGCCAGTTCCCGTGGTGACAGTGCCGTCTCCTCCAGGGCCAGTTTGACGACCCTGTCCCGGACGTCATCAGGGATACGGTTCCAGACATGGCCTGGCGCAGAGGATTTGTCCTGCAGTGCTTCTGGTCCACCTGTCTCAAGTTGGTCATACCAGCGATAAAAGGTGCTGCGGGATACGCCCAGTGTCTTCAGGGTGCGACTGGCTGACAGGTGGGACTGTTCAACCAGATTGACGATCTCCAGCTTTTCTGATGCGGGATATCTCATGTTTCGTCTCCCCCATCTGTTACCCGGCAGGTGATGCTCGCATCACCAAGAGGGCCCGAGCATGCTTTTTTTGAGCAGGCGAATCTCGAGTGTCTGCTCGGCTACCACCTCCTTCAGATCGCGAGCCTCCCGACGCAGGTCTTTTACTTCGTCCGTGGTGGCAGCACGTGAGGTATCTCCAGCAAGCCGTTTCTTCCCGGCTTCCAGGAATTCCTTTGACCAGCTTTAATATAGGCTCTCGACAATGCTTTCACGGCGGCACAGTTCTGCGATGCTTTCCTCGCCGCGCAGACCCTCAAGGACAACGCGGATCTTTTCCTCCGGAGAACGCCGCTTGCGCGTAGCACGGCGAATGTCCTTGACGACCTTCTCGGATGATCGACCTCGTGGCCCGGCTTTCTGTTTCATCTTAATCACTCCTCAGTGGTTACGATGAGCCAGAATCTCCCCCTTATCAAATCAACTCAGTTTGTCCCAAAGGCGCTGACGTCAGACACTCTTTCATTGGATGCCCAAGAACCGTGGGCGCACTTGAGCGTTGGCATGATAAATTGCTACGCCCGCCGTCATGAAGAAGCTATCGACGATCTCAGCAAAGCCTTAAAGCTGAACCCAAATTCCTCACTGGCGTATCTTTGGCTTGGACTTGTGTATGGATATTCTGGTCAGGTTGAGTTGGCGCTCGAATCTCTGGATCGTGCCTATCAAATAAGTCCCCGCGACCCTTTTAATCAATCGACAGCCATCTTTAAGTCAGTAGCCCTGTTTACTGCTAGACGTGATGTTGAAGCACGTGATTTAGCGCGTGAGGCAGTCAAGGCCCAGCCTGAACTTGTTGGGGCCTGGCGCTTGCTTGCAATCACTTGCGCGCTTTTAGGTGAATTGGAGGAGGCAAGATTTGCACTTGCGGAGGTCAAGCGATTGCAGCCAACCATTTCGTTGGCTTGGGGTGAAAAATTCGGCCCTTGGGCGCGTGCCGAAGACTTGAAACGATACCTCGAAGGCCTGAAACTGGCGGGATTAGAATGATATTGATGTCTCATATTGGCTAGATTCAGACTATCTCACCTCCGCAGGCTTACTTCCGCTGTGAAGGGCAAAACAGACGTTTTTACGAGAAATGTCCGTTGTGCGGGGTGAAACGGTCCTGGCGCGACATTGGCCAAAAGGTCGGTAGTTGACCCTTTACGGTCATTCAGGCAGTCCTGTTTGGAGCAAGGGTGACATTAAATCGGCTAGGTCTTCAGAGTTTTGATAAGGGAAACCCCTGGACCACCGACTAACAGAAAATTGTGGATGTTCTTCAATTATTCCCGAGGCGACGGAATTCGCCTCTTTTTCTTTGCCAGCACGCCATAAAGAAGCCAATAGAATAGTTTTGGCAGTTATCCAATCAGGCATAACTTTCAAAACGGCTTCTGAAATTCCGATGGCCTCACCGTAGATATTTAAATGGAACAGTGCTCTCGCGTGATCAATACGAAATACGTTCAACTCCAATGGACTCAATC
>Ga0233449_1003374_pt1 | contig 11728 bp, 11 predicted proteins | sample SI_124_October20_FD_183012 | JGI IMG/M metagenome (GOLD analysis project Ga0233449, IMG submission 183012) | Seawater microbial communities from Saanich Inlet, British Columbia, Canada - SI_124_October2016_200_MG | ecosystem: Environmental > Aquatic > Marine > Inlet | place: Canada: British... | reverse complement strand
GCACGGAAAAGAGGCAATGAAACCGATTCTTGTTGAGACAAAAAAATCACATCAGAATCACGATGCGCACATGGCACTTCCGGCTCTGCTCCCACAATTTTATATTCAACCTTTGATCCATTGCTCAAATAAATCACCTCCCCATCATCCCCCGTTGAATAACCAGGAAATTGATTCTCTTGTTCATACAAAGACAACTCAATCGCCGCTTCTCCAGCGAAATAAGCCTTTCCCGCACTCACCACATTACGTTCCACTCGAACTGAATCAATAATCAAACTCCCCACTCCAATTCCAAACACAATCAAAAAACTCATGAGCAAAAGCGAAATCAACAAAGCACTCCCCTCTCGTTCCCGAATTTTAAATGATTCATTGAACATATTTTTTCTTAAAAACTAACTCCATACACACGAGAAGAAATTGCAGACTGCAACGTCACCGTCACCACCTCAGGTAAAATTGTGGACGTGCTATACGCCTCAATCACTGCATTAATGCTTGGCTGAAACTGATATTCCGCGTCTGTATTATGATAAGGACTCAACAATGGCCAAATACGGAAATGCATATCGCCAATAGCCATACGATCGGTTTTGAATTCAGCGAATCCTTCATAATATCCTGTTGCGGCCACCGCATCTGAAGCACTTAAATCAACCTTCAAAATAGACAATTGTTGATCATCCGCTTCATAACGATAAACCACACGTTTTGCCCCATCATTCGAAATCAACGGCAACCACGACGTGTCTCCAGTGCTTGAATCAAATGTATTATTGTTTGAACATTCATTTGAATCACTTTCATTCAAAGTTGTTTTATATAGACAGTCATAATCAATGGTATAAAGCCGCGCATCTTGAGTAATTTTATCCATCAAAAACCGTGCTTCCGAATACACTTGTCTCACTTCTGCAGCATGCCGAAGCGAACGTGTGATTGAAATATAAACCGTCGACACCGCTCCCATAAAAATAGTGAACACCAACATACTGATGATCAACTCCACCAAAGTGAAGCCTTTTCGAGAATCAATGATGTTAGATTTCAAATTCATGAATAAAAAAAATTAAAATGACAATGTCATTAAAGAGGGCCTTCACGCCAATCAGATAATTGAGTGCTCACATCCACCGAACGAGTTTCACCATATTCATTCCAACTCACCACTGCGGTGATTTCAAAATAATCTTTTGTAGGATCTGGATATTCAAGTTCGATGTATCGACTATAAAAAGTTTCTTCATACGTGCCAAAATCATAAAAATTACCTCCTTTATGAACATAATAAACATTCTCTAAATCATCCTCGATAAAATAAAGCTGAGGTGAAGGATTGGTGAGCAAATCAACATCCAGCGCATAACTCAATGCCCAAGGAACTCCCGGTTGATAACTCAACACATAAAATCCTTCAGCATCAAACGTCACCCCCCAATCATTTAAACCATTTCCCACCGCATCTCCAGATCCATCCCAAGAATAATTTTGCATCCAATTAGAATCACGCATATTACGAAACCCTTCCACCGCTTCTTGAGCTAAATAATACGCCGTCAAACGATTGATGTTCGCTTGATTAGAACGAATAGAAGTGATCGTAAGCGCCGTCATAGAAAACAACACAATACTCAAAACTGAAATACTGATCACCACTTCAACCAACGTAAAGGCTGAACGTTTTGTAAGGGAGGATGAATTCATAATTAGTGAAAAGTATACCAAAGACTAAGACCCAGTCCCAGACGTCACAACAAAACTAGACGTTGTAGGCGAAATGGTGAGGGTTTTATTTAAGACCTCATCGGCAGAAGTATCCAAAGACACTTGAACACTCGCTTCAATCAAATCTGGATACAATCCAGTGTCGTCATAAACCAACATATCCGCATTAGGTGGATAAAAAAGAAACGTCAATTCATCAACGGACGTGAATGCCAATGCTCCAGATTCCCGTTTTTGAACATCCGCGATCGCAACACTAGAATTCCACTCCAAAGAACGTTCCACTTCAACTAAAGAAATTTGACATTGATCATTCTCCCAAGGGACTAGCACTAAATACGGTTCATCCCCTGCTGCAACATAAAGTCCCCAACAATTCGATTCTTCGCCATAATTGGTTCGTGTCCTCACTTGAGCATCTTCCAACATCGTCACCATTTGATCCGTTGAAATATCCAAACGTGCTTTCTTAACCGACATCCCATAATCCATAAAAGCCGCCGTCGCTAAAATAGCCATAATCGTCATCACAACAATGAGTTCGATCAACGTGAACGCGTCATTTGATTTTAAGGGAGAAATCATGCCCGAATTATACCAGGTCTGTGAGAGAGAACACAGGGCCCAAAATAGCCAAAGCTAAAAGTGCAACCGCTCCCCCAACAAAGACAATCAATGCAGGCTCCAAAATTGTGGTCATGTTTTTAATTTGATGTTCCACCTCAACTTCATAATGATCCGCCAATTTCTCACACGCCTTATCCAACGTTGCAGAATTCTCTCCAATCGAAAGCATTTGAGTCACCGTGTCAGGAAACAAAAAAGGCGTGGTCGAAAGCGTTTCCGAAATACGTCCTCCTTGTTCAACATTGTGAACCACTTCTCGCACTTTCATGACATACAATTGATTCCCCATCGATTCACCTAAAATTCGTAAAGCCTTATGAATTGGCAATCCAGAAGCCGCTAAGACTCCCAATAAACGAACAAATTTCCCAATCATAGCCTTTGTATAAAGTGGGCCCAAAAACGGCAGCTTCAATTTCCAGTAATCATACTTCACACGTCCAGACGTTGTGTTCACATAAACACTACTCAAAATAAACGTGATCAATCCGACCAAAACAAAAATCCACCAGAAATCAGAAACAAATGTACTCACCTTTATTAAAATATCCGTGAGCAATGGTAACTCCACTCCACTCTGATCAAAAAATACTTTCAATTTAGGAATCACCATAGTCATCACCACAATAGTTGCTAGGAATAACACAGTGAGCACCACAATTGGATACGTCATAGCTCCTTTCAATTTAAGTTGAATGTTATACGCACGCTCCATTTGATCAGATAATTTTTGAAGCATCTCATCCAATCGACCAATCGCTTCTCCAGATTTAACCACACCGATTTCAGCATCATCAAACACTGTTGGGAATTTAGACAACGCTTCTGAAAACGGACGTCCTCCTTCAACATAATAAGCCATGGTTGAAATGATTCGTTGAAACCGTTTATTATCACTCTTCGTTGATAAAATACGAAGTGACTCCAACATCGGAATCCCTGCATCCAACATCACCGAAAGTAAATGGAAAAAATACGACTTCTCTTTAAGAGGAATACGAGAACGATCAATTAAAAAATCATCCCACCGAACCCAAAACGGTTCACTCGAACGATCAGTAACACCATAGACATAAACATCTTGTGACTTCGCTTTCGTTTCCCCGAAAGAGTTCAATACATCATCTACGAAAAGGCCGTCCATAAGATCAGATTATTGATAATAAGCCTCTAAGGTGACACTAAACGTCATGAGTTGTTCACCATCATCCGTCACATCACCCAATTGAACACCAATAGAATTAACTTTAAACAATCGATCGTTGGTTTCAATCGCTTCAAGCAGATCCAATAAATCAACATAAAGTCCTGAAAAACTCGCTGAAATAGAAACCACATCCGCGGTCAATCCTTGAACACTTTGAAGAGAAAAAGTCATCGACGTTAAATCAATGTCAACGCTCGACGCGATATCATCCAAATCTCGAATCAATTCATCTTGAGCCAAATCATTAGGCACCGCTTCTAAAATACGATCACGTTCAGACTCTGCAACTGGCAACGTGCTATCTAAAAGAACTAAATCAGCCAATTCCGTTTCAAGCAGGACTAAACCAGCTTGAGCATCAACTAACTCAGATTCCAATGACAACACTTGCTCACGAGCCGGTTGCCAAACAAACGCGCCAACAATCACCGCAACAATTAAAATAATCGCTGCAACCAAACTTGATTTTGAATTTCCACTAGCCATGATTATTCAACATTAAAGGTTAAACCAAAACTCACAACATCCCCTCCTGCAGAAGAGTTCCCAAGAGAAAGAGAAGAAGTGAACACGTCCACAAAAGAATCATCATCCTCTAAAACCGCGATCAAATGAGCCGCAGAATCATAAGAATCAGTCAAAACGCTAACCGACATCGCACCATCTGCCGCAGCAGAATAATTACGATAATAAATATCTAATGGAGTCACCGATAAAAGGTGAAGGATCGTATCAGACCAAACCACTGAATTTTCTTCGACATCTGAAATAACTTCTTGTGCAATAGCCACCTCATCAAGTTCTTTCTCCGCCAATGCATCCAATTGAGATTGAACATCACTAACATTCGATTCAACCGTGAGTAAGTCTTTTTCGACCGAACGCTTTTGAACAAACGTCCAGGCCGTTAACGCAAGCACCAAGCCAATCGCAGCAATCGCCACGAGATGCATGAAACTAAAACGTCCACTGGGGATTTCGCCTAATTCTCGCTCTTCCATAAATAAGGTTGTTTGTTTTTATTTATTTTCCTATTATTATACCCTAATTCACTTTTAATTGCAATAAAGAACAACCTGAATAAAATGAACCAAACACGTAAAAACTTCATCAGCCGAGACGAGGAATTCATCTGTCAAAATTGTAAACGCAAGATAGCGCCCCTTGGACGAGGATGCCGGAACCATTGCAACCACTGCCTCCATTCTCTGCATGTTGATAAAACCACTCCCGGCGACCGCGAAAGTGAGTGCAAAGGACTCATGAAGCCTCTTCGACTAGAAAAAGGTAACCGCAAAGGATATCTCGGCTTTGACGTGATCCATGAATGCATCTCCTGCAAAAAAACCATTAAAAACTTATTGGCTGAAGATGATGATTGGGAATCAATCCCAAAAAGATGATCACTTCAATAATTCCACAAAAAACGATAAACCATCCCACAATGGCTAAGATTAAAGGAATATATGCTAAATTAGACTAAAGAAAAACATGTAAAAACACGATGAAAAAGCCAATCCCAAAATACATCCTAGCCATTTCCGGTGGCCCAGACTCCGTCTATCTTTTGCATAGACTCCTTAAAGAAGGACATCGTCCAGTCCTAGCGCATGTGAATCACCAACTTAGAGGTAAAGACAGCGATGAAGATGAACAATTCATTCAGGATCTTGCCACACAACATGACCTCACGCTTGAAATAAAGCGAGTTGATGTGAAAGCCTGGGCCACAAAACATAAAAAATCATTAGAAGAAGCAGGACGAATCATTCGTTATGAATTCCTTGAAAACATTAGAACAAAACACAACGCTGAAAAAGTCCTAACTGCCCATCATCTCAACGATAACTTAGAAAGCGTTCTCATGAATCAAATAAGAGGCTGCGATTTAAAAGGAGAAATTGGAATGGTAGAAAAACGAGGAAACCTTGAACGACCACTCCTTAATATTAGTAAAAAAGAAATTCTCCATTTCCTTACGATTCACCAAATCCCCTACCGCATCGACGCCACCAATAAAGATCAAACCTTCAAAAGAAATCACGTCCGCCACACACTCATCCCAAAACTATTAGAAGAAAATCCTCACCTACTCGAAACATTTAAAACCCAACGAAACGCAGCCATTAAAGCTTACAAAAAACTTAAAGAAGAAACCATTGATTGGCTAAAAGAGTATAATTTTTCTCAATCTCATCAATTCCCAACCATCACATTTAAAAAACTTTCAACAAAAAAAAGGCACTTCTTCTTGCAATACATCTATCAAGAAATTCATGGGAGCACACAAAACCTCACGCGGAAATGGATTGTAGCCATTGATGAATTGATCAAAAAAAACATCACAGGAAAACAACACCACTTCGGAGAAAACTGCCTTGTAAAAATTGAATATGGAAACGTTTATTTCAATTCGACCAAATCTTCGAAATCAAATCCTCCACAACTCGTCACCCTTGTATTCAATGCAAAACGCATTCCAAACGGATTGATTCAAACGCGAGAATGGACTCCAGGAGATCGCTTTCAACCTTCAGGAATGAAAGGCACAAAAAAAGTACAAGACTTTTTCACAGACAATAAAACGCCACGTCTTGATCGATCCAAAATCCCGATTCTCACAACTCAAGACAATCAAATCATTGCGGTTGGAACACGATTAGATGAACGATATAAGGCCAGTCCAAGCTCTCCCTGTCTCGAATTCACCATCAAATGTCCATCGATTTAAAAGGCCAATGATTTGCAGTAGCCATTTAACGTCATTTAACGTAAAATCTAACCTGATGTTCAAGATAAAAAATACTCTCTATGTCCAATAAAAATCAGTCAACACCCACCAAGAAGCTCCCAGAAAAGCCTCAAAACAATTTTGTCTATTTAATTGTAACGGCGCTTTTATTAACAGGAGTGTACTTCGCATTTAATGAAACTGAAGCGGAAATTGAAAATGTTCCGTTGAGTAGTTTCGTAGAAAGCGTTTCGACAAAAACCGTGGATAAAATTGAAGTGAGTGGAAATCAAATCGCTTTTTCAACAGACGGAGACAGCTCAACATTAGAATTTGTCACCATCAAAGAAAACAGTGCAACATTAAATGAAATACTCGCATCCGTGGACTCAACAGCATTGGAAGAAGTTGAAATCGAAATCATCGACACCCAAGCCTCCAACTTCTGGCGGGACGTGTTGATCAGCTTCATCCCCTTCCTTATTATTATAGGATTCTTTGTATTCATGATGAGACAAGCACAATCATCAAACAACCAAGCCATCTCTTTCGGAAAAAGCCGTGCACGAATGAATGAAGGTAAAAAGAATAAAACCAAATTCAAAGACGTTGCCGGAGCAGATGAAGCCAAACAAGAACTTGAAGAAGTCGTCGACTTCCTCAAAAGCCCAAAGAAATACACAAAAATGGGAGCGAAAATCCCACGAGGAGTTGTCCTAATTGGGCCTCCTGGATGTGGAAAAACATTATTAGCTCGCGCCGTTGCAGGAGAAGCCAACGTGCCGTTCTACAATATTTCAGGATCTGAATTCGTTGAAATGTTTGTAGGAGTTGGAGCTTCCCGAGTGAGAGACTTATTTAAAAAAGCCAAACGAAATGCACCTTGCATCATCTTCATTGATGAAATCGATGCCGTAGGACGACAACGTGGAGCAGGAATGGGAGGAGGAAATGATGAACGAGAACAAACACTCAATCAGATACTCACCGAAATGGATGGATTTGAACAAGACGCCAATGTGATTGTGATTGCAGCAACCAATCGTCCAGATGTATTAGACCCAGCACTTCTTCGTCCAGGACGTTTTGACCGACGAGTGATTGTGGATCGACCAGACCTAAAGGCACGAACCGCTATTCTTAAAGTCCACGGTCGAAACAAACCAATAGCAAAACAAGCTGAACTTCTAAAAATTGCTCAACAAACTCCTGGATTCTCTGGAGCAGACCTAGAAAACCTTCTCAATGAAGCCGCTATTCTTGCCGCAAAACATGACAAGAAAACCATTTCAATGAAAGACATTGAAGACTCCATTGAAAAAGTGGTCATGGGACCAGAACGAAAATCTCGAGCCATGTCAGATAAAGAAAAGAAAATCACCGCCTACCACGAAGTTGGACATGCCCTAGCTGGCCATTACTCCCCAAACTGTGATCCAGTTCATAAAATCTCCATCATCTCTCGAGGGATGGCGTTAGGAGCCACCTGGTTTGTTCCACAAGAAGACACTCACTTAAGTAGCAAAAGCAAATTCGTTGATGAGATCAATTCTCTCATGGGAGGTTACGCTGCGGAAGAATTCATCTTCGGAGAAATGACTACTGGTGCTTCAAACGACCTTGAAAAAGCGAGTAAAATTGCTCGTAAAATGGTGACTGAATATGGAATGAGCACCCTCGGACCAATCATCTACGGAGAAGCAAATCAAGAAGTTTTCCTAGGAAGAGACTTCGGTCGGGTTCGTAATTTTTCAGAAAAAATCGCTGCAGAGATTGACGCGGAGGTAGAAAAGGTTGTAAAACAAGGGTATGAGAATGCTAAAAAGATCTTAAGAAAGCACAAAAACGAGCTTCACGAGATTGCGAAAGCATTGATCAAGAAAGAAACCCTGAACCAAAAAGAGTTCCTTGCCTTCCTACCAAAAAGTACCTGGAAGAAAAGCGAAATCAAAGTGGCCAAGAAAGATAAGTAATTGATAATAGCCCCAACCCCATGAAACCCATCGGAATTGGACAAATCAAGAACGCAGGACAAACTCGTAAGCGGCAAGCCGCCTATGATGGGTCAAAGGCAAAAAAAGAACACAAGCCACTCAAACCAATAAAAACCGTTAAGACACCACAAGAACAAGAAGGACAATTATCCGTAGACGTGTATCAAACACCAGAAGAGATTGTAATCATTGCCCCTATTGCAGGAACGCCTTCTGACCAATTAAACATCAGCATCACAGATGACGTGATAACGATCAAAGGTCGCCGACAAATGCCCAACAACGAACTCTCTATAAAAGGAGAAGATTTCTACATTCAAGAATGCTTCTGGGGGAAATTCTCACGATCCATTGTATTGCCTGCTGCAGTAGACACCAACAACGTCGACGCACACTTCAAAGACAATGTGCTCACTATCAGAATTCCCAAGACAGAACGCGTAAGGACTCGCATTATTAAAATAGACGAAAACTAATGAATAAAATTAAAAAAGCTGTATTTCCAGCCGCAGGATTCGGAACACGATTTCTGCCCGCAACCAAAGCGCAACCAAAAGAAATGCTTCCCATTGTGGATAAACCCGTGATTCAATACTTAGTTGAAGAAGCCGTTGCCTCTGGGATTGAAGAAATCATCATTGTCACCGGACGAGGGAAACGAGCCATCGAAGATCATTTCGATCATTCTTTCGAACTAGAATACAACCTTGTCGAAAAAGGGAAAAACCGACTACTTGAAGAAGTTCGAGCCATCTCAAAAATGGCACGCTTCGTCTATGTCAGACAACCTCATCCACTTGGAGATGGTCATGCCATCCTTTGCGCAAAAGATGTGATTGGAGACGAACCATTCGCCGTGCTCTTCGGAGACGACGTGGTTGATAGTGAAACCCCTGCGTTAAAACAACTCATGAATGTTTACGACAAAACCGGAACCTCAGTGATTGGATTAGAAGAAGTGAACGACAAAGACACCGATAAATATGGGATCATTAAACCTAAGTCTCAAGACAATCGACTCTTTGAAATTGAAGACCTTGTTGAAAAACCATCACCAGAAAATGCGCCTTCTAATTTAGGAATCATCGGGAAATACATCTGTACCCCAGAAGTCCTAGCAGAACTAGAAAAAGCCGAGTCAGCCACTAAAGACGGGGAAATCCGACTAATAGATGGATTCAAAAGCCTCATCAAAAAACAATCCATCTATGGATACCAACTTGAAGGAGAACGATTCGACTGCGGAACAAAATTAGGATTGATCAAAGCGACACTCAACTGGGGAATGAAACACAAAGAATTAGCTCCCGAACTAGAAGAGTATCTCAGAAAAAACGGATTTTACTCTGAACGGATGGCCAAAGGTATTCACCCTGTGCCTCACATTGTAGAAACAAAAAAATAACCTCATTATAAGGGACACGACTTCATCACCCCTTATTAAGGGTGCTTAGATTTTTAAGAGAATTTGGAGAGAAAGGAAAAGTACTCAAGGGGCCGGCGCATTCACGCCGGCCCCTGCATCCGCGATCAACAGAACAAAAAGACTCCGCCATAGACGGCCACCATAGTCCCCACGAGCAGTGCAATGCACACTAGTGGATTGGTAGCCCACCACGGAGCCTGAATGACCTTAGCCTGTACAGGCCTTACGATCTTATCCGTTGGGTCATCATCCGTCATTCTACTCCCCTAAAAGATTGCCCACGCCACCATCCCGACAACAACGCCGAGTAGCAGCCCGATCAATAGCATCCAGGTAGAGTACGGCAATGCCGAAGATTGCCCTTGTCTCAATGGACGCCTATTAATGATTCACCTCTCTGTTCCTCGGAAAGCCCGAGATATTCATCTTAAAATAATTTAAAACAAACACCTCGAGCCATTCGATAGAACTACTTTCTCTCCAAATAAATAGAACCTGCAGAATTGAGAATTCAACTTCAAATGAAATTTCATCTACCGTTCCACAGGGCTACCTATTTAAATAATTTCAAAGGCCAGGGAAAGACAGTAAGAAAAAAAAGCTAAAAAAGCAACTCCAACTGGTTTAAATGGCTACAAAAAGGGCGAAACAGCCCAAAGATCCAGACCTGTTGGAGTCCTTGATTTCACTAAAAATCTTTGCTATAATGATCTGATACTCAAAAAAAGAGATATCACAAAAACAAACACACAAATTAAACAAAAACCTCTCATGGATTATCAAACTCTAATCTTAGAAGCCGATCGAAAAAAGATGGAAGGAAACCATACAGAGGCTATTAAGATTTGTGAGAAAATTCTGAATTATGATTTAGAATGCTTGGAAGCCTTCGAAGAAATCGGAGACAACTACTTAAGCATGAGAGAATTCACAAAAGCACGAAAAGCACTTGAACAAGCGATCACAATAAATCCTAATAGTGCAAATGCAAATTACCTACTAGGATTCACCCATTCAGCATTAGGAAACTGGAAAAAATCTGTATTCTATCTAGAACAATCAGATGAACTACAACCAAATCACCCAGAAATCCTAAGATGTCTTGGATGGTCAGTGTTCCACTTTGGACAACGTAAAAAAGGACTCATTCTATTAGAACGAGCACTCACCATTGCTATGGACGACTGCCTAATCATGTGTGACCTTGCCGTTTGTTACATGAATGAACGAGATTTCAATCGAACCATTCAATTACTTAGACGAGCATTGACTCTTGAACCACAAAATCAAAAAGCAAAAGAATGCCTTGAAACAGCTCTTTTCTTCCAACGTGAATACCACAAGATCAAAAAACAAAAAGAACAGAAAAAGAAAGACAAACAATAAAACAAAGATCAACATGCCCCTCTCGAGTCACTCCCCGGAGTGGCTCTTTTTTTAAGGAACTTGCAAAAACTCAAAAAACATCTTAAAATATGCACCTCTTGGAGAAAAATTCGGAGTGATCGCCCTGCTTGCGGGGAGGAAAGTCCGAGCAGCTCAATACAGGAATGTCGCTAACGGCGGCCGGTTATCATAAGCTTAACTTGAAAAAGTGCTGAGATGATTAGGGAAAGTGCCACAGAGACGTAGCCTTCGCAAGAAGGAGTGAAACGCCTGATAAGGGGCCCACTTTTATAGAGGGTTGGTAAACCCATTCTGCTGCAAGGTGAGATTGGAAATATGGATTTAGGGATGTATTGGCCCCCATGTTTCTCACTGCACGAGGTTGTCAGCAATGGCAATCCCAGAGAGATGATCACTAGGCAAGCTTGCTTGCTAAGACAGAACTCGGCTTATGATGAAATTTTCTCCACGATAAGCGAAATCGAGAATTACTCTCGGTTTTCGCAAATCTTGATTTCACAAACCATTTTTGAAAAAATCTATAATGAAGCGTCGAACATCATGATAAAATCAATGCACTATGACTCCTCACTAACTTTCGTCATAAATGAAAAGATCTGAAATTCTAT
>Ga0233449_1003364_pt1 | contig 11759 bp, 11 predicted proteins | sample SI_124_October20_FD_183012 | JGI IMG/M metagenome (GOLD analysis project Ga0233449, IMG submission 183012) | Seawater microbial communities from Saanich Inlet, British Columbia, Canada - SI_124_October2016_200_MG | ecosystem: Environmental > Aquatic > Marine > Inlet | place: Canada: British... | reverse complement strand
AAATGATGACGACAAAAGCCCTGGGCAATATCAACATGCGTCGAAAATCCAATGCGCTCATATTTCCTGCAGTGGTCATCCCGGAATACCTCTGAACAAAACAAAGACGATGTATGAAAACCTGATGTTCCTGTCACGCTTTCTCCAACTAGGTGATCCAATTGAGACAAAAATCCAGGATAAAAAAAGGGATGCACAGTTACCCGCGCATCCCTGATTTCTAGTTGTCGAAAATGCTACTTTGGCATCTTGATGCTTGTGTCGATGAACTCGTTGCTGAAATGTTTGCCCATATCGAATTTCTTGTCGAGGAACGGCGCAAAGATTTCGTACGACTTGTTCATGCGGGCCACATCCATGAAGCCAAGGCCGACACCCGTTGACGTGGCGTCTGTCATCAGTTCCTTGACCAAGGACCAGTTGGTCGCTTCATTGGCAGCTTTCAGGCCCTTGTTGGCACCAACAAGCGCGTCAATGCAGGGCTTGGCATTTTCGGCGCAGGCACGAAATGCGCGCTGGTTTACTTTTACAAATGCACCGACGGCAGCTTTGTTCCCAGCCAGGAAATCACCGTTGACGATGATTGAGTTGCCATAAGGGTTCACGCCGTGGGCTTTGCCTGAGACATAACCCATATCTTCACCCAGCAAGCGCTGGAAGATGTGGTGGATATTGTAGAAAGACGTTGTGACGTCGATTGATCCGGCTTTCAGGGCGGACAGCTTGGCATTTGGCTGGATGTTCACCCATTTGACGGATTTTTCACCGATGCCCACATTGGCGGCGAAGGCGGGCCACATTTTGCGCGCAGCATCCCATGGCGGGTTACCGATTTTTTTGCCTGCGAAGTCCTTGGCACTTTTAATGCCGCTGCTTTTAAGCCAGTAAAAGCCATAGGGTGAATTGGCGTAAACATTCATGACGGCAACAAGGTTTGCGCCTTTTGAGATAGCAGCAAACACGGGCGGCATATCGGCAAGTCCGATCTGGTTTTTACCCGCGCCCGTACGCTGGGCTGACATGGATGACCCCTTGCCTTGCTGGATTGTCAGATCGAGACCGGCTTCCTTGTACCAACCCATTTTCTCGGCGTAGTAGTAAGGTGCGTGGTCTCCACCTGCGATCCAGTTCAGAATGAAGTCGATTTTTGTGGCGGCTAAAGACTGGCCCGCGCCCAGCATACTGAATGCTGTTACGGCTGCGGCGACCAGTTGAACTGGACGTTTCATATTGGATTCCTCCCCAGGGATTTATAGGTCCGCTTGTTGATAAGCAGTTTTGAAATGTCGGGTTATTTGGCCCCGATACCTGAGTATTCATTGACAATCGTCGGGGCGCAAGTTGAAATTGTCATACTATTGGATTTTTGTGTCATGCAATTCTTGTCTTGGGGAACAACAATACCGTGCACCAGAGTGATCTGCCAGAAGATGTTTTAAACCTTTTGCGAAATGGTGGTGCCATTCCTGCACATCCCCTGGCGCTAACGGAAAACAGGACTCTGGATGAACGTCGCCAGAAGGCGCTGACGCGATATTATGTTGATGCGGGGGCGACCGGTCTGGCTGTCGGCGTGCATACAACCCAGTTTGAAATCCGTGATGTCGGGTTATTTGAACCGGTATTGAAACTGGCTGCGGAAGCAGCCGATCACTGGCTCCCACAATCATTGGCCGGACAAAAAACGATCATTAAGATTTCCGGTCTTGTCGGCAAAACAGCCCAGGCCGTCGCTGAGGCGGAACTGGCGCGTGACCTTGGCTACCATGCTGGTCTCCTCAGTCTTGCAGCCTTCAAGGGCGCTACGGAAGATGAATTGATTGAGCATTGTGAGCGTGTGGCCGGGGAAATTCCCTTGATCGGGTTCTATCTGCAACCCGCCGTCGGGGGCATTTTGTTATCGACTGAATTCTGGCGTCGATTTGCATCGATTGAAAATGTTGTTGCGATCAAAATGGCGCCCTTCAATCGCTATCGAACCCTTGATGTCATCAAGGGCGTTGTCGCTGCCAGGGCCGAAGACCGGGTAACGCTCTACACGGGCAACGATGATCATATTGTGCTTGATTTGCTGTCTCCATTCCTTGTCAAACGGAATGGAGAAGATGTTCGCGTCCGTATTCGTGGCGGCTTGCTCGGACACTGGAGCGTCTGGGTCAAATCGGCCGTAGAACAGCTTGAACGAATTCACCGATCAATAGAAACCGGAGATGCTGATTTCGACCTGCTCGCGCTTGATTCACGGGTCACGGACTGTAATTCGGCATTTTTTGATGTTGCGAATGATTTTGCCGGGGTCATTGCCGGTTGTCATGAGGTTTTGCGTCGGCAGGGGCTGCTGGAAGGTATCTGGTGCCTGAACAAGGACGAAACGCTAAGCCCGGGACAAGCTGCGGAGATCGACAGGATCTATCGGGATCATGCCGACCTGGCAGACGATGCCTTTATCAAGGCGAATTTGACGAGGTGGCTGGCATGACGCTGTCCGACGAACAAATAACGCACTATGCAGACCTGGGCCATGTAACTGTGACCGGATTACTTTCGAACACGGACATTGAAGCCGCCCGGAATGATGCCATGGCCTGGGCCGGTGAAACCCTGGGCAATCTTACGCCTATGGATGAACACTGGTATCTGGATGCTGGTGCAACAGGGCGGCATTTACGAAAGCTGGATGATCCGGTTCATTTCCGACAGGTGTATAAAACCCTGGCAAGCCGAAAATCGCTTGTCGATGCGGTTGAGCAACTGATTGGTGGAACCGGCGTAACGGTTTATTTCAGTCAGATATTTTTCAAACCACCGGAAGGAGGCGGGCCGAAGCCGGTTCATCAGGACAATTTCTATTTCGGACCCAGCGACCCGGACGGGCTCGTGACGGCCTGGATTGCACTTGATGATGCCACAGTGGAAAACGGGTGTCTGTACTATGGCGACGGCAGCCATAAGACCGGTCTGATAGATCATATAGCGCCGCAGGATGAGCCCTATAATCTGCAACTGACGCCAGAAGCACTGGCAGATAAACCCATGACAGCGGCCCCGGTGCCGAGCGGTGGCGTATCCTTTCATCACGGCATTACCCTGCATGGATCCGGCGACAATAATTCAGCTAGTTGGCGTCGTGCTGTGGCATTCCATTACGTGCGCAATGACGTTACCTTTGTTTCCCCGGCCTGGACATTCGATCCTGATATGGCAGAACGCATTTCGTGATACTGATGCGAACAAGGACACTTGAATTATGAACAATATCGGTGATTCGGCGCGCCGCTGGGCCCTGATCATTCTGGTCCATGTCATTGTTGTTGCGGCGTGGCACTTCTTCGTTGTTCTCGGCGATGTTCCGCTCTATGTCATGCCAACGCCTGGCCAAACCATCATGGCGATTTTTGGCGAATATAACTGGCTGCACAATACCATGATTACGACGAGGGAAGTCTTTGGCGGTTATGCTCTGGCGGTTGTTGTCGGCGTATCCCTGGCCGTGCTGTTTTCCTGGAACACCACAGTCTCCGAATTCCTCATGCCTTTAGTTGTCAGCCTGAACATGATTCCCAAGGTGGCTATGGGCCCCATTTTTATTGTCTGGTTTGATTACGGGTTAGGTCCAAACATTATTATCGCCTTCATGATCAGTTTTTTGCCGATCCTGATTACCACGACGCGTGGATTGCTGGAAGTTGAGCCGGAATTGCTTGATCTGGTTAAATCCCTTAAGGGGTCGCGTTGGCAAATCTTTACCAAAATCCAGCTGCCAGGCTCCTTGCCGTACATTTTTTCCGGCATGAAAGTCGCCGTTGTGTTGGCGGTGGCCGGGGCCATTGTGGGTGAATTTATCGGCTCCGAAGAAGGGCTTGGCTATTTGATGCAACAGGTCCAGGTCGATCTCGATACACCGGCCATGTTCATGGCTGTCCTGTTGATCACCCTGATCGGCGTATCGCTTTACGGCATCGTAATTTTGCTGGAACGGATTTTTGTGAAATCCGACGCCCGTATGGAGAACGCCGCGTGACCAAACCATTTATACATTTGGAAGGCGTTTCCAAAACCTATCGCAGTCGTCGCCAGGAATTTCTGGCTGTCTCTGATGCCACTATCGATGTCTACGAAGGAGAGCTTGTATCCCTTGTCGGTCCTTCAGGCTGTGGCAAAACAACTTTGTTGAAAATCCTCGCCGGCTTGCATGACCATGACGAAGGTATTGTCGACATCGGCGGCGGTGATAACCCCTTTGAGCCGGGACGCGATGTCGGCATGGTTTTTCAACAGTCGTTGTTGCTGAAGTGGCGCAAGATAATCGACAACGTGTTGCTCCCCGCTGAAATTCTGGGTCTGCCTATGGGCGAAAGTCGGGAACGGGCGCGTGATTTGTTGCAAATGGTCGGTCTGGAAGGCTTTGAAGAAAGCTATCCGTATGAACTCAGCGGTGGCATGCAACAGCGTGCAGCCATCGCCCGGTCTTTGGTCCATGACCCCAAGCTGATTTTGATGGACGAGCCTTTCGGCGCACTGGATGCCCTGACACGGGAGAAGATGAACCTGGAGCTGTTGCGGATCTGGTCAGAAAGTAAAAAGACCATCATCTTTGTGACCCATTCGATCCAGGAAGCGGTGTTACTGGGGTCCCGGTGTGCCGTGCTCACAGCTGGACCCGCCCGGATGGCAGACCAGTTCGAAATTGAAATGGACTACCCACGAACCCTGGACATGAAGACGCACGAGAAGTTCGGCGTCTATACCAGACGCATCTATAAATTATTGGGGATGGAGTAGCCTTACGCTACTGCGATACTGGGCCTGCCTTCGTACAGGTCACGGCCCTTGACCAGGGCTTCGATCTTGGCATCCGCGATGGAACGTTTGAGCATCCAGAAGCCACAATCGGGGTGAATGTATTTTACCCGGCCTTCGCCCAGAATACCGGTTGCGTATTCGATGCTGCGGGCAACTTGTTCAGCGCTTTCAACTTCTGTTTCCTTGACGTCGACAACCCCGAGGCCAAAGCCGATTTCCGGGCGCAAATCCTTGAAGGCAACCAGTTCTTCCGGTGACCGGTGCGCCATTTCCATGACGATATGATCGGTGTGCAAGGTGTTGAGATAATTCATCAACTGCTTCCATGAGCCGGACTGGATACTCTGCCCACCATAGTTGCCAAAGCAAAGATGCACGGCAGGTGTGCCATTAACAGCATCCAGGACCTTGTTGATCGAAGCGGCAGCCCATTCCCATTCTTCGGGACTGCCGGGTAAGTTGGCCTCGTCGACCTGGACCACATCGGCTTCCAGATAGCTGACTTGCTCGGCCAGCACATCGGCAATGGCGTCAGCCAGTGCGGCCGTATCCTTGTAGTGATTGTCTACCAGGGTTTTGGCCAGCATATGGGGGCCGGTCAGCGTAAATTTAAATGTCTGGCTGGCCAGCGCTGCCGCCGAGCGACAGGCTTCGGGCAAATCCAGGGTGCCGCTGGTGATGGGGCCATCGACAATGCCCGGTGGGCGACGACGAAAGCCCATGCCGGGTTGGCTGCGATAGGCAATCAGTTCGTCAAAGGAGACCTCTGAACGGATGCCGCCCATGGGCTTGATGAAATATTCGATCATGCCGTTGGTTTCGGGATGGTTGATGTCAAAGCGATATAGCTCACCGTCACAAACAACATCGATCCCGGCTTTTTCCTGCGTGTTCAACACAACGCGTGTCGCATCCGTCAGACCTTGCTCGGTTGGATTGGCGGCCAACCATTCTGGAATGGGGTAGGAGCCAACAACGGTCGTGAGAATGCGCGGTGCAGACATGAGAAACTCCGAATTGTTTGTTGAACAGATGAGGTAAGCGGAACTGGTTCGATAATCTTAGGTGAGCGACAGGTTTCTTCAAGCCTGGAGATACAAATTAACTGCCTTCGGTCAGCGCAATGGCAATTTCTGTGGCCAGTCGTGCGTTGTTTCGAACCAGCGCGATATTCGTTGCCAGACTGCGCCCATCCGAAATTTCGAATATCCGACCCAATACAAAAGGCGTAACTTCTTTAGCTGTAATACCGGCCTCAACAGCATCCGCCAGGGCTTGGGCAATCATGGGGGCCATCACATCGGCAGGAATTTCAGCATCAACAGGAACCGGATTGGCAACCAGCATTCCGCCTGATAAACCCAACGCCTTGCGTGTCGAGAAGGTGGCCGCAATATCCCGGGCTGTGTCCAGACGCAGTGGCGCTGGCAGGCCGGAAGACCGTGACCAGAAAGCCGGAAATTCATCACTTTGATAGGCCACAACGGGCACACCGCGGGTCTCCAGGTATTCCAGGGTTTTCGGGATATCCAGAATGGCCTTGGCCCCGGCGGCGATTACCGCGACAGGTGTGACGGCAAGTTCATCAAGATCTGCCGAGACATCAAACGTGGTTTCAGCACCCTGATGGACACCACCTATTCCACCCGTTGCAAAAACCTCGATGCCTGCGAGCTGTGCAGCAATCATTGTTGCTGCGACAGTTGTTGATCCTGTGCGCTTCATGGCGAGGGCAAAGGCGAGATCGGCGCGGGAGAGTTTCATGACGTCTTCAGCCTGGCCAAGATCTACCAGGGTTTTGTCGTCAAGACCCACGCAGATTTTACCACCCAAAATAACGATCGTAGCTGGAATGCCACCTGTGTCCCGAATATCGGTCTCAACTTGCCTGGCTGTTTCGACATTTTGTGGCCACGGCATGCCATGGGTTACAATGGTTGATTCCAGAGCGACGACCGGCTGATTGCGCGCCAGCGCGTCTGCAACTTCTGCAGAAATGGAAAGATATGGCTTCAAGTTTTCGGTCATTGTCTTTTGTTCGTCCTGTGTCAGCTGGTCTGGCCGCGCAGTTGATCTGCAGCAGCTGAAATACCTTGTGTTGCCGCTTGCATCAAGCTCTGCCCAGCCACCAAACCTGCCAGGGTTCCGGCAATCAAGGCATCACCTGCACCGGTTACGGATGAAACCTCGACAGCAGGCACCTCGATCAGGTCAACGACGGTCCCTGTTTGAACACTGAGCGGATGCGGGCCGTTGGTAATAATGCTGTTCTGAACGGTCTGTGCTGCCATGGCCTTGCCCGCTTCGCGTGACGAATTAAATTTTTGATCCAGCAGCGCTTCGGCTTCGTCGAGATTACAAAATATCAAACAATAATCCCTCAGCTTGCTGCGCAGCCGTGTGGCTTTGCTGACCGAGACGGCGTCTATCGCAATGGGGGTGATTTTCGATAGCTGTCAAACCGTCGATCATATCGGGCGTGAGATTGGCATCCAGGAGCCAGTAACGTGCGGATACATTCCTCAAGGCTGCCTCAAACAGCTCGCCGGGTTTCATTGACAACAAAGCGTGGGTGTCCGAGACCGCCATGGCCAGATCGCCTGCGCTGTCTTCAATGGCCAGATAACAGCCGGTGGCTTCGCTTTCCGTGCGCATGATCTGATCCGTGTTTACGCCTGCTTGCGCCAGCCTCTGACAGACATAATCACCGTCCACGTCCTGTCCTACCTGGCTGACCATGGCCACAGAGACATCTTGCCGGATTAGCTGCCTGGCGACATTGGATGCAACACCCCCTACGGCGCGGGTAATCCGGCCAGGTGTTGAACTGAATGGCACCAGTGTTTCTCTCGCCTTGGCGATCAAATCGACATGGGCAGCCCCGAAACAGGTGAGATCGAACTGGTGGGTAGGCATTCGTTCAGAGCCCGTAATACCAGGGTGCAAACAAGGTAAATGTCAGCCAAAGCAATATCACCAAAGGCGCACCTGCACGCACAAAATCCCCGAAGCGGTAGTGTCCGGGGCCCATCACCAGCAAGCTGGTTTGATAACCAACAGGTGTTGCGAAGGCACAGTTGGCGGCGAAGACGACGGCAACCGCAAAAATCATTGGGTCGACTCCCATTTGGTGGGCGATACCGATGGCGATGGGTGTAAACAGAACGGCGCATGCCTTGGAGCTGATGAGGTTGGCCATGACGGCTGTCAATAAAAAGAAGACGGATAGAACAACTGCCGGCCCTGAATCACCAAATCCGGTAATGACAAAATGGGCCAGGTAATCCGCCCCGCCCGTTGCCTGCATGGCCGCGCCGAGGGCAAGTGCAGCAGGGATCATGGTTACGATCTTGGAATCAATGGCTCTGGTGGCTTCGCGGATATTCAGGATGCCCATGGGCACCATGGCAATAGCACCGATCAGCGCTGCGGCCACAATCGGGATCAGGCCGGTAGCAGCCAGGGCGATGACAGCGAAGAATGTTAATGCCGCGCGCTTGGCGCCTCTGAGATGGGGCAGCGCTTCGGCTGACCATTCCATCAGGACAACGTCAGAATTCTCGCGTAAGGCCTTGATATCGTCGTCCCGACCCATGATCAAAAGTACATCACCGGCTTCCAGGGCGACGTCGGAAATCGCACTTCGGTAAACATGGTTTCGTCGCTCAATACCCAGCACGTTACATCTGGATCGCCGCTGGAAACCGGCTTTGCCGATGTAAGACCCGATCATGGCAGAATAGGGCGTGACCATGACCTCGGCGACCGCGCGCTCACCCAGTTTTCCAGTGATATCGTCGCCATCCGGTGCATGCTCAGGTGCCAGTCCAGTGGCCGAATGCAACAGGGCAGGGTCCGCCGCTGTGGCAGCGGTCAATGCGGCCCTGGGTCCCACGACCAACAATTGGTCACGCTCCTGAACCACAGTGTCAGTAAAGGGAGGCACGAAATTTCGTTCTGCCCGAAAAATTCGTCGTACGCGCAGCCCCGGCAGACCGTCCACAAAACTGCCATGGATCGCTGCGCCGATCAGCCGGTGACTACGACCAATTTCGATCTGCGTTAAAAAGGATTTGCGGGATCGATCCATAATTCTGCTGGCCAGTGATGTCCGGTCGGGCAACAGATGCGGATTAATAAACAAGACATAGAGCAGGCCAACAGATGCCAACACCACACCCGGGATTGTAAAGTCAAAGAACCCAAAACCCTCTTCGCCCAGTTCAATCATGGCACCGGATACCAGAAGATTTGTGCCGGAACCGATCAATGTTGTCATGCCGCCGAGGACGGCCGCGAAGCTGAGGCCCATCATGACTTTGCTTTCGCGCTGGCCCAATTGTGTTGCCAGCGTTTGCATAATGGGAATGAAGATGACAACGACGGGGATGTTGTTGAGGAAAGCGCTGATGACAAGAACCACCGTCATGGTGATGGCGACGGACATCCATGGATTGCCCTTGCCCAACTGGACAATCAGCCCGGCACCGCGCTCCAGGACACCGGTTCGCACCATGCCCTGGCCCACAACCAGCAACGCCAGAACGGTTATCAAAGCTGGATTGGCAAAGCCAGCCAGCAGACGTTCCGGCGGCAGCAGGTTTTTGCTGTCCGTACCTGCGACGGGGAAAACCGAGAAAAAAACCATGAGCAGACAGATCACAACAATCGACGTGACTTCTTCCGGAATGCGTTCAATTGCATACATAACCAGCGCCACAAGGATCACACCGAAAGTGACCCACATGGACAGGCTACCTGCCATAACAGTACTGATTTCACTCATTTTTTTTGTGCAATTCCGCTGTTGTCAGGTGTCAGATTAGCATTATGCACGTGGCTTAATGAAGGGCGAAGACAAATGAACAGCGATCAATCGCCCATTGTCGGCAAGGTTGGTTGTTTCGACCGGCTCAAGCTGGCTTCGCGCCAGACGATAATCATCCCGGATGCCACAATAATTGCTGCACCCAACCAGACCTGCGCACCGGGCACCTCGTTAAATATGAAATAACCAAACAGGGCCGCCCAGATCAGGGCGGTATATTCAAAGGGCGCCAGTACCGAAACAGGGGCCTTGCTGAAAGCCTTGTAAACCAGAAAATGCCCCGTCAGGGCGAATATGCCAAGCAGTACGATCCAGCCCACATCCGCCATTTGCACCGGCACCCAGATAAAAGGTGTGGTTAACCAGACGACAAAGGTGACGCCGACGGCTGGGTACAGGGTTTGTGTGTAAACTGAGTCCTGAAAACCCGTTCGTCTTGTTTCGATCATCAGCAAGGCGTAAGCAACACTGGCGGAAACTGCGAACAAGGTCGTCATGCCGAATTTTTCGCCTGTCGGTTCCGCCGCGATGACAACGCCGGTAAAGCCAATAAATATGGCGGACCAGCGGAATATACCTACGCGCTCCCCCAATATGGGTACGGAAAGGGCGGTCATGAAAAAACTGCCGCCAAAGACCATTACGGTTACATCCGCCAACGGCAGTTCCTTGAGAGCCGTGAAAAACAGCACCGGGGCTGCCAGCGAATATCCGATACGCCGGATCTGCCCTGCCAGATTGGCGGTGCGGATAGTTGCCAATCCACCAGAACGTGGCATCAGGGCCAGCATAATTCCAATAGTGACGATACCCCTGAGGGCGAGCATTTGCGTAACCGGGTATGTCGCAACAAGGTGCTTGGCGACAGCGTCCAGCATCGACATGCACAACATGGACAGGACAATCAAGCCAATGCCAAGCATGACATGATCCGTGGCAACACCACCGCCAGAAGTGGCGGTCGGTTCAGACCCCCCGGATTTACCCATTTTCGAATTTCCCCCTCAACCCGGATAATGACCGGGAATTCAACCTTCCCTATCGCTCTATCACGTATTTGCTGGTCTGCGTAGGGCTTAGGGCGTCTGACCGTTGACAGCCGCTGGCTCACAGGCAAATGTAGCGATTGAATGTCTATTTGTATGATGAATATCTGCCATTAAAGGGGATCGAAACAGCAAATATCAGGCGCACGCGTGCATTTTGGACTTTCAAATACCTTCAGCGCGAGGGCACAATCAACATTGGGCTCGCGAATAATAAAAATCGGGGATCGTCAGATGACCGCACCGCTGATCGAGGTCGAGGAAATTGAACTCTATGAACGGGACGTTATTCTGCGTCTGCCGTTCAGATTTGGCGTTGTCACATTGCGCGAAGCGCCGCAGGCTTTTGCACGTGTGCGGGTCAGAGGTGCAGATGGTCGCAGCGAATGGGGCACAGGAGCCGAGGTTCTGGCACCCAAATGGTTCGACAAGGACGAAAGCCTGACCAACGAAGATAATTTCGATCAACTGCGGACAACACTTTCTCTGGCGCGCAATGCTTTTCTGGCCGCAGGTCAGGTCACGGCATTCGGCTTGCCGGTTTCTACTCATCATGATCACACGCTGGCTTCCCGTCTCAAGGGATTGAAGCCTCTGGTTGCCAGCTACGGCCCGGCATTGCTGAACAAGGCCGTTATAGATGCCTTGTGCAAACTGGAAAATGTATCCTTCTACCAGGCGATCAAATCAAACTTGCCCGGATTGCTCGCAGGTGAAATGACTCCCGATCTGAAGGGGTTTGATATTGACGGTTTTCTGGCCAACCTGACACCAGCGAATACAATTCATGCCCGCCACACCGTTGGCATGATTGATCCATTGGTCGCGGCGGACCAGTCCGGCAGCGACAGAGTTAATGATGGCTTGCCGGAAACGCTGGAAGAAATCGTACGTTATTACGGGCACAAATATTTCAAGATCAAGGTTGGCGGTGATATCGACGCTGATATCAAACGCCTCACCGCGATTGCCAGCGTCCTGGATGCCGAAGCCGGGGATTATCACCTCTCGCTTGATGGCAACGAACAATACGAAGACGCTGCGGGTGTTGTTGAATTGCTGGATGCCATGGACGGCAATCC
>Ga0233449_1003357_pt1 | contig 11776 bp, 13 predicted proteins | sample SI_124_October20_FD_183012 | JGI IMG/M metagenome (GOLD analysis project Ga0233449, IMG submission 183012) | Seawater microbial communities from Saanich Inlet, British Columbia, Canada - SI_124_October2016_200_MG | ecosystem: Environmental > Aquatic > Marine > Inlet | place: Canada: British... | reverse complement strand
TACACTTAAAAGAATGCGAATTTAGATTTAATAATCGCAAGCAAGATATTTATAAAGTTTTGCTTGGAATGTTTAGAAAAGAGTCGCTTAAGTTGTCATGACCCTAATTTATATATTACCGGAGTCGCAATGAAGAGAGTTCTAATTACAACTGTTCCTTTTGGAGAAAAGGATAAACGACCTCTTGAATTACTTGATTCGAAAGGTATAGAGTACGTAATAAATCCATTAAATCGAAAATTAACTGAGTTGGAGTTGGCTGAATTGGTAACTAATTTTGATGCTATTATTGCTGGCACTGAGCCCATCAGTGATTTTGTCATGGATAATGCTAAACAACTTAAATTCATATCTAGAGTAGGGATTGGCTTAGATAGTGTGGATCTTTTGGCCGCTAAAAAGCGTGGAATTGCTGTTTCTTATACTCCTGATGCGCCCGCACCAGCAGTTTCAGAATTAACTATTGGGCTTATGCTTTCATTGTTACGCTTTACTCATATATCTAATACACATATGCATAATGGAAAGTGGCACAGGTATTTTGGCCGTCGTCTTAAAGAAGTGACAGTTGGAATAATTGGGTTTGGTCGCATTGGAAAAGGTGTGCTGAAACATTTAGAAGGGTTTTCATGTAATAAAATTCTTGTCAATGATGTTATTGAAGAGGTTAATGTTAGTAGTTCTCTTGATGTTGAATGGGTGGACAAGGATGAAATTTATCGTCAAGCTGATATTATTACATTACATGTGCCATTGACTGATCTTACAAAAAATATGATCAATAAGGAGCAGCTACTAATAATGAAAAAAGATGCCATCTTAATTAATACCTCACGCGGAGGCATTATTAATGAGAAGGATCTTTTTGATATTTTATGCAAAGATCATTTATCTGGTGTTGCAATTGATGTTTTTCAACAGGAACCATACAATGGTCCGCTTAATACAATTGAGCGATGTTTGTTAACTGCACATATGGGTTCTATGTCCATTGATTGTCGTACAGCAATGGAAGTTGAAGCCACTGAAGAGGTTGTTCGGTTTTTAACAAACAAACCATTATTGGGAGTGGTTCCTGAGGATGAGTATGCAGTCCAAAGAATGTAAAAAAAATAGGTGATTATGAAAGTTAAAAATATAGTGATAATTGGTGGCTCAGGGTTTATTGGTAGCCATACTGCAGATGAACTAAGTAGACAGGGGCATAAGGTTAAGTTATTTGACCGGTCTCCATCTCAATGGATTCGCAATGATCAAGAGCAAGTAATTGGAGATATTTTAGACCGTGACTTGATAGGTAAAGTAATTAGCGGGGCGGATATTGTGTACCATTTTGCTAGTATTGCTGATATTTCAGAAGCAAAAGAAAGACCATATGACACAATGCAAGTAAACGTAATGGGTGTAACAATTGCTCTTGAAGCGGCCGTAAAGGCTAAAATTTCAAGGTTTGTATACGCATCTACAATGTATGTGTACAGCCCATATGGTTCTTTTTACCGTGCAAGTAAACAAGCGGCAGAGCTCATTTTGGAAGCGTATAGTGAGAAAAGCGGTTTAGAGTATACGATACTTAGATACGGATCACTTTATGGGCCACGATCCCAGGATTGGAATGGTTTGAAGCTTTTTGTAAGGCAGGCAGTGCTAGAAAAAAAACTAAATTTAACGGGGGACGGGTTAGAAAAACGAGAATTCATTCATGTCTTTGATGCTGCACGATTGAGTGTTGATATATTAACTGATGAGTTTATTAATAAAGCAATTACAGTTACCGGTCATCAGGTTTTGAACTTACTGGAGTTGGCTGCAATGATTTTTGAAATTTCAGGTGTTGAAGAGGATGTTAGATTTTTAGATAAAGGAAGGTGGGGAGATCGCTATAATATAACACCATATCGCTATACACCAAAGAAAGCCATGAAGCTTACATCAGAAAAATTTGTTGATTTGGGCCAAGGTATTTTAGATCTTGTTGAAGAGGTTTATCAGGATGTATAGGGCAGTTAGCCAAACTTATGTAAATTAATGATTATTAATGATTTTAATAAAATTAAGTTAGCTCTTGAGGAAAGTGAGCTATTGATATTTGATTTTGATGGTGTTTTGGCTGACTCTGTTGAGGTTAAAACTAGAGCTTTTTCTTTACTTTATAAGTCTTATGGAAAAAAAGTTGTTGAGAAGGTTGTGAAGCATCATAAAAATAATGGAGGGATGTCGCGCTATGAAAAAATTTCTTATTATCATAAGAAATTTCTTAAGCAAAGAATTGAAGCAAAGGAGGTGACTGAACTTGCTAACTGTTTTTCAAAACTTGTCAAAGAAAAAGTTATTGCCTCATCCGAGATCTCGGGCGCTAATAATTTCCTCAAGTTTTATTGTAATGGAAAAAAAAAGTGCACTATAAATTCAGCCACCCCGGAAAAAGAGGTTCAAGAAATTATTAGAGCTAGATGTATGAATATATTTTTTCTGAATATATTAGGATCCCCTTCAACCAAGGTAGATAATTTGAATAGCTTATTAAGAATACATTCTTTAGAGGCTGATAAAGCTCTATTTTTTGGAGATGCAAAGTCTGATCTGCAGGCTGCTCAGGAAGTTGGTGTAAAATTTATAGGTGTTGGGAGTGGGATACTTGAAATTCTTTCCCGTCAAAAAGGCGGTTATTATCACATAAATGATTTTTCAGATTTTGTGGATTAAAAAAAATGTTAAAAAATATATACAACAATAAAATAGTATTAGTAACTGGGCATACTGGATTTAAAGGTAGTTGGCTTTGCACTTGGTTAAACCATCTTGGAGCAAATGTAGTAGGTGTTTCTAATGATTTGATAGGCGATCCTTCAAATTATTTAGCATCTTCAGTGTCAAATTTTACCCAAGATTATCGAATCGATATTCGTGATACTGATAAAGTTACATCTTTAATAAAAAAAATTCAGCCTGATTTTGTGTTTCATTTAGCGGCACAAGCTTTAGTTAGGCCTTCATATGAAAAGCCAATTGAAACAATGGTGACCAATGCCATTGGCTCGGCAAATGTGCTTGATGCGCTTAGAGGGTTAGATAAAAAAGTAGTTGCTGTAATGATTACTAGCGATAAAGCTTACGATAATGTTGAATGGGTGTGGGGGTATCGTGAATCTGATAGATTGGGCGGAAAAGATCCATATAGTGCTTCGAAAGGTATGGCTGAATTAGCAATACGTAGCTATGTTGATTCATTTTTTAATACTCCAGATTCAAATATCAGAGTTGGAATTACTCGCGCTGGAAATGTCATTGGTGGCGGTGATTGGGCGGTAGATCGTATAGTGCCAGATTGTATGGAAGCATGGGCAAATGGAAATACTGTGGATATACGCAATCCTCACGCTACAAGGCCGTGGCAACATGTATTAGAGCCATTAAGCGGTTATCTCTGTTTAGCAAAAAATCTATATTTAGGTAGTCAGAATCATGGAGAGGCTTATAACTTTGGCCCATCATCTAACCAGGACTATCCAGTAAGTCAACTAATTAATGAAATGTCTAAATATTGGAATCAGATTAAATGGAATGATGTTTCTAGTAATGAGAATCATGTCCATGAAGCGGGCTTATTAAAGTTGAACTGTGACAAAGCATTGTTTGATCTAGAGTGGCAAGCCACTCTACAGTTTAAAGAAACAGTCAAAATGACAGTTGAGTGGTATAAGGCATATTATCAAAATAGAGAGCAATCAATGCATGATTTTTCGATTGGCCAAATTGAAGCATATACAAAATCTGCTAGGAAAAATAATATCTCTTGGGCTGATAATGATTAAAAATGTTGTGATTACACAATTGAATATAATTGACGCACCTGGCGGCAATATAATGCATGCAATAAAGAAAACTAGTGTGGGCTATGCAGGCTTTGAAGAGGCATACTTTTCTCAAATTGATAAAGGTGCCATAAAAGCATGGAAACGCCATAAGAGTATGACACTTAATTTGGTGGTTCCAGTGGGTGAGATAAAATTTGTACTGTTTGATGACAGGGATGCGTCAAGCAGTCTATTTCAAGAAGTTATAATCTCAAAGAGTAACTATTGTAGATTAACCGTTCCACCATTGGTATGGATGGGGTTTCAAGGCCTTTCAAGTAAAGGATCAATGTTGCTTAATATTGCCAATATTGAGCACAATCCTCATGAGGCTGAGCGTTTAGAAATTGATAAAATAAATTATAATTGGAGTATTGATTAATGAAAGTAATAATATTAGCAGGGGGGTTTGGCACTCGATTAAGTGAATATACAGAATCCATTCCAAAACCAATGGTTACTGTTGGCGGTAAGCCAATTATATGGCATATTATGAATACTTACGCCAAATTTGAACATAAAGATTTCTACCTTGCCTTGGGCTATAAATCTGAAATTATTAAAGAATATTTTCTAAATTATAGAACGCTAAATTCTGACTTTACTGTGGATTTATCCAATGGTAGTATTGCTGCACACCAACAAGACATAGTGGACTGGAGGGTTACTTTAGTAGATACAGGTCTCAATTCTATGACAGGAGGCAGAATCAAGAGAATGCGAGATTTTATTGGTGATGAGCCTTTCTTGGTTACTTATGGGGATGGAGTTGCAGATGTCAACCTAGATGCATTGGTAGAGTTTCATAAAAGCCATGGAAAGATGGTTACCGTGTCGGCAGTTCATCCTGGTGCTCGTTTTGGTGAATTGGATATTAACAATAACGTTGTTACTTCGTTTAAGGAGAAGCCACAAGTAACTCAAGGTTGGATTAATGGTGGTTATTTTGTTATTAATCCCGAGTTTTTTGATTTGATTGAAGGGGATAGCACTATATTAGAAAAAGAGCCTTTGGAAAAAGTTGCACAAATAGGGGAGTTGATGTCGTATCAACATGATGGGTTTTGGCAATGTATGGATACTAAGCGTGATAGAGATTTGCTAGAAGAGTTGTGGAAAACTAATAATGCCCCATGGGAATAAATGATCATCGATTGCTGGTTGTAGGTGGATCAGGGTTTATTGGCCAACATATTGTCAAAAAAGCTTTAAAGAAGGGTTTTAATGTAACGATTTTGACTAAAAATAAGCACAATGCCACTAATAAGCTAAATGATGTTGTATATCTAACCGCTGATATTAGTAGTAAAACAAGCATGCTGCCTATTTTAGAAGGAAAGGTATTTGATTATGTGATTAATTTGGGTGGCTATATTAACCACGCAAACTATTCAAATGGCGGCAGTGAAGTCTATGACGTTCACTTTAATGGAGTTAGAAACTTAGTTGATTGTTTAGATAGGCATAAGATAAAAGGATTTGTCCAAATAGGGAGTAGTGATGAATATGGTAGTAATCCGGCGCCACAGTCTGAAGTTCAAAGAGAGGCGCCCAATTCTTTATACTCTTGCGCTAAAGTTTCGGCAACCTATTTTTTACAAACTTTATATAAAACAGAAGGATTTCCTGCCATTATTTTAAGACCATTTCTTGTATACGGACCTGGACAGGGAGAAGGGAGGTTTATTCCTGAAATTATTAAGGGTTGTTTAAATAATCAGAAGTTTCCAGCCTCAAAAGGTAGGCAATTAAGAGATTTTTGTTTTGTTAATGACTTTGTCCAGGCTGTTTTTTTTGCTTTGAACAGTGATAATGCATATGGAGAAGTGATTAACATAGCTTCTGGAAAGCCTATTTCAATTGAAGAGGTTGTGAATAAAATTATAAATATTGTTCATTCTGGACGGCCTCAGTTTGGACAGATTCCTTATAGAAATGGTGAAAATATGGAGCTTTATGCTAATATATCAAAAGCAAATAGTATGTTAGATTGGCAGCCAAAAACATCGCTTGATAATGGTCTAAAGATAACAATTGACTCCTATACCTAAAACAACAATATAATTTTTACTTTATATATTTTTAATTGAATGAAAAAATCAAAACCACTTGTTAGTATCATTATGAACTGTCATAATGGTGAAACCTTCCTTAGGAAGGCAATTGATTCCATATATGCACAGACTTATTCAAATTGGGAAATTATTTTCTGGGATAATTGCTCAACTGACAATAGTGCATTTATTTCAAAATCTTATGATAAGAAGATAAAGTACCATTTATCAAATAAAAAAACCCCATTGGGTGAAGCAAGAAATTTAGCATTAAAAAAAACCATAGGAAAATATATTGCATTTCTTGATTGCGATGATCTTTATGAGTCTAAAAAACTTCAAAAACAAACCCTCTTTATGGAGGGTGGCGATTACTTGTATTGTTACGGAAGTTCAATAATTATAAATGAAAAGGGTAAGGAGATAGACCGTATAACGACCAATAATAAAAGTGGAAATATTTTTGGAAATCTTTTGGAAAATTATAACATTAACATGCAGACAGTAATGATTAGACGTGATGCATTAAATGACAGAAGTTTTAATACATCATTAACATTTTCCCCTGATTACAATCTCTTTATGAAGTTAGCATCTACTGGAAGGGTTGGTGTTATAAGTGACCACATAGTAAGGTATAGAAAAACAAATAATTCATTAACCGTTAATTCAACGTATAAAATATACAAGGAAAATAAATATACACTTGATCATTTGTGCAGTGATAAAAAACTGTTAAAAAAATATAACAAAGAATTTCGTTATGCTTATAAAAAGTTAAATTATGCCAAAGCTATATACCTTATAGAGGTTGAGGATTATAAGGGTGCGAGATCGGCATTCAAGCAAATTGTAAGTATTAAATTTAAATATAGGGTTTTTTATTACTTACTTTATCTTCCCGTTAGTAAAAAGTTTTTAATAAAAAAACTACTCGGATTTTAAAAAAATATTTATGATTATTGGAATTAATGCTACTTTTAAATTGCACGGGGGCGCCAAGACACATTTACTAGAATTTATTAAGTGGATAAGGTTGCTAAGGCCTGGATACCAATTAATTATTTATACAAGAAAAGAGAATTTACACGAGCTACATAAGGTTGATTTGATTGGCGTTAAACTAGTTACCATAAATGGAATATCAAAAAGTAATGTAATACGAGTTATTTGGGAGCAGTTAGTACTCCCTTTTACAGCAATAAAAATGAAAAACGATATATTATTTTGCCCGGGAAATATGTCGCCCATTTTAAACACCGTTAAGAAAAAAGTTCAATGGATTGGTACAATCGGACCTTTTTGCAATGAAATATATAAAGATATATCATTTCAGATGAAGCTAGAATTCTATTTTAATAAGATATTGATTTTGTTATCCGGACTAACTTCAGATGTTGTTATACATTCAACTGGGTATTCAATGCATTTGTTTATTGATAAATATTTTTTTAATAAAGATAAGCAATATTTAATTAATGCTGGCAAGGAAGATTACTTTTCACTGAAGGAGGGTGATTTACTTAAATCTGAAAAGTATTCAAATGACATGGTTGTTGTGTCACATTTATATAGATATAAAAATATTGAAAACCTTATTTACGCTTATTCAGAATTCATAAGCAATAGTAATGCCAATAATAAGCTACACATAATTGGCAGCCCTATCAATCTAAAATATTACCAATATTTGTTGGACTTGGTTAGAAATCTTAATTTAGTTGATAGGGTGATATTTTCAGGAGAGATGAAAAAAGAGGACTTAAGAGAAGTGTATTCATCATGTAAACTCTTTGTTTTTCCTTCATTTTGTGAAAGTAGTGGATATATTTTAATAGAGGCAATGTCCTGTGGGTCTCCAATTTTGGCATCAAACCGCACTGCTATACCATATACTTGTTCAGAGGCGGCTATTTATTTTGATCCAAAAGATGTTTCACAGTTGTCATTGTTAATGAGTCGAATGATGAATGAAAAATATAATTTAAAAGAAAGGAAAGAGGCATCATTATTACAAGCAAGTAAGATGCCTAATTACAAAGAATCGGTTGAAGATTTTTTATCTATTTTAGAAAACAAAGGAGGGTTATGATTATTCTTGGAGTTAGTGCTTATCATGGTGATTCGGCATCAGTGATGACGAATTGAAACAAATTCATAAAGATTTTGCAGCATCAGTGCAACTTAGATATGAGGAGGTTTTATTGGATATGCTGAATAATTTACAGAAAAAAACTGGCAATGATTCTATATGCATCTCTGGTGGGTGTGCTATGAATAGTGTGGCTAATGGAAAAGTTTTTACATTATCAAACTTATTTATCCCTCCACAGCCAGGGGATGCTGGTGGCGCCCTTGGGGCCACCACCTATACTTATGTTTATACGTCTGGTAAAAGATTAAAGTTTGATCCTATGCAGGCATACAAGGGCCCATCCTATAAAAATGATAACTTTATTAATGAGATTAAGTCAAATATTTCCACTCTTAAAAATATTACGATAAAGGTGACTTAAAATATCAATACTTAAATGAGTGTGATATTTATCTACAGCCTTCTCATACAGAAGGGTTAAGTAATCCTATGCTAGAAGCAATGTTTTGCAAGGTAGCTGATTACGACTACAAATGTTGGCCTTGCAAACGAGCTTTTATTAAATAAAGCTGCAGAGGTTGTGGTATATAAAAGAAAAGACTTAACTAACGCTATAGTAAAGGTAATACAGTCTGAGAAAATTATGGCGCAATATAAATGTAAATCTTATAAATTTGCTAATGATTTTTTTAGTTTTGAACAAAATATACATAATTATATTGATATCTTTAATCAAAAATAATTAAGAGTTAAAAAATAGGAGGAGGGTGGAATATGTACATATTAGGATTGAACGCTTACCATGGTGATAGTGCAGCGTGTATTTTTAAAGATGGTGTGTTAATTGCGGCAATTGAAGAAGAGAGATTGAGAAGAATTAAGCATTGGGCCGGATTCCCAAGTGAGTCAATTAAATTTTGCTTAGGGGAGTGTGATATTAGTATCGAAGATGTGAATTATATTACTATTTCAAGAGATCCATCTGCCAATATTTATAAGAAAATTACTCACAGTTTTAAACATGCTGTGAGTTTTAAAGTACTTAAAGATAGATTGAAAAACACAAGAAAAGTGAGATCTATTAAGCAGGAGCTATCTGATACTTTTTCTATTGATGAGACTGAAATTAAGGCAGAAGTTCATAATATTGAGCATCATAGGTCTCATATGGCAAGTGCATTTTTTGCAAGTCAATTTGAAGAGTCGGCAATATTATCAATTGATGGATTTGGGGATTTTACATCCACAATGATAGGAATTGGAAAAGGCAAGAAAATAGAGGTGCTTGATAGTGTTATTTATCCACATTCGGTTGGAGTATTTTATACTGCATTTACTCAATATTTAGGCTTCGAGCATTATGGTGATGAGTATAAAGTTATGGGTTTGAGTCCATATGGCAAGCCTACATTAGTTGAAAAAGTAAAAGATGTGATTCTTTTTAAGAATAATGGGCTTTTTGAAATAAATAAAAAATATTTTAAACACCCAAAAGAAGGTGTATCGATGAGTTGGGAGAATGGCGATCCATTTATTGAGAATATTTTCTCTGATTATATGGTTGAAGTATTCGGGAAGGCGCGATTAAAAGATGAAGAAATAACCCAATTTCATAAAGACTTGGCCTCTTCTATTCAAAAGGTTACGGAAGAATTGATATTTCATATATTGAATCATCTTCAAAGAAGAACAGGAATAAAGAATATATGCATTGCAGGTGGCGTCGCTCAAAATTCTGTCGCCAACGGGAAAATTTTAGATAACACTACTTTTGAAAATATGTACATACCACCTGCTGGACACGATGCAGGTACAGCTATAGGTAGTGCACTATGGTTATATAACCATATTCAAGGTAATGATAGAATCGATCCCATGCAGCATAGTTTCTTTGGCAGTCAGTTTTCTGATGGAGAGATTGAGAAGTTTCTAAGATCGGAAAACATAGAGTTCAAAAGATATAGTGATGAGGAGCTAAATGACAAAGTCAGCGATTGCCTGATTAATGCAGGTGTTGTTGGGTGGTTTCAAGGCAGGGCTGAGTTTGGTCCAAGGGCATTAGGGCATAGAAGTATTCTTGCCGACCCTACAAGGGATGATGCTAAAGAGATTTTAAATTTAAAGATTAAAAGAAGAGAGGCTTTTCGACCATTCGCCCCATCTATTTTAAGAGAGTATGTGGCAGAGTACTTTGAAAAAGTCGACAACGTACCCTTTATGGAAAAAGTTTTTCAAATTAAAGAGAGTAAAAGAGAGCTTCTTTCCGCTGTAACACACGTAGATGGAAGCGGAAGATTGCAAACGGTCGATAAGGATGTTGAGTCAAAATACTACGGATTAATACATGCTTTTTATCAGAAATCTGGCGTACCAATCCTTCTCAATACTTCGTTTAATGAAAATGAGCCCATTGTAAATACGCCGACTGAAGCGTATGCTTGTTTTGCCAGAACAAAAATGGATATGATTGTAATGGGGAATATTGTAATTGAAAGGAAAATGTTAATGCAATGATATTGAGTAATAGAAAAATAAATACTAGGAGTGCTATTTATCTTGTACTACCACTATTTATAGGCTTTATTGCTTCAATTATTATCTTGAATTATTTTTCACCAAATGATTCAGAGAATAAAATAAATTTTGATGAGTTGGCTCTTGGAAAGGACACAATGTTATATGCTGCCCAAGTAGATAATACTCAAGTTCATTGTCATAACCTTGAAGATGCTAGTCATTGTATTGATGGCTACAATAAAATATCTAAAGATATAAATAATGATGTAGTTTTATGGTTAGGTAATTCGCAACTTCATTCTATAAATCAAATGAAACCTGGTGACGAGACGGCAACCCCTATATTGCATAGAAATATTATTGATTTAAAAAAATATTTTATGACATTTTCCCAGCCAAATGCTAATTTACAGGAGCATTATGTGTTATTCAATTATTTAGCTAGTAAAGCCCCCATATCAACTCTTGTTTTACCTGTTGTATTTGATGATATGCGAGAAACAGGAATTCGCAAAAGTATAAGTGGCGCCTTTAAAGATCAACATGTTGTTAATGAGCTTAAAAAGACAAGTATTGGCAAAAGACTACTTTCAAATTATGACGATCAAGACATGACAGGAAATGATATGGCCGCTTTAGAGGAGACTGTACAAGAGAGAGTCGAGATTTTTTTAGATACTAAACTTGGATTATATTGGCAAATATGGAAAGAGCGCCCATCTTTGAGAGGAAGTTTTTTTTATGGATTTTTATACAACACTAGAAATTGGCTGTTTAATATTAATCCATCATCTATTCGTAAAGTGATACCTGGTAGATATATTGCAAACACCCAAGCTTTACATGCAATATTGAAAACTGCACAAGAAAAAAATATAAACGTATTGTTATATATTGTGCCTATACGTAATGATATTCAGATTCCATATGATTTAGTACAATATGCTAGTTTCAAAGAGGAGGTTGGTATTGTTGCCAATAAATATAACAATGTTATGTTTAAGAATTTAGAGGGACTGGTGCCTGCTAAGTTATGGGGAGCTAAAGCCTCAGCCTCCACAACAATTGGCAAAGAAGTAGAGGTAGACTTCATGCACTTTCAGGCAGGCGGACATCAAATTTTAGCCGATTCAATTTTACTTGAATTGCAATTGATATGGGAGCGGGGGAATATTAATGATATTTAACTCACTTACATATCTACTACTGCTTTTTTCCGTTGTTTTACTCTATTGGATATTGCCATATAGATC
>Ga0233449_1003352_pt1 | contig 11786 bp, 16 predicted proteins | sample SI_124_October20_FD_183012 | JGI IMG/M metagenome (GOLD analysis project Ga0233449, IMG submission 183012) | Seawater microbial communities from Saanich Inlet, British Columbia, Canada - SI_124_October2016_200_MG | ecosystem: Environmental > Aquatic > Marine > Inlet | place: Canada: British... | reverse complement strand
CAGCGAGATGATCTTCATGTGGTTCTTGGCGCGCAGCTCGCGCGGAACCGGTCCGAAGATACGGGTGCCGATCGGCTCCTTCTGGTTGTTGATCAGCACGGCCGCATTGCGGTCGAAGCGGATCACCGAACCGTCCAGGCGACGGATGTCCTTCGCCGTGCGAACGACGACCGCCTTCATGACGTCGCCCTTCTTCACGCGGCCACGCGGAATCGCTTCCTTGACCGACACGACGATGATGTCGCCCACATGGGCGTAACGACGCTTCGCGCCGCCGAGCACCTTGATGCACATGACGCGGCGTGCGCCCGAATTGTCCGCCACGTCGAGATTGGTTTGCATCTGGATCATGACGCAACCTCTTCCTTTCGCGCCCGTCTCGGGTCTCCCCGACGGCGGCGCGCTGTTCTAACGATCACCGAGGGCTCACGCCTTCGGCAGCACGACCCAACGCTTCAGCTTCGAGAGAGGCTTGCCCTCCTCGATGCTCACCACGTCACCCACCTTGAAGGCGTTGCCTTCGTCATGGGCGTGATAGTTCTTGGTGCGGCGCACCGTCTTCTTGAGCAGCGGATGGGTGAAGCGACGCTCCACCTTCACCACGACCGTCTTGTCCTGCTTGTCGCTGACGACGATGCCCTCGAGCACACGCTTCGGCATATGCCCTCTCCTTACTTCTTCTCGGCGCGCTTCTGCGCGGCGACGGTCTTCACGCGGGCGATGTCGCGGCGCACCTGGCGGACGCGGGCGACGTTCTCCAGCTGGCCGGTGGCCTTCTGGAAGCGCAGGTTGAACTGCTCCTTCTTCAGCTCACCGAGCTGGCCCTCGAGCTCGTCGAGGGTCTTGGTCCGGATCTCTTCGGCCTTCATGACCCCTCTCCTCACTCGGCGATGCGCTGGACGAAGCGCGTCTTGATCGGCAGCTTGGCAGCCGCCAGCTCGAGCGCCTTCTTGGCGACGTCCAGCGGAACGCCGTCGAGCTCGAACATGATGCGGCCCGGAGCCACCTTGGCGGCCCAGTACTCGTTGCCGCCCTTACCGGAGCCCATGCGGACCTCGGCAGGCTTCTTCGACACCGGGACGTCCGGGAAGATGCGGATCCAGACGCGGCCAGCGCGCTTCATTTCGCGCGTCATGGCACGGCGGGCGGCCTCGATCTGGCGCGCGGTGATGCGCTCCGGCTCGAGAGCCTTCAGGCCGAACTGGCCAAAGTTCAGGTCCGTGCCGCCCTTGGCAGCGCCGGAAATGCGCCCCTTGAACTGCTTGCGGAACTTGGTCTTCTTGGGCTGAAGCATGGTTCTAGACCTTCATCCTCACGCCGCGTCGCGGTCTTGACCGCGCGGACGGCGCGTCGAACCCTCGCCCTCGGACATCTTCTTGTCCTGGGCCATCGGGTCGTGCTCCATGATCTCGCCCTTGAAGATCCACACCTTCACGCCGCACGTCCCGTAGGTCGTGTAGGCCGTGCCGGTGCCGTAATCGACATCGGCGCGCAGGGTGTGCAGCGGCACGCGGCCTTCGCGATACCACTCGAGGCGGGCGATCTCGGCGCCGCCGAGGCGGCCCGAGCAGTTGATGCGGATGCCCTCGGCGCCGAGACGCATGGCCGACTGAACGGCCCGCTTCATGGCGCGACGGAAGGCGACGCGACGCTCGAGCTGCTGTGCGATCGACTCGGCCACCAGGGTCGCGTCGGTCTCGGGCTTGCGGATCTCGACGATGTTGATGACGACTTCGGCGTCGGTCATCCGCGAGACGGCCTTCTTAAGCTTGTCGATGTCGGCGCCCTTCTTGCCGATCACGATGCCCGGGCGAGCCGAGTGAACCGTGACGCGGCACTTCCGGTGCGGACGCTCGATGACGATCTTCGAGACGGCGGCCTGCTTCAGCAGCTTCATCAGCTCACGGCGGATCTTGAGATCCTCGTGCAGGAGCTTGCTGTACTCGCCCTTGTTGGCGAACCAGCGGCTGTCCCAGGTGCGGTTGATGCCGAGGCGAAAACCGATCGGATTGATCTTCTGACCCATCGCTCTCTCCTCAGGCCTTGGCCGCCTCGACCTGACGAACGACGATCGTCAGGTGCGAGAACGGCTTCTCGATCCGGGCGCCGCGGCCGCGGGCACGGGCATGGAAACGCTTCATTACGAAGGCCTTGCCGACATGGGCTTCGGCGACCACCAGGTCGTCGACGTCGAGATCATGGTTGTTCTCGGCGTTGGCGATGGCGCTCTCCAGGCACTTCTTGACGTCGCCGGCGATCCGCTTGCGCGAGAACTGCAGGTCGGCGAGCGCAGAGGATGCCTTCTTGCCGCGGATCAGCTGCGCAACAAGGTTCAGCTTCTGCGGGCTGACGCGAAGCATGCGGGCTACCGCCTTTGCTTCGTTATCCGGGAGAACCCGTTCGCGCTTTGGTTTGCTCATGACTAAGTCCTCAAGCCCTTACTTCTTGGCTTTCTTGTCGCCCGAATGGCCGTGGAAGGTCCGCGTCGGCGAGAACTCGCCGAACTTGTGACCGACCATTTCCTCGTTCACTGCGACCGGAACATGCTTCTGACCGTTGTAGACGCCGAAGGTGAGCCCCACGAACTGCGGGAGGATCGTCGAGCGGCGGCTCCAGATCTTGATAACGTCGTGACGGCCGGACGAACGCGCGGCATCTGCCTTCTTGAGCAGAGAGCCTTCAACGAACGGGCCTTTCCAGACTGAACGAACCATGTCCGGCGATCCTTACTTCTTCTTCCGCTTGTGGCGGCTGATGAGAATGAACTTGTTTGTCGACTTGTTAGAACGCGTCTTCTTGCCCTTGGTCGGCTTGCCCCACGGAGTAACCGGGTGACGGCCGCCCGAGGTGCGGCCTTCGCCGCCGCCGTGCGGATGGTCGACTGGGTTCATCACGACGCCGCGGTTATGCGGACGACGGCCCATCCAACGCTTACGACCGGCCTTGCCGATCGAGATGTTCATGTGATCCGGGTTCGACACCGCACCGATGGTGCCGATGCAGCGGCCGTGAACCAGGCGCTGTTCGCCCGAGCTCAAGCGCAGGATCACGAAATCATGGTCGCGGCCGACGATCTGGGCGTAGGTGCCCGCGGAGCGAGCGATCTGGCCGCCCTTCCCGATCTTCAGCTCGACGTTGTGCACGATGGTGCCGACCGGCATGTTGCCGAGCGGCATGACGTTGCCCGGCTTCACGTCGACGTAGCTGCCGGCGACAACGGTGTCGCCAACGGCCAGACGCTGCGGCGCCAGGATGTAGGCCTGCTCGCCATCGGCGTACTTGATCAGCGCGATGAACGCGGTGCGGTTCGGATCGTACTCGAGACGCTCGACCTTGGCCGGCACGTCGGTCTTCTTACGCTTGAAGTCGACGATGCGGTACGTCTGCTTGTGGCCACCGCCGCGGAAACGCACGGTGATGCGGCCGGTATTGCCACGTCCGCCGGACGAGTGCTTGCCTTCGGTCAAAGCCTTGACGGGCTTGCCCTTGTACAGCGCCGAACGATCGACCATCACCAGCTGGCGCTGGCCGGGCGTCGTGGGGTTGAATGTTTTCAATGCCATCGTCGTGTGCCTTACAGTCCGGTGGTCACGTCGATGCGATGACCTTCTTCGAGGGTCACGATCGCGCGCTTCGTATCCGACTGAGAACCGAACTGGCCGCGGAAGACTTTCGTCTTGCCCTTGCGGACCAGCGTGTTGACGCTCTTCACCTTGACGTCGAACAGCTTCTCAATCGCGTCCTTGATCTGCGGCTTGGTCGCCTTCGCCGCGACCTTGAACACAACCTTGTTGTGCTCGGAAGCCACGGTCGCTTTTTCGGTCACGACCGGCGCGACAATGATGTCGTAATGACGCGCATCCTGAGTCTTCATTTGAAGCGCGCCTCCAACGCATCGAGAGCGGCCTTGGTCAGAACGAGTTTCTGACGGCGCAGAATGTCATAGACGTTGATGCCCTGAACCGGCAGCACGTCGATGTGCGGAATGTTACGCGCAGCAGTCGCGAAACCAGTGTTCACTTCGGCGCCGTCAATGATCAGCGCGTTGGTGATCTCCAGACCCGAGAAGTGTCCGAGCAGCGCCTTGGTCTTGGCTTCCTTCAGATCGGCGTTCTCGATCACGATGAGACCGCCGTCCTTGGCCTTCGCCGACAGGGCGTGCCGCAGACCGAGCGCGCGAACCTTCTTCGGCAGATCGTGCGCATGGGAGCGAACGACCGGACCGAACGCACGGCCACCGCCGCGGAACTGCGGAACGCGAGCCGAACCGTGACGAGCACCGCCGGTGCCCTTCTGCTTGTACATCTTCTTGCCGGTGCGCCAGACTTCAGCGCGGCCCTTGGTCTTGTGGGTGCCGGCCTGACGCTTGGCGAGCTGCCAGTTGACGACGCGCTGGATCAGATCCTTGCGCGGCTCAAGACCGAAGATCTCGTCCGACAGCTGAACGGAGCCAGCCGACTTACCTTCCAGGGTTGTGACCTTCAATTCCATCACGCACCCTCCTCTGCCGGAGCCGCTTCAGGAGCAGCGTCGGTTCCGCCAGCCAGCTTGAACTTGCCGGGCTTCGGCGCATCCTTCGGCAATGCTTTCTTCACGGCATCGCGCACGGTGATCCATCCGCCCTTGGAGCCGGGAACGGCACCTTCGATGAGCAGAAGTCCGCGCGCCACGTCCGTCTGGACGACGCGCAGGTTCAGCGTGGTGATCCGATCGACGCCCATGTGGCCGGGCATCTTCTTGTTCTTGAAGGTCTTGCCGGGATCCTGACGGCCGCCGGTCGAACCGATCGAACGGTGCGAGACCGAGACGCCGTGGGTTGCGCGCAAGCCGCCGAAATTCCAGCGCTTCATGCCGCCGGCGAAGCCCTTACCGACCGAGGTGCCCGTCACGTCGACGAACTGGCCGACAACGAAATGGTCCGCCTGGATTTCCGCGCCGACCGGGATCAGCGAGTCTTCCGAGACGCGGAATTCCGCGACCTTGCGCTTTGGCTCGACCTTGGCGACGGCGAACTGGCCGCGCTCAGCCTTCGGCAGATAGACGCTTTTGCGCGAGCCCGAACCGAGCTGCAAAGCGACATAACCGTTCTTGTCAGTGGTGCGATGGCCAACAACCTGGCAATTGCCCAACTTGAGCACAGTCACAGGGATATGTTCACCGGTCTCCGTAAAGACCCGCGTCATCCCGACCTTTTGTGCGATCACTCCGGAGCGCATCGGCGTGCTTCCTGTCTTTCTGTCCGCGATCTGCGAACTTAACAAAAATTCTTACAGCTTGATCTCGACGTCGACACCTGCGGCCAGGTCGAGCTTCATCAGCGCGTCCACGGTCTGGGGGGTCGGATCGACGATATCGAGAAGGCGCTTGTGAGTGCGCATCTCGAACTGCTCGCGGCTCTTCTTGTCGACGTGCGGCGAACGGTTGACGGTGAACTTCTCGATGCGCGTCGGAAGCGGAATGGGTCCGCGAACCTGTGCACCGGTGCGTTTTGCCGTGTTCACGATCTCGCGGGTCGACGTATCGAGAATCCGATGGTCGAACGCCTTGAGACGAATGCGAATATTCTGGCCGTTCATTGCCGCTGTCTTTCTTGTCCGTCACGACCGGTCAGCCCGGCCATCCACGTTTTTTATTCAGAGGGTCGTGAATGCCCGGTCTTCCGACCGGGCATGCGACGGATCGTTTGTTACTCGATGATGCTGGAGACGACGCCCGAACCAACGGTGCGGCCGCCTTCACGGATCGCGAAGCGAAGCTTCTCTTCCATCGCGATCGGCACGATCAGGTGCACTTCCATCGCAATGTTGTCGCCCGGCATCACCATTTCGGTGCCTTCCGGCAGGTGAACGACGCCGGTCACGTCGGTCGTGCGGAAGTAGAACTGCGGACGGTAGTTGGTGAAGAACGGCGTGTGACGGCCACCCTCTTCCTTGGTGAGGATGTATGCCTCAGCCTTGAACTTGGTGTGCGGCTTGACCGAACCCGGCTTGCAGAGAATCTGGCCGCGCTCGACTTCCTCGCGCTTGGTGCCGCGAAGCAGCGCACCGATGTTGTCGCCAGCCTGGCCCTGATCGAGCAGCTTGCGGAACATTTCAACGCCGGTAACGATGGTCTTCTGGGTGTCCTTCAGACCGACGATTTCGATTTCTTCGCCAACCTTGATGATACCGCGCTCGACACGGCCGGTGACGACGGTGCCACGGCCCGAGATCGAGAACACGTCTTCGACCGGCATCAGGAACGGCTGGTCAATCGGACGCGCCGGCTGCGGAATGTTTTCGTCGACGGCCTTCATGAGCGCCAGAACGGCGTCGTGGCCGAGTGCCGGATCCTTGTTCTCGAGCGCTGCGAGCGCCGAGCCGCGGATGATCGGAATATCGTCGCCCGGGAAGTTGTACTTCGAGAGCAGTTCGCGAACTTCCATCTCGACCAGTTCGAGCAATTCCGGATCGTCGACCATGTCGCACTTGTTCAGGAACACGACGATCGCGGGAACGCCGACCTGACGGGCGAGCAGGATGTGCTCGCGGGTCTGCGGCATCGGGCCGTCAGCAGCGGACACGACGAGGATCGCACCGTCCATCTGCGCAGCGCCGGTGATCATGTTCTTCACGTAGTCGGCGTGGCCGGGGCAGTCGACGTGCGCGTAGTGGCGGTTCGCGGTCTCGTACTCGACGTGAGCGGTCGAGATGGTGATGCCGCGCGCCTTTTCTTCGGGCGCCTTGTCGATCTGGTCGTATGCCGTGAACGTTGCACCGCCCGTTTCAGCCAGAATCTTGGTGATCGCTGCGGTCAGCGATGTCTTGCCATGGTCGACGTGACCGATGGTGCCGATGTTACAGTGCGGTTTGTTACGTTCAAATTTAGCTTTAGCCATGACGTTCTCCGTTCAACTTTGACTTGCGTCAAAGAAATCAAGCAAACTTCTTCTGGACTTCTGCCGACACGTTGGCCGGCGCTTCAGCGTAGTGATCGAATTGCATCGTGAAGGTCGCGCGGCCCTGGCTCATCGAGCGCAGGTTGTTCACGTAACCGAACATGTTCATCAGCGGCACCATCGCGTTGACGACGTTGGCGTTGCCGCGCATGTCCTGACCCTGGATCTGGCCGCGGCGGGAGTTGAGATCGCCGATCACCGAACCGGTGTAATCCTCAGGCGTCACCACCTCGACCTTCATGATCGGCTCGAGGAGGACCGACTTGCCCTTCTGAAGCGCTTCACGGAACGCAGCGCGCGCCGCGATTTCGAAGGCGAGCGCCGACGAGTCGACGTCGTGATACTTGCCGTCCACGAGCGAAACCTTGACGTCAACCACCGGGAAGCCGGCGACGACGCCCGACCCCATCACGCTGTTGAGGCCCTTTTCGACACCCGGGATGTATTCCTTCGGAACAGCACCGCCGACGATCTTCGATTCGAATTCATAGCCAGCACCCGGCTCGTTCGGCTCGACCACGATCGACACTTCAGCGAACTGACCGGTACCGCCGGTCTGCTTCTTGTGGGTGTACTTGACCTCGGCCTTCTTGGTGATCTTCTCGCGGAACGCCACCTGCGGCGCGCCAATGTTGGCGTCGACCTTGTAGGTGCGGCGGAGAATATCGACCTTGATGTCGAGATGGAGTTCGCCCATGCCCTTCAGGATGGTCTGGCCGGACTCGTGGTCGGTCGACACGCGGAACGAAGGATCTTCGTTCGCTAGCTTCGCCAGAGCGACGCCCAGCTTTTCCTGATCGGCCTTCGACTTCGGCTCGATCGCGATTTCGATGACCGGCTCCGGGAATTCCATCTTTTCAAGGATGACCGGATGGTCGGAATCGCACAGCGTGTCGCCGGTGCGAGCTTCCTTGAGGCCAGCTAGCGCGACGATATCGCCAGCGTAGGCTTCCTTGATGTCTTCGCGGTTGTTCGCATGCATCAACAGCATGCGGCCGATGCGTTCTTTCTTGTCGCGGGTCGAATTGATGACGCCGGTGCCGCTGACGAGAACGCCCGAATAGATGCGGCAGAAAGTGATGGTGCCGACGAACGGATCGTCCATGATCTTGAACGCGAGCAGAGCCAGCGGCTCCTTGTCGTCAGCCTTGCGCACGACCTCGTTGCCGTCCTCATCGGTGCCCTTGATCGCAGGCACGTCGAGCGGCGACGGCAGGTAAGCAACAACTGCGTCGAGCAGCGGCTGAACACCCTTGTTCTTGAACGCGGTACCGCAGAGAACCGGATAGAAAGCACCGGTGAGCACTGCCTTACGGATCAAGCGCTTCAGGGTCGCCTCGTCCGGCTCATTGCCGTCGAGATAGGCAGCCATGGCATCGTCGTCGAGCTCGACGGCGGCTTCGACCAGCTTCTCGCGATATTCCTTCGCCTTGTCGGCGAGGTCCGCAGGAATTGCCTCAACGTCGTACATCGAACCCAGAGAGTCCTGATTGTAGACCAGGGCCTCCATGCGAACGAGGTCGATCATGCCCTTGAAGTTATTCTCGGAACCGATCGGCAACTGAATCGCGATCGGCTTAGCACCGAGACGATCGATGATGTCCTGCAGGCACTTGTAGAAGTCAGCGCCGGTCTTATCCATCTTGTTGGCGAAGACGATGCGCGGAACGCGATACTTGTCGCCCTGACGCCAGACGGTCTCGGTCTGCGGCTCGACGCCCTGGTTGGAGTCGAGAACGCAAACGGCGCCGTCGAGCACGCGCAGCGAACGCTCGACTTCAATGGTGAAGTCGACGTGGCCGGGGGTGTCGATGATGTTCAGACGCTTGCCGTTCCAGAACGCGGTCGTAGCGGCCGACGTAATGGTAATGCCCCGCTCCTGCTCCTGCGTCATCCAGTCCATCGTCGCGGCACCTTCGTGCACTTCGCCGATTTTGTGGCTCTTGCCGGTATAATAGAGGATGCGCTCGGTCGTCGTCGTTTTACCGGCGTCGATGTGCGCCATGATACCGAAATTACGGTAATCCTCAATGGCATGAAGGCGGGGCATAGGAGCTGTCCTTAATTTCCGTTCGTTTCGCCGTTACCAGCGATAGTGCGAGAAGGCACGGTTGGCTTCCGCCATCTTGTGCACGTCTTCACGCTTCTTGACCGCGTTGCCACGATTGTTCGACGCATCGAGCAGCTCAGCGGAGAGCCGCTCGGTCATCGTCTTCTCGTTGCGGCCACGCGCGGCCGTAATGATCCAGCGGATGCCCAGCGCCTGACGGCGCACGGAGCGAACTTCAACCGGCACCTGGTAGGTGGCGCCACCAACACGGCGCGAACGCACTTCGATGGTCGGCATGACGTTTTCCAGCGCCTGCTCAAACACCGGCAGCGGGCCCTGCTTGGTCTTGTTCTCGATCATCTCGAGCGCACCGTAAACGATGCTTTCGGCGGCAGATTTCTTGCCGTCATACATGATCGAATTCATGAACTTCGTGATGATGACGTTCCCGAACTTCGGATCCGGGTTCACTTCACGCTTTTCTGCAGAATGGCGACGCGACATTGATCAGATCCCCGATTACTTCGGACGCTTCGCGCCGTACTTCGAACGGCGCTGCTTGCGGTTCTTGACGCCCTGCGTATCGAGGACGCCGCGGAGAATGTGGTAACGAACGCCGGGCAAATCCTTGACGCGGCCGCCGCGGATCATGACCACCGAGTGCTCCTGAAGGTTGTGGCCTTCACCCGGAATGTAGCCGATGACCTCGAAGCCGTTGGTCAGACGCACCTTGGCGACCTTACGAAGCGCAGAGTTCGGCTTCTTCGGGGTCGTCGTATAGACGCGCGTGCAAACGCCACGTTTCTGCGGCGACTGCTGCAGCGCTGGCACCTTCTTGCGCGACTTCTGCGCTTCGCGCGGATTCGCGATCAGCTGGTTGATCGTCGGCATCGTTCACCCTTGTTCGCGCGAAACCTTATCGGCTCCGCAAATTCGTTCGGGGCCACCGCCCCACTCGCTTCACGCCGACCCATCAACTTCGCACCGCGCGTTTGATCGCGCAAAACGAAATCACGCCAACCATTCATTTCTGAACGGAAAGCGCTTGACGCCACAGAGGACCGCAGCTCGCCTGTTCGGCTCACCGAGATCATGCATCCGAGACTGATCTCAGGAGCTACTGCTCTTAAGACCAAATATTGTCCTGGCATTGCCTGGCTAGTGCCGACAGCGTTTGAGCGACGTTCGTCGAGGTTGGTGCCAAATCATCCCGTGGGGCTGAAATGGTGGTCCGTTCCGACGTAAGAGAAGCTCACCGCCTGTCGTGAAGTGGCCGGGTTTTATAAGCCATGCACACCCAAGTCAAGGCTAAACGACATTGCAAAAGCGCAAGCGGCAGAGCCACTTCTTGCACTCTCGGCGAAAGCCCGAACGGGTTGTTTATGACAGACCCTGCGAATCCGCGCAGCGCCGATTCTGCGGATTCCACAGGCTGCTGATCCGGTCAGACGGGGAACCTCCGAACGCGCGGTGTGGGGCGGGCACACCGACATGGGTGCCTCATGGGCAGGCCCGCGCAGCCAAATCTTTAGTAAACTTGTTGTATTTCAATTGCTTATGAGGATTTCCGCGCAAATCACTCGCGCTCATGCCGTCGGAGCCAGCCGCCGCTTTGCCGGAATCAGAGAGGTCGACCGCAGCCAGTCCCGCAGATCGCGCAGCCGCTCATAGCCGTACTGACGGGCGGCCTCCATGCCGAACACCAGCAAATGGCTGGAGCCGACATCGACCACCATGTCGACCATGGTTTTCCGGCCGGTCCAGATCTGGGCCATGAAACTCCCCTCCGCCGAGCACGAATCGATGGCCTGCACATCGGTCGCTGCGAAGAGTTGCTCGGTCATTTTGTCGACCAGCAGCACGCCCGGCGAGTACCTGGCGAATTCGGCGTCGAACGCGATTTTCCAGGTGTAGGCTGTGGTGCCGCAATACATCAGCACCTGGGCTGCAATGACCCGCCCGTCGAGGCGCAACAGGGCCACCGAGGCATTGCCGTCGGCCGCAAGGTCGCCAATCAGCCGCCGGGTGAATTCGGTATCCCGCTCGCTGCACAGGATGGCCGTGCCCTTGTCCCCTTTCCAGCTTCGCCTTTCGAGATCGAGGAACTGTTCGAAGGCGGCCTTGGTCGGGCCCGCGATGCGCTCGTTGACCATCTGCAGGTTGCCCAGAGCCGACAGCCTGTTCCAGTCCTGCCGCAACTTCTTGCGGGTCGAGCCCGACGTCTTCACGCCCTTCTCCCGCGACACCGACGGCCGCAGGCTGCGGGTCAGCGTCAGATGCGCGTGATGCTCGTCCGCGATCAGCTTCTGAATTGCCGCATAGGCCTGCGAGTCGGCATCCATTTCCTTCAGGCTGACGACATTCGGCAGCGCGGGGTTTTTGCGGATCGCGGCAAAGAACGCAGGCATAACCTCGGCGGCAAAGGCAGGATCAATCACCGGCGTCGACAGAAATGCATAGTTGTAAGGGCGGGCCTCGAGCAGTGCCGGCCAGAACATCATGACGTTGCGATGCTGCAAGGCCCAGAGCCCCACCAGCCGTGTGGACTCGGCGCCCTCTTCCCATGCCATGAGCACGTGAACCGCCGCGAACATGGTGTCGAACGCCGCCTTGAGCGCGACCGGATTCATGAATGCGTTGCCGGGCGCGCGGCGGATGAGATCATTCCACTGCGCGGTAAGGTCCTGGCCCGGCGATGCGACGGTAACTGAAATCATGAAGGCCAAACCTGCGTCGAAGCGAGTCGAAGCCGCATTCTCGCGGTGCCGGATTGCGGTGCAAGACCGTGATCCAGAAACC
>Ga0233449_1003348_pt1 | contig 11791 bp, 8 predicted proteins | sample SI_124_October20_FD_183012 | JGI IMG/M metagenome (GOLD analysis project Ga0233449, IMG submission 183012) | Seawater microbial communities from Saanich Inlet, British Columbia, Canada - SI_124_October2016_200_MG | ecosystem: Environmental > Aquatic > Marine > Inlet | place: Canada: British... | reverse complement strand
CCGAACAGTGAACCAATTCCCAATGAAAGAAGGGGATCGGTGATATTGCTTCCAATCAATGTTCCAATTGAAATCCCAGGGGCCTTTTTTATCGCGCCCATAACCGCGGTGGATAGCTCCGGTAGTCCTGTTGCTGCACCCACCAAGACCACTCCAATGAATGCCTCAGAAAGCCCGTTGGCCTTTGCAATAAAAATAGCGCTATCCAATACCAATTCTCCAGAAAAAATAAGAACCGCGACCCCCACTAGAATCTCTCCTATTCGAAGCCACAGAGAATGTCCTTTTCGTTTATGTTTACCCTTATCTTTGGCCTCCGCCTTGAGTTCATCATGAGAAAAAGTGTACCAAATATAAGCACCATAGACCGCTATTAGTATTAGTCCCTCAAAAGGAGTGAGGCGCATTCCCGTCCATAAAAAAAATGAGAACAAAGAAATAGAGGCAATGAGCATCCGACCATCAACAGCCAACGCTTTTTTTCGAACTTTAATATTATGAATGATTCCAGCAATTCCTAGAATTAAGGTGATTTGAGTGAGGCAAGATCCCACCATAGCTCCAATCGCAATATCAGCGGTTCCACGAATCCCGGAATAACTTGTCACCATAATTTCGGGGAGTGATGTTCCAATACTAACAATCGTTAACCCAATGAGGAGTTGAGAAACTCCCAATCGTTTCGCTATGGCTTTTCCTCCACTAACAACACGTTCCGAACCGAACCAAAGTCCCGTTAAGCCTAAAATGAGAAGTAGAAGTTGAGTGAGCATAAGTAAAAATTATCCACTAATTATACCACGGAAAATGGACTAGCCATAGATAAAAGGCCCTAAAAGTGGTATAATAAACTATAATATTTGAACCTCAAACCCAACTAAATGTTAATCATTCCCGCTCTATACATTCAAAAAGGTCGACTGGTCTCTCTCTATAAGGGACAGGAGAGCTCGCAGAAGAAGGTCTATGCTAAGACGCCATTCAACATGGCAAAGATTTTTCAAAAGCAAGGAGCTTCCATCATTCATCTCATTGATTTGGATGGAAGTGAAGCAGGGGAAATGAAAAATTTGAAAATGGTGACACAGATGGCTAAAACCCTCCATGTGCCGATTGAGTACGGGGGAGGAATTCGAAAGATAGACGAGATCATTCAACTCTTCGAGGCAGGGGTTAGCCGCATCATTTTAGGTGTTTCGGCTCGTGCGCTTATTCCCGAAGCATTGTCGCTGTATGGCCCCGAAAAGATCATTTTTGGGATCAAAGCACGTCGACATATGGTGGAGTCAGATTCATTAGCAGAGGACTCTGATGAAGTCATCGAGATGGCGAAACTAGTGGTCGACAAAGGAATCACACAGATTGTATACAAAGACCTTCAACGTATCGGAACGCTCTATCATCCCAATTATGATGACGTCGATAATCTAATAGTGGCACTGGGCGATCGTGCGCGAATTTATTCTTCTGGGGGAGTGGCGGCGATGGATGATTTTAGAATTTTGGAAACCATTGGAGTGAGCGGAGTGATTGTGAGTCGCGCGTTCATTGAACACAAAATCAGCCTGTCCAAAGGAATCCAAGACTATGAAACCGATCAGGATCGTTTAGGTTTGAGTGTTTGATCTTCGATGATCCGATGAATGTGCAATACGCCATCAACGGTTTCAATAGAATCAAAGGCTTTTTTGAGTTGCTTAAGATCCATGACTTCAATCACGAGATCAACCCACGCTTGATCTGATTCATCACCAGGTCGCACACCGATTTGGTAAATATTTACACCAACATTCGCTAAATTCATTCCCATATCACGGAGTAATCCAACACGATCATCTGATTCAATCCCTAGTTTAACGCGGAAATAAGGAGTTGTTTGTGACTTAAGCGTCCCAACCAAACGTGTTCCATTTCCTCGGTACTGAATTTTAGAAAGTGGGGTTTTATAGCCTCGTTCAGTCCGACATGGAGTTCCCAATAATTCATCTTTTGTATAGAGGGCTTCTAGGAAATCATGTTCGGAAATAATTCCCAATCCGATTTGTTCAATGAACTCTTCCCATTTAGTCACTTCAAATATATGGATGAGATGTTCTTTTTGTTCGGACGATAATTTCTTAACAGAAGAACCCGCGTATCGATGAAGCTCTTTTTCTAAAAAGTTAAGCCCTTCTTTCTGTATCTTAGCTTTTGGCTGATCTTTCAAAGAATCTCGAATCTTATTTCGTGCCAAATTGGTCTTAACTTTGTTTAGCCATTCGCGGCGTGGATATTTTTGACGTTTTGAGATGATCACTTTTACGGTGTCTCCTGTTTGAAGAGTGGTGGTGATTGGGGACTCTTTTCCATTGCGATACATCCCCACGGCGTGATCGCCAACATGGGTGTGTATGTGATAAGAAAAATCAATCCCATTGGCTCCTTGAGGAAGATCAATCACATCACCTTTTGGAGTGAAGACGAAAATCCGATCCTGTAAAACATCTAACTTTAAATTCTCAATAAAATCATAATTACTTTTTAGTTCTTTTTGTAAATCCAAAACTTTTTGTACCCAGGCGGAGCGTCGACGAATCACTTCATCCGATTCCGTGTTGTCAGTTTTTTGGCGTTGTTTGTAAAAATAGTGAGCGGCAATTCCAAATTGCGCATCAAAATGCATCTCATGAGTTCGAAGTTGAAATTCAGTCGGAGTTCCATCAATCCCAAAAACCGTGGTGTGCAAGCTTTGGTAACCATTGGCTTTTGGCACGGCAATATAATCTTTAATTCGCCCCGACTTAGGACGGAATAGAGAGTGAATGATTCCTAGGATTTTATAGCAATCCACCCGCTGTTCTGTGATCACACGTAAAGCCAATAAATCATTTAGATCAGACAATTGGCGACCAGTGTCCACCATTTTTCGAAAAATACTGTAGAGCGTTTTTGGACGTGACTCAATATCAGCCTCAATCCCATGTTGTTTCATGAGATGTTGAACCTGTTTGGTGGTTTCCTTAAGCAGTCGTTGATGTTGAAGATGACTTCGTTTCATCTGAGTAGATAATTCTTCGAATTCCTTTGGATAAAGGTATTTAAAACAAAGATCTTCAAGTTTTGATTTAACTTCCCATATCCCCAATAGATCAGCGATCGGCACATAAATTTCCATGGTTTCCTTGGCAATCCGTTCTTGTTTATCGGGACGAACAAAATCAAGCGTCCCCATATTATGAAGACGATCCGCCAATTTAATCAAAATGATTCGTAGATCTTTTGCACTATGTAGAAAGAATTTCTTCAAAGATTGAATCTGACGAGCGACCATGTCGTCTCGGTATTTCATCTTGCTCAACTTAGTCACTCCATCCACAAGGAAAGCAATTTTTTTGCCAAACTTTTTTTCAACATCCTTGATTGTGAACTCCGTGTCTTCGGGTACATCATGAAGAAGGCAAGCGATGAGCGTGTCTTGATCCACTTGAAGCCTAGTCAGCACCAACGCAGCAGAAAGAGGGTGGGTGATGTAGGGAGATCCATCCATTCGCTTTTGTCCTTTGTGCGCGTCACGAGCAAATTCATACGCCGTTCTAACCGCCTCTTCATCTAATGAAGGGAGGTAAGTTTTAGCCGATTTTATGAGCGTTCCAATTTGCATGAGTAGAGACCAAATGTTAGAACTAATTATGCCAGACCTTAAGGTCAAAGTAAAAAAGTAATAATACTCTTATGAAAATAGCCGTTCTCCTTTCCGGAGGTGTTGATAGTTCAGTTGCGTTACGTTTGTTGCACGAGCAAGGACATGAACTGACCGCATTTTATCTAAAGATTTGGTTAGAAGATGAATTGTCATATTTGGGAGACTGTCCATGGGAAGAAGATTTGGATTACGCTCGTAGGGTTTGCGAAGCAGTGAATGTTCCTCTCGAAGTCATTCCTATGCAGAAAGAGTATTGGGACAAAGTGGTTAAATACACCATTAGTGAGGTGAAGGCTGGTCGCACGCCAAATCCAGATATCTTATGTAATCAACAGATAAAATTTGGGGCATTCTATGAAAAGATAGGAGACGAATACGATAAAGTAGCCAGTGGACATTATGCCGGAGTGGAAGAGGAAGACGGGATCTTTTATTTAAAGACAGTCCCTGACCCAATCAAAGATCAAACCTATTTCCTTTCACAACTTAGCCAAGAACAGATCAGTCGAGTTTTGTTTCCTCTAGCGGATTACAAAAAAGAAGAAGTGAGGCAATTGGCTCAAAAATTTGATCTTCCAAACAAAGCGCGAAAAGATAGCCAAGGGATTTGTTTCTTGGGTAAATTTAAATTCAAAGATTTTGTTAAACACCATTTGGGTGAAGAAAAAGGAGATTTAATAGAACTTGAGACGGGCGAAAAGATAGGGGAGCACAATGGTTTTTGGTATCACACCATCGGTCAACGACAGGGTTTAGGTTTGAGTGGTGGGCCATGGTTTGTTGTTAAGAAAGACGTTGAAAAGAACATCGTTTACATCTCACGTGACTATCATTCCGAAGATAAAGTGAGAGATTCGTTTGATGTAGGAGAGATAAAGTGGATTTCTGGGTATGAGCCCAAAATCAATCATCCCGTCAATTTGCGCATTAAAATCCGCCACGGAGAGCATTCTTACCAGGCAGAAGTGACATTTAGTAGCCCAGAAAGTGCCGCCATTCACCTCAAAGAGTCAGATCAAGGGATTGCCTCAGGCCAATTCACCGCATTTTATAGGGGTGACACATGTCTAGGAAGTGGGGTGATTCAGTAGTGTGAGTGGAAAAAAAGACCATTTTAAGGTATAATTATTAGATTAATTAACCATTAGAAATGGGACACAACGGAGATAATTTAGGCTCAGAACAACAAGACACCGGTTCCGAAGACATCGATACAGGGATTGAGGCCGTGGACACAACCACGGAACGATCCGATTTAATTGATGAAATCATTGATGGACCTCATGATATTTCGATTGAGAGTTTTATTAGAAATGGTTCAGTGGATTTAGAAGCGGCAGAACTATACAAAGATTCCATTCCCACCAATGTTTTAGAAACATTGAATCAAATGGAGCCAGGATTATTATTTGATCTTTACGTTGAGGAACAAGAAAATGGAGAATATTTGGTTGATTTTGGCGGTAATTTAGAAGCGGACGAAACCGTTGGATTGAGTCAACTATTGAGAGGGCATTCGATGAGTGCAGAGTTTGTTTTAACAGGTATAAGAGCACTAACCGTCACAGATTATGATGGGGAAACAAAAACATCAAAAAGAGAAGGTTTAATGGGGAATTTTTATGCAGCAAATGGCAGATATCAAGAAATTCATAGTGGCTATGTATTTAAAGTAGATCTAGAAAATGGTTACGATGAAGCAATTGAGGCACGTGTAGACGAGGCGATTGCCGATGCTGAGATGGAATTAGAAAATCTTCCACCAGATTTCTTGGAAGAGGTCGACACTAGCGAGGTGAGCTTAGGCCGATTTGAGTGGAATGAAGTTGGAGAAACTTATGAAAAAGTGGAAGAAGTGAGTAGGGAGTCATTGTTGAAGCACGTTTATTTGGAAGCTCTATTAAATGATGTTGATCCATTCCTAGCACTCTCAGTTCTTGAAAATGAAATTTCAACAAACACACTCGATGAGAAATTTGAAAGTCGATTGCAATGGACCATTCGAGGAATCAAAGATTATGAAATGAGTTACGAGCAACGATTCAACGAAAAACCAAAAGATGAAAATGGCATGTACACAGGCGAATTTCTTGTTCGATTATATCGAGAAGCTCCATTGAGTTTAACCATTCGTAATCCTGAACAGCTATTCAAAACCTATGGAGACCTAAGAGGTGTAGACATCGAAATGCCAGAAGAAGTAGAGGTGGCCAGTTGGGGAGACTTGGAACACATTCGGGGAATACAATCGATTGTTCCAGGAGGAAGACTCACTTCAGGATTTGGATACCGCAAGCCACCAGTAAAGGGGGCTTCAAGTTTCCATTCAGGCATTGATATTGGCGCTCCTGCGGGAACTTCCGCATTGGCTTTTGCTTCTGGAGAAGTGATCCGCATGGACATTTGGGATCCCCCTGGGAGAAAGCCAGGAGGAGGAAACAAGGTCTACATTCAACACGACAATGGATGGGTGAGTACTTATAGTCACTTCAGCGCATTTTCTGTTTCAATCGGACAACGCATTGAAAAAGGACAAGAGGTTGGAAAGGTGGGTACCACCGGGATATCAACGGGGAATCATCTTCACTTCAGTCTTTCTCAGAATGGGCAAAAATACAATCCACTGGATTATCTAGGAGGAACCGCTCCTGCCCACGAAGAACACGATCATGAACATTAAACAAAAATGAAAAACCGAATAAGAAATCTCGTTCAGTCATTCCAGAAAAATGAACCAGAAACCTGGGACTATTATGTGATTCCCGGATTGGAAAAATTCGAAGCCTTGAAAGAAACAACGGAAGCAGTGGTTGAGCATGTGATCGAAAAGGTGGAAGAAATGGCTGAGCACGTAGTGGAAACGGTAGAGGAAGTCATTGAACATGTGGAATTAGAAATTGGTCATGAGGTTAACAAAGGCGAAAAAGCGATCAGCGTTTTTGGAGAGGAAAGTAAAAAATGGGCAACCTCAAAAGGGAAATGGCTACGTTCTTTAAACGCACCAGTTATTCCCAAATTTTTATTGACGGAGATAACGTTACCAAAAATCTCATTGCCTAAAATTAAACTCCCACAGGTGAACTGGCAAAAAATAGCGCTCCCAAGGCCAAGGATTCGTCCTTCTCAACCTATTGTGGCGGAAGCGTTGAAGGAGTCCAATTTCGATAAATTAATGAGCTGGATAAAGCAAACCACCACGCATTTAGTGCGAGTAGGGACATTTTCTAGTTTGATCTTCGCCATCGGATTTTTGGCGATAAATGCCGACGCTTATTCTGACATTATGATGGCATGGGCAACGCAAGATTTAGAAACGGTGACACAACTTGAAACTCATGTAGAGAAAGAAGAAATTCCCGAACAGGATCTTTTAGCCGTGGAACGAACACCAGAGGCTCAAAAGGTGGCAATCCCTGAATTGAATTTAGATTTAACTCCTCCAGACAATCGTTTAATCATTCCTAAAATTGAGAAAAATATCCCGCTCATTTCCTCCAATCCAACTGATCTCATTGGAGCAGATTGGCAATCTTTGGAAAAAACCTTTCAAGAAGATTTGAAGGAAGGTGTGGTTCATTATCCAGGGACAGCGGAGCCCGGGGAATTAGGGAACGTATTCATCACCGGACACAGTTCTTACTATGTATGGGATCCAGGACGCTATAAAGATGTGTTTGCTCGACTCAATCAGCTAGAAGTGGGAGACGACATTGTGATCTACTATGAACAGGAAAAACACCATTACCGTGTACGTGAAATGCGAGAAGTTAAAAACGATGATATCTCAGTGATGGCACAGCCGCAAAATGAAAAGATTCTAACGTTAATGACCTGTTCCCCAGTAGGAACACGGTTTAAGCGGTTAGTGGTGATAGCGGAAGAAATCTAGATTATTGGGAGACTGATCCAGCGTCATCATCCACAGAATCAAGTTGTTTTAAGATGTCTGCTTCTGCAGAAGCTTCAGCTTCTTGATCAGCTTCTTCCTTTTGCTTGAGTGCTTCTCTACTTTCTTTTTGCTCTTGTTCTTTCCATTCCATGACATGCTTTTGATTGAGCTTAGAAAGTTCAGCTTCATATTCATTGTCCAATTTAGCCAACTGTTCTCGTTCATGAATCAAAATACCTCTCAACTTTTCGATCTGTTGATCCGTCATGATCGGCAAAATTTGAAACCAATAATCACGTTCTTCCGGCGTCATAGACTCCGTAGACATGATGAGTTGTTCTAGATCAGGATAACGTTGGGCAATGTCATCAGGTATGCGACTTTGTCCGCCAGTAGCAGCTTGTCCTTGGTCTCCGGCAGGTGGATTAGTTCCGTCTGTCATAGTGTGATTTTTAGAATAATTCTTTAACTATTATACCCTATTCTTCAGGGGTGGTCCATGCGTCAAGATTACTCGATAGGAATTGAGAGAGTTTAACCGAGTCATTGGCCGCAACGGTGAATTCAAATCCAGTCTTTCCTCCATGGCGAAGTTCGCTATAGAAAATTTCATCAATGAATTCAGCAAAAAGATCAGCCGACTCAGCAAAGCTAGTCATAGCCTTAAGGGTATCAGAATCAACTTTGTCCTCTAGAGAACTAAGGGGTTGAGACGCTTTAACTGCTTGAGCACAACGAGCAAGGTCTTTCATTGAACTATCTAGGAGTGTAGTTCTCTCATCTTTCTTTCCCTCGACGAATCCATAACGATATTTCATAACTTGATAGGCAAGTTCAAATGGACCATCTTTACCATTTTCAGGAGCGTCTTCATCTTCCTCATTCAATCCAAAGACATCCGGGAGTCCAATGTAAGCAATGATGAAACCAACCGCCATGAGCATTTTACCCCAGTCACCAGTTTCAAATAGGTGTCCTAGTTCTTCAACAAATTTCACATAATCAATTTCTCCAGTACGTTCTTTTTCCTGGAGTAGGGCGGTATGAGCCGCTTTATCCATCCGGGTTTTCCACGCGGCGATGCCTTTAACGGTTAGTTCAGCCGTGACGGGAATGCTTTCTTTCCGGAAGCTATAAGTGATGAACGTTCCCTTTTCAGGGGTTGTTTGTAGCACGATATGAGCATCAGCAGCAACCAATGCTTGGATTTCATCAGGGGCAACAGCGAGACCCATCTCTTGTTCTTCTTCCACTTCTTCTGCAGCCCTCGCGGCCTCAGCAGCTTCTTCTTCCGCCAGTCGAGTGGCTTCAGCAGCTTCCGCAGCTTCAGCGGCAACTCGTTCAGCTTCAATTTCTTCAGCCGTTTTTTCCGGGGACTCATCGCTTTCGGGGTCATCTGTCGGCGATTCTTCTGTCTCGGGAGCTTCATTAGTTTCTGGTTCGTCATCATCAGCATCTGGAGCATCATCGTCTTCGCCATCCTCTGGAGCGGTTTCGAGGAAAGGTTCCAAAACGGTCACTTCACAGTATTTAAGATATCCCATGGTATCCGAATGAATGATTTCTCCATCAATGAGACGATCAAGTAGGTAAGAGTAATATTCGCGGTAAGCCAGATAATTAACCGGAGATTCTCCAGGGATAATGGTGAGGCGTTCAAACGCGCTAAAATCTTGCAAGGTGTCTCTATTAGCTCCGAGAACATCACTAAGCGATTCAATGACAGCCTTGCTATAAAGATCAGGATCAGTGGAATCTTTCGGAATAGCGGCCAATCGTGATTTTGCTCCTTCAATGAATTTGGAAAATTCATCTGCATTTAAGCGAGAAACTTGATCACGTAGATCTGCATGTTCCTTTAAGACTCCCAAGGCTCGGCCTCCTGTTTCCATGTCAACAAGCGATGGATCCTCAAACAGATCATCAAAAGCATCTAATTGTTTCACAATCAACGTATCATTGTCTTCAACACCGGATTCTAAGAAAATTTCTGCAGTCATTTTATTTTCGTTTTATTTTAGTTTTGTTTGGAACGACTAGTTAGATAAGAAAAACATCCCCATTTTTAGATTCAACGTCTTCTTTTTTGAGACGGATATCATGGAGTTCATGTTTCATTTGAAAGGTGATGTGATGATCCAATTGCCAGAGATCGTAAATACGACGTAACGCGGACAAAATATTAAATGCATTCTGATCAACTTTACTCTTTCCATCCTGATCCAGTTGATCATAAACAGCCGTTTGAACAAGCGAGCTCGGCACATGAGGCTGAATCACTCCACTTTCAAACTTAGCAATAATGTCATCAAGAAATGCCTGATCTGCAGGTTCAATCCCTTCAGGGTGCTCCAACGGCTTGTTGAGCAACTCCTGCACATTATCCTCAATCGGCGCATTATCCGTAGCAGGATCATAAAGCGGATTGATTTCGTCATCTGAGGTTTTTACTGGGTCGTCTGACATGGTAATATTTGGTAGATAGAACAGATCAAAATTATCATGTTATTATAGCAGAAAAAAGGCTTTCATACAACCAAACATTGCCTAATCCATGGATATGACGTTTGCACAAGCAGGGGAGAGAATCGAAAAGCTAAGAGAAGAAATTCGAAGATTGAATCATGAATACTTTGTTTTAGATCAGTCGCCCGTCTCTGAGGCGGTGAGAGATTCATTGAAACGGGAGCTTTTACAGCTAGAAAATCAGTTTCCCGAACTGGTCAGTAATGATTCACCCACACAACGAGTGGGAAGTGTCTTATCAGGTCGATTTGCAAAGATTGAGCACAAAACACGGAAATGGTCACTTCAAGATGCTTTTTCCGAGGAGGAAGTGGAGGAATGGGGTAAGCGATTAGAACGTTTAGTTCCAGGAGTGGAGATAGATTTTATTTGCGAGTTGAAGATTGATGGATTGAATTTGACCGTCTGGTACGAAGAGGGGAAATTAGTGAAAGCCATCACACGAGGAAATGGGAAAGAAGGGGAAGATGTGACTCACACCGTTCGAACGATTAAAAGCGTGCCGCTGATTCTCCAGGAGCCGGTGACGATAGAAGTTTCCGGAGAGGTTTTCATGTCTAAGTCCAGTTTTGAACGAATAAAAGACGATTTTGCCAATCCTCGAAACGCAGCAGCTGGCGCGATTAGACAGCTCGATCCCCAAGTCGCGGCAGAGCGAGAATTAGATCTATTTTTCTATGCAATGGGGAAGAATAACTTAGAAAATCCGCCAAAAAATCAGGCCGAGTTATTCGCAAGGATGAAGGGACTAGGATTAAAGGTGAACAATAAATTTGAACAGAAAAAGACAGTCAAAGAAGTCGCCGCATTTTGCCATTCATGGACTGAAAAAAGAGACGCATTGTCTTATGAAATTGACGGAATTGTGATTAAAGTGAATGATTTTTCAACACGTAAAAAAATGGGGTACACCGGAAAAGCACCTCGTTACGCGATCGCTTTCAAATTCCCCGCGGAACAAGCGACCAGTCGCGTCCTCGACATTGTGATTCAAGTGGGAAGAACGGGCGCTTTAACGCCTGTAGCAGAGCTAGAACCAACCTTAGTGGATGGATCAACGGTTTCCCGAGCAACGCTTCATAACGAAGGCGAAATCAAGCGAAAAGGCGTTCGTATTGGAGACACCGTGATCATACAAAAAGCCGGAGACATCATTCCAGAAGTGGTGGAAGTTTTAACCAATTTCAGAACGGGAAAAGAAACGGAGTATGAATTCCCAACACAATGCCCTATTTGCGAAACGGGTATCTCTAAAGAAGAAGGCGAAGCCATCACACGATGTCCCAATTCAAAATGTTTTGCGGTTCAGTTGGAATCTCTCAAACACTTTGTAGCAAGAGGCGCGATGAACATTGATGGGCTGGGAGATAAAATCATCGAACAACTCATGGACGCAGGAATGATCGCGGATGTTGCCGACATTTACACGCTTAAAAAAGAGGATTTATTAGGATTAGAATTGTTTCAAGAAAAACGCGCCGATAAAGTGATTGAAGCGGTTAAAGGAGCGCAGTTGGTCCCGCTAGAAAGACTATTGTTTGCCTTAGGCATTCGCCACGTGGGGGCTCAATCCAGTGAGTTGGTGAGCAATCACCTCATTCGAAAAAATAGCTTAGAAGAACTAACATTGGAAATCGTCGCCAACATAGCATTGAACACTACCGAAGAAGCATGGAGTGAAATAGAAGGAGTTG
>Ga0233449_1003347_pt1 | contig 11795 bp, 14 predicted proteins | sample SI_124_October20_FD_183012 | JGI IMG/M metagenome (GOLD analysis project Ga0233449, IMG submission 183012) | Seawater microbial communities from Saanich Inlet, British Columbia, Canada - SI_124_October2016_200_MG | ecosystem: Environmental > Aquatic > Marine > Inlet | place: Canada: British... | reverse complement strand
ACCAACCAGAATTGACTGCCTATCGCTTGCGTCTTTTCAGCAGTTCCTTGAGGGCCTCAAGTTCGTCAACAACGGCCTGCAGTTCACGTCGTTTCAAGGCACTTAATTCAGGTGCGCTGGCGCTATTTTCATCTGATTTCGCGTTAGATGTCGTCTCGGTCTCGGAACTTGCAGCATCGCCACCGTTGCCGGCCGCTTTTCGACCCGAACTTTCACGCAGCAGTTTTTGCACACCCTTGATTGTATAACCATCATTGTACAAAAGCGTACGTATACGTTCCAGTAACGCGACATCTTCCGGGCGATAGTATCGCCGCCCCCCGCCCCGTTTCATGGGTTTGATTTGTGCGAACTTGCTCTCCCAGAAGCGCAACACATGCTGCGGCACATCGAGCTCGCTGGCGACCTCGCTGATGGTTCTGAAGGCACTTGGAGATTTTCGAACCCGACGACCTTCGGTGTCACGTTCGGCAGCGTTGCTCATAAGGCGGAATCTGTTTTCAAACTTGGGTTATTATTGTTCTGGTTGAGTAATGGGACGGATTGAAACTCTTCAATCGTCGCTATTTTACAACTGGTTTGGACAGGGTCTGATTGATGCGATCTTTCAGCACGTGAGACGGGCGAAACACCAGAACCCGCCGCGGCAGGATAGGTACTTCTTCACCAGTCTTGGGATTGCGGCCAACGCGCTGGCCTTTTTCACGCACATAAAAACTGCCAAATGATGACACTTTTACGGTCTCTCCACCGATCAGATGGCCAGCGACTTCATCCAGAATTGATTCTACAAGGTCCGCAGATTCATTGCGTGACAGACCAACTTCCTGGTAGACCGCTTCGCTCAATTGAGCGCGGGTAACTGTTCTTCCCGACATTTAAAATCCCTCCCGTCAGACAGCAACCCTAACGCTATCGAATAAATGCGTCAATATCAAAGGGATGTGAGACGACGTTCAATTACAATGAGATTCGAAAATATCGCTTATTCAGGTGTTTCAGGAAGGTTCAGTGTAATTCCGTCTTAAACGGAACTGCCTTAGTAGCGAACCAGGCAGGCACCCCAGGTAAATCCACCACCCATGGCTTCCAGCAACAACAGATCACCATTTTTGATGCGGCCGTCATTAACCGCAGTTTTCAAGGCCAAAGGCACCGATGCAGCAGATGTGTTGGCGTGCTGGTCAACGGTAACGATAACCTTGTCCGGATCGATACCCAGCTTCTTCGCCGTGCCGTCCAGAATTCGCTTGTTCGCCTGATGTGGCACAATCCAGTCGATCATTTCTTCTTTGATATCAACAATATCCAAGGTTTCTTTCACAACTGATGCCAGGTTCTTCACAGCATGCTTGAAAACCTTGTTGCCTTCCATCCTCAGAAAACCCGTTGTCTGGGTGGATGAGGGGCCGCCATCGACATAAAGCAAATCGTGGTGGCGTCCATCTGAATGCAGTTTGGAAGCCAGTACGCCGTGATCATCGGACGTACCTTCACCCTGCTCTGCCTGCAAGACAACGGCACCCGCGCCGTCACCGAACAACACACATGTCGTCCTGTCTTCCCAGTCCAGAATGCGGGAAAAGGTTTCCGCGCCAATCACCAAAGCGGTTTTCGCCTGACCTGCCTTGATAAAGTTATCAGCCGTGGTCAAGGCAAAGACAAAACCGGAGCACACCGCTTGCACGTCAAAGGCGAAACCCCTGGTCATGCCCAGCTTGAGTTGTACTGTTGTGGCTGTTGCCGGAAATGTCTCATCAGGCGTTGCTGTCGCGACCACGATCAGGTCAACGTCATCTACGGCAAGTCCCGCGTGCGTCAGCGCATCTTCGGCGGCTTTTGTTGCCAGATCCGAGGTCAGCTCGCCCTCTGCTGCGACGTGCCTGCGGGTAATGCCGGATCGTGAGACAATCCATTCGTCCGTTGTATCAACAATTGTCGACATTTCGGCGTTGTCGATAATGCGTTCGGGCAAATAGCTGCCACAGCCCTTGATACGCGACCGGATCACACTCACGTCACACCACCTTGCTTGCAGTATCAGGGGCCACAGCTGTTGAGATCGCAAGCGTTTCCCGTTCAACACCATCATGATGCAAATCACGACTGATGCGGTCAGCGAAATCACTTCTGGCAATATCCACCGCAACACCGATAGCATTGGCAAAGCCGGTTGCATCGGTGCCACCATGACTTTTGACAACGACACCGTTTAATCCAAGAAATACCGCCCCGTTGTAAGCGCCAGGGTCAACCTGTGCCCGGAGGCGGTTCAAGGCAGGCTTGGCGAGCAAATAACCGAGTTTGGAGAGCAAGGAAGACTGAAAGGCATCGCGCAGGAAGCTTGAATATAAACGCGCCGTACCTTCGGCTGTTTTCAGCGCGACATTACCGCTGAAGCCGTCTGTGACAAAGACATCGACGGTACCTTCGCCGATATGATCACCTTCAACAAAGCCATAAAAATCAAATGCGAATTCACCGTCACGAAGCATCTGACCAGCCAACTTGACGGTTTCATTTCCTTTGGCGTCTTCCACACCGACATTCAGCAAGCCGACAGTCGGCCTCTTGATGCCCAGTTCAATACGTGCGCAAGCAGCGCCCATAATGGCAAATTGCACCAGATTTTCGGCATCGCATTTTACGTTTGCCCCGAGGTCCAGCATAGCGCTTTCGCCGCGAATCGTCGGGAAAAATGAAATCATTGCCGGTCGGTCAATATCCGACTGGGTTTTCAATACGAATTTGGCCATGGCCATCAGGGCACCGGTATTGCCTGCAGACAACACGCCCTGGGCTTCACCACTTTTGACGGCGTTGATCGCCAGGCGCATGCTGCTTTCCCGTCCCCGGCGCAGGGCCTGGGCAGGCTGGTCATCGCTGCCTATCGCATGGGGTGTATGACGAACTTCAGCCCGACCCTTGAGGCCAGGCTGTGCATCCAGCAACGGTTTTATCCGCGCTTCATCCCCGAATAAAATGACATCCAGATCAGGATACCGCTCACACGCGACGACGACGCCACCGACAACCATGCCAGGGCCACCATCGCCCCCCATGGCGTCCAGAGCAACAGTAATTCTTTTACTCAAAGTGGTTCACTCCGGTCATTCCGGGTGATCCGACTTTAAATTGAAGCCGATGCGTCGACTACTTCACGGCCATTGTAGTGGCCGCATTCACCGCAAACGTGATGCGGGCGCTTCAGCTCACCACATTCCTGACATTCTTCGTGAGATGCTGACACCAGACTGTCATGTGATCGTCGTTGTCCACGTCGGGACGTCGAAATCTTACTTTTAGGTACGGCCATAACTCGGTTATTCCTCTATCAGTTCCCGGTACAATACAACATCATACCGGTACGCTCAAATCCCTGAATGTTCCCGATATCGGGAATTCCAGTCGCGATCTCAATCCGTCTTCAACGAAGCCAATACAGCAAACGGGTTGTCCCGCACCACATTGTCTTCGTCATTGTCTCCGCTCCGGGTTTTTTCCATCTCCACATCATCGCGACGGGGATAGGGGTCCAGAGACAGGGACAGGTTTTCCACTATCAACTCACCGATTTCAGCGACCCCACCCCGTAATATTTCAGGTGGATCAACATCATCGGCATCAAATACCATTTCACCATCTTCCAGGCTTTCCAGCCAGTCATCGACAGTCTCGGGTAACTTTTTGTCACTCCCTGTCGTCCCGGGCGATCCTGTGCCAATAACATCAGCCGGATCAGCGCCTTTCGGCAGGAAATCAACTTCAAACTCATGCGATACTGTCGCCGTTACGGGCTCAAGTGTCACGACGCAAGACTGTATCACATCCGCCCGGAATGCGACATGCAGATGAATCCCCTTGTAAGGGCCCCGCTGCTGTTGACGTGAAAGCAGCGGCGACGCGGTCACGTCAGCCTGCAAACTTTCCATCGCCAATAATCCCATTCTTGCTGCCAGAGCTTCGCGTTCAGCTTCCGTCGCTGAAAACGCAATAACTTCCCCATCTTCCGCGATATTATCAACACGGATGATACGGCTGAACTCGGCTTCCTGAATGACATTACCGTTGTTATCGGACATATTGTCCTCCACCGGTATCAAGAGCGATACCGGTTCACCCGGGATCGCTTCGTCTCAAATCTTCTTTGCTTTGCAGCTGGTTACAGTCATCAAGTGTATCAATCCAGATTGATTACACTCTAGCTCCCAAAATATGGTAAGCGGGCGGCAAAATACGCAATGCATTGGCCCGGGTCAACGGCTTTCCGCACTGAATTCAGCCTGGAAAGCTATTTTTCCGTTTAAAAGTGCATCAAAGTCCTGTGTTGCCAGAAATACGGCCTGTTTTTGCACATATTCCTCAAGGTATTGCGACTGTATGTCGAGTACATCTTCTGCTAAATCAACCTTGCCAAAAACATTTCGTTTCAGGGCGTTGGCCAATGTACCGGTTGATACAGCTTCGTCGTAGGCCGCCAGACGACCATAAAATGCCTTGGCCATGGCTTTCATATGTTTGCCAACGCGCACATCGGAAATGCCGATCTGGCGCACGTTACGGTCAAAATCCAGAATCATGTGGTCAAACAATGCCTGCCCGAGTTTCTCACGTCTGGTCTGCAGATCCGCCGGTACCGTCTTGAAATGGCTCAACACGATCCAGACATGTAGAATTATCATGTCGAAACGGCCATCCACGGTATCCGGTACGTTGTGATCGGCGTAAAAGCCTGGTGTACGAGCCTGAATGACCAATGCCTCGTACAAATTTCGGGCGTCTGCCTTGAGTTTTGGCTCTTTGAAAAGACGGCTTAGGAACATATGATTTCGAACTTTTACATTATTCTGGCGTTGCGGCCTGCGCTGTCGTTGACAGGGACCGATGAGCAGTGCAGTTTTGCGCGACGAGACAAATACCCGGTGTTGGACGCAGTGTCTAACACGGGATCAAACAAAACGATAGCTGATGTTTTCTGACAAAAATATATTGCAAAAAACCGGAGGCCTGAAGAGCCTGAACCGTTCCGTCAGGACGTCTGTGGTCGTGCTGGGCCTGTTGACGGCCGTCGGGGCCTGTACACCCACAGAATATGTCCGTGGCTACGTCCCGACTACCGAGACCATTAACAAGCTCAAGAACGGCGTAGATAACAAGCGAAAAGTGGTTCGGCTGGTGGGCTCACCTACCAGCGTGTCAACTTTCGAAAGCAGTACCTGGTATTATGTATCGCGACGTAGCCAGCAATTGGCCTTTTTTGAAGAAGAATTGCTGGACCAACAGGTCGTCGCAATCGATTTTGACAAAACCGGCTTTGTGAAAGATGTGCGCCGTTACGCCATGGATGACGCGCGCAACATCATTCCCGTTGGACACAGGACAGTTTCACACGGGCGCGAGCTGGGTATTCTGGAACAGATGTTCGGTAACCTTGGCCGCTTTACAAATGACAGTACCGGCGGCGGCTCCTAGAACGGTCCCGGCTTAAACGAAATCGCTCTGATTTCTCAAACTTCTTGTTGTCACAACAAAAAACCCGCCCCGGTTTCCCGGAGCGGGTTCTTTTGTTCGGGTTAGAGCGTTTCCGGGTTTAACGGAAACGCCCTGGCTGGCTTAGTGAGCCAGCGTTGCCAAAAGCAGCAGAGCCACGATGTTCGTGATCTTGATCATCGGGTTCACGGCTGGACCGGCGGTGTCCTTGTACGGATCACCAACTGTGTCACCGGTCACTGCGGCATGGTGAGCGTCTGAGCCCTTGCCACCGTGGTTACCGTCTTCAATGTACTTCTTGGCGTTGTCCCAGGCACCGCCACCTGCCGTCATCGAGATGGCGACAAACAGGCCTGTAACAATAACACCCATCAGCATGGCGCCAACGGTTGCGAAAGCAGCGCCCTGGCCTGCGATGACGTTAAAGACAAAGTAGACAACCACAGGTGCCAAAACAGGCAGAAGTGATGGGATCATCATTTCCTTGACTGCAGCTTTGGTCAGCAGATCAACTGCGCGACCGTAGTCAGGCTTGCCTGTGCCTTCCATGATGCCAGGGATTTCCTTGAACTGGCGGCGAACCTCCAGCACAACAGAACCGGCAGCACGACCCACAGCAGTCATAGCCATGGCACTGAACAGGAACGGCAGCATGCCACCGATGAACAGGCCAACAACGACGTATGGGTTGCTGAGCGAGAAGTCGACAACGACATCCGGGAAGAACGCCTTGAGATCTTCTGTGTAAGCTGCAAACAACACCAGGGCTGCCAGACCGGCAGAACCAATGGCATAACCCTTGGTGACGGCTTTGGTCGTGTTACCAACGGCGTCGAGTGCGTCAGTTGTTTTACGAACTGATTCGTCCATTTCAGCCATTTCAGCAATGCCACCGGCATTATCTGTAACAGGACCGTAGGCATCAAGAGCAACAACCATACCGGCCAGGGCCAGCATTGCAGTCGCTGCAATAGCGATACCAAAGAGGCCAGCCTGCATGTTTGCAACGACGATACCGGCACAGATGATCAGCGCCGGAATAGCTGTAGCTTCGAGTGAAATGGCCAGACCCTGGATCACGTTCGTGCCGTGACCGGTTTCGGAAGCCTTTGCAATCATACGCACAGGACGATAGTCGGTTGAGGTGTAATATTCAGTCACCCAGATCACCAGACCTGTAACGGCCAGGCCGACAACAGCACAGAAGAACAGGCTCATGCCCGTGAAAGTCTGGCCTGCAACGGTCAATTCCGTACCCATGCCAAGAACATATTCAATGGTTGGGTAAATGGCGACGGCTGAAAGAACAGCTGAAACCACGAAACCTTTGTACAGCGCACCCATGATGCTTTGGCTCGCGCCAAGCTTCACGAAGAACGTACCAATGATCGAGGTGATGATGCAGACTGCACCAATGGCCAAAGGCAAGGTCATTGTCGCTGCACTCAGGGCAGCGTCGCCGGCGAAGAAGATAGAGGCCAGAACCATGGTTGCGACAACAGTCACAGCATAGGTTTCGAACAAGTCAGCTGCCATACCGGCACAATCACCAACATTATCGCCCACGTTATCAGCGATAACGGCAGGGTTACGGGGATCATCTTCCGGAATACCGGCTTCAACCTTACCCACCAGATCGGCACCAACGTCAGCACCTTTGGTAAAGATACCACCGCCCAGACGGGCAAAGATGGAAATCAGGGAAGCACCAAAGCCCAGCGCTACCATGGCATCAATAAGCTCACGCCCACTGACTTCCATGCTCAGCAGGATACCGTAGTAGCCACCGACAGACAGCAGAGCCAGACCGGCAACCAGCATACCTGTTACAGCACCAGCCTTGAAGGCAACATCCAGGCCTTCAGCCAGGCCCACACGGGCGGCTTCAGCAGTACGCACATTCGAGCGTACAGACACGATCATGCCAATATAGCCAGCTGCGCCGGAAAGGATGGCACCGATTGCAAAACCGGCAGCTGCCAGTGAACCAAGTGCGATGAAAGCAATAATGAAAACGACAATGCCAGCCACGGCAATTGTCTTGTATTGGCGGTTCAGATAGGCAGATGCGCCTTCCTGAATAGCGCCGGCAATCTCTTGCATTCGTTCGTTACCGGCACTGGAGGCCATGATAGATCGGCTGGTGAATAAACCGTAAAGTACGGCTAAAACGCCGCAACCGATTACGAACCACAACAACGTTGGCATGGTTGGTATCCCTCTTGTTAAATCAGATAATTAGGTTAAAGCCCCGCGGCCCCGCAAAAAAAACGACGTTATTCAGGTCTGTTCGCGACAAAAAGTCACTTAAGGCCCTGAAAAACATGAAAGCCGCACTTAAAGTCGGGCGGGAACATAAGCGAGAACGACACAAAAGGCAACCGCTTCACCAGCCCTCATGCTGCACTGCAACAAAGAGCTGAATATTATCCGGACGGAACCCTGTCCGATCGAATATCAGGTCGCAATACGGGCCTCTTTATGGCGCTTCAGAGCCAGCCATGCCGTCGCCATAAAAGCGATCATCAGGAATGGTACCGAGAACAGATTTAGCGATTCCCAACCCATGAAGTGAAAAATTGACCCGGAAGACAGGGATGCAAATGCTACCGTGCCAAAGACAAGGAAATCGTTGAAGCCCTGAACCTTGGCTTGTTCGCTTTCGTTGTAGCACTCGGTTAACAGCGTCGTGCCACCGATAAACAGAAAATTCCAGCCGATGCCGAGGACAATCAGTCCGGTGAAATACTGGTGCAATTCATGTCCAGTCAGGGAAATACCTACACAGGCCGCCAATAACACGGCTCCCGCCATCATGACATTCAGCACACCAAAGCGTTTGATGATCGTCCCGGTAACGAACGAGGGTCCGAACATACCAACCACGTGAGCCGTAATAACGTCAAAGGCCGCCCCGCTTCCGTGCTCGTGAGCAACCATCGACAACGGTGTCGACGTCATGATCAGACTCATGACCCCGTAGCCAACCATGGCACCGATTACAGCCACAAAAAAGGTTGGCTGAAGCATGATTTCCTTGAGTGGGCGACCAGATTGTTTTTTCTGTTCTGCCGTTAGATTCGGAATACGGACCAGGAACATCAGCAGGATAGCGACAAAGGCAATGCCAATAATTGAAACATAAGACCCGAGGTAGGTGATCGGCGCAAAGAGATCCTGGGTCAGTTTCGCACTTTGTGGTCCCAGAAATGCCGCCAGTACGCCGCCGGCCATAACCAGTGAGATCGCCCTGCTCTTGAATTCAGGGCTGGCGACATCAGCCGCTGCAAACCTGTATTGCTGAACAAAGGAATTGTTGATGCCCAGCAAACCGGTGCCAATGCAGAACAACCAGAAATTTGTTTCGTAAATGGCGATTGAGCACACAAGTGCACCCAGCATGCCAATCGCAAGGCCGGTCATAAAGCCATATTTGCGGCCCACTGCCCGCATCCAGTATGACGCAGGCATCGTAAACAACATGGTGCCGATCATCACTGTGGACACTGGCAAGGTTGCCAAAAGCTTGTTTTCCGCCAGCGAAGACCCAACCAAAGCGCCCAGGGCAATCAGAATGGTATTGCTGGTGTTGGCCAGAGCTTGACAGACTGACAGAACAGCCACGTTGCGTTTCATATTTTCCAAGGCGGGTATCTCCACCGCCAATAGAAATGTACGGGCGGGATCAGGTTATCGGGCTCTTTTACGGAACTACTCACAGGCCGAAAAAACCTGACAAGCAGAATTTGGGGGGTATCGGCACGCACGTACCGAAAAATGCATTCTTTTAATTAGACGATAAAATCAATTTTGTCACGAGAACACCATCGACGACTTTGTCTCCATACAATTCGAGAGCAACCTTGAACATGCTGTCCTTAATGGCGCGAATATCAATTCCCGGTACACCGTCTTCGCGGTTTACATTCTCTTTGTGTAATGCCCGAAAGACCTTGTCTCTGAAAAAAGGCAGTTCGGCAAAAACCAGATCTGAGTCAGAACGATCCTTGAGAACGATCTTGGCGTCCATGAACATGTAATGGGAGAACCGGCGATTTTTGGTAATAGGCAAACTGACGCCATCCAGAGCCACATACCCCGGAACCTTTTCGAAGGTGATACCTTCTTCCGACAATTGTTCAAAGTTACCTAACACAAGAAAGATCGAGCCGCCTGCTGCCGCCAGCAGGAAGATAAACACGAACGCAGCGATCATGATCTTTTTAGTGCTCAAGGGTCACCTGACAATTCCAGCAGATAAATCGAAGCCCGGATAATGCCACATTTATTCATGGTCATCCAGCAAAGATACGACAGACAGCCATTTGATGCGCATCAAAAGTGTGTCCAGCCGTTTGATGTAACGGGCAAACTATCACCATTTTGATCCCGGACTTCGAGTATTTTTTCCGTTGTGACCGTGCCAATGGGTGTTATGGATAAATCAAGCTCATTTGAAATCTCAATTATCCTGGTTGCGGCCGTTTCAGGCGCGGTAAAGGCAAGCTCGTAATCCTCGCCGCCGGCAATCAGCTTAAGTCGTGAATTCTCGTCAGCACCGATAATTCGGGCAGCCGCATCTGAAACCGGAACATTTGACAATTCCAGCTTCATGCCAACCTCACTTGCTGAGGCAATGTGAGACAGATCAGCAATCAGGCCATCCGAAATATCTACGGCAGCAGTAGCGACACCTGCCAGAGCCTGCCCCAATTCCAGACGGGGTTCCGGACACTGCAATCGGGCGACCAGGGCGTTCCTGTCATCTCTGGTGGTGTTTTCGATGCCCCGTCCTTCCGGGTCCTGAACAAGTGCCAGACCAAGGCCTGCATCCCCAATTGTGCCGGATACATATATCGTGTCACCTGGTTTCGCCCCGCTTCTAAGAAGTGATTTACCAGTGGCAACCTGACCAAGTGCTGTCAGGGACAATACAAGTGGCCCTGCTGTCGAAACTGTATCCCCACCCAGCAAACCAATGTCAAATGTGCGTTGATCGGCAGCCAGACCATGTGCAAAACGCTGCAGCCAGTCTTCGCCAACCGTTGATGGCCGGACCAGTGTCAGCAGATACCCGACAGGTTTTGCACCCATGGCCGCGAGATCAGAGAGATTTACGCGGAGCAGTTTCCGGGCAACCAGGTTCGCGGCATCTTCAGGAAAAAAGTGAACGTCCTCCACCATCGCGTCGACAGTGGTCACAAGGTCAAAACCTTCCGGAACGTTGAAGACTGCGGCGTCGTCTTTCAGACCAAGGGCAGCGGGTGTTGAAGACGTCAGCGGCGCAAACAGGTCGGCGATCAGGTCAAATTCACCCCGACCGGCCACTTTACTTTCCCTTGCCTTTGCCCTTTGAGGTTCCGTCTTTCAATTCGCCCGGGCGAAGTTCGCGGCTCAGTCTGTCCAGAACGCCGTTTACAAATCCGGGTTCCTGGTTTTCATAAAAGGAATGCGTAACGTCGACATATTCGTTAATGATCACAGCCGACGGAACATCGATGCGGGCCGTCAATTCATAGGCACCGGCACGTAATATCTGACGTACCGTGCGATCCAGTCGAGCCGTTACCCAACTGCCCGACAAGGCACCATTAATCTTGTCATCGATACCTTCGAGCTGTCCGTGTACGCCGCGAACGATGTCGGTAAAAAACTCAGGGTCGGCGTCGGCATATTCAACGCCTTCAATTTCCGATCCCAATCTGATGTCGATAAATTCGCGAATTACAGTATCAGGTGCCGCGTCGGCTGTTTCGATCTGATAAAGCGCCTGTACAGCGCCAAGCCGCGCCGCGCTGCGGCGCACGCTTTGTGAGTTTTCGTTCATCGAGGCGGCAATATCTGACGTTTAACGTCAATCATACGGATCGCAGCACCAGCAGCAAATCCACCCTTGTTACCTTTTTCCGGACTGGCGCGATACATCGCCTGTTCCTTGTTTTCACAAGTCAGTACGCCATTTCCCACAGCGACAGAGAAGTTCAGGGCAATATCCATGAGGCCACGTGTCACTTCCTGGCAAACGTGATCATAGTGGCTGGTTTCGCCTCTGATCACGCACCCCAGCGCAACATAGCCATCAAAACGACGACGACCGCCCACCAGTTCCAATGATCGTACAGCCATTCGGATGGCGCCGGGAATTTCAAATGCGCCAGGCACTGATACACGGGTATAGGTGCCACCGGATTTCCCTATTTCCGCCAATGCACCTTTGACCAATTCTTCCGAAACGTCCGCGTAATACTCGGAATCGATGACCAGCAGATAAGGACCTTCATCCATCGTCTTGTACCTTTAATCAG
>Ga0233449_1003345_pt1 | contig 11800 bp, 10 predicted proteins | sample SI_124_October20_FD_183012 | JGI IMG/M metagenome (GOLD analysis project Ga0233449, IMG submission 183012) | Seawater microbial communities from Saanich Inlet, British Columbia, Canada - SI_124_October2016_200_MG | ecosystem: Environmental > Aquatic > Marine > Inlet | place: Canada: British... | reverse complement strand
TTGGTTGTCTACCAGTTGATGGCACTGTTGATGGTGCTATTGGTTGTTTACCAGTTGATGGCACTGTTGATGGTGCTATTGGTTGTTTACCAGTTGATGGCACTGTTGATGGTGCTATTGGTTGTTTACCAGTTGATGGCACTGTTGATGGTGCTATTGGTTGTTTACCAGTTGATGGTGCTATTGGTTGTTTACCAGTTGATGGTGCTATTGGTTGTTTACCAGTTGATGGCACTGTTGGTTGTCTAGTTAGTTGAGGTCCGGTTGATGGTGCTATTGGTTGTCTAGTTAGTTGAGGTCCGGTTGATGGTGCTATTGGTTGTCTATTTAATTGAGGTCCGGTTGATGGTGCTATTGGTTGTCTACCAGTTGACGGTACTGTTGTGGAGGGTTTAGAATTAGTTAAATTTTCTAATTTAGGTAAAAAAGTATGAGAATACTTTGCTAAAAATGCAGCGATTGCTATAACAAATATAACAATTACAAAAATGCTACATATAGATCGGTCACCAATATCATTATCCCCTGATGGTTTTTTTATATTTGATGAAACAGATTTAGAAGTTTTATCCATTATGTTTGTATATAAAATAAGCAATTAATTTTTTTAAAATAAAATATATAATTACAATAAATATGCAAGTAAATAAAATTATATATTGTTATAATATTATATAAATGAACTCAGGAGATAGTGGTAGTTTTACTCGTTTAAGATACGACAATTGTGACGCAAAAACATATTTAAAACAAAGTACTTCATCATTGCAATATAGAATGTCTATGGATGCCTTTGAACATCAAGATAAATGTGTGCATAATAAAGATAGCTTTTACCATCCATTTGACAAAGCTATTGTTGACACAGAATCTGCACTAAAAGGCTTAGATAGAAAAGCAAGCAGATGCCCAGAAAACAAATATCCAAAATGCAAATCATCCGGGGGATGTTTGGATACTTTTGATGTTAATGCTCCAATTGTATTAGCTCAAGAAGTGTGCCCTGTTGTTAGAAATAACATCAAAAGAGTAAATGGACCAGGATATAAACTTAATGTTGATGTCGTTGGATCAAAATAAATAAGCTTAATTAAGCTTAATTAATTAACTAATCAAAAAAATTGATATTAATTTAATTTGTCAATATGTTTATAACTATCATTAATTTAAGATAATTATAAATGGCCGATAACAGATTACGAAGAGATTATGAAGGCATTTTTAAGGAAATTAAAGATTCAAGGAATAACGATAGTGTAATCATGCTTAGTATAACTAAACCAGAAACAACATATTCTGAAATTGTGAATATGACTGAAGATGATTGGGATGATTTATGTGAATATGAGCTTGATAAGGGATCTTTAAAAAATAAGAAAAATTTAAATGTAGTTATTAGAGGAGCTAGCGATACTCCTTATGCAGGAGGTATGTTTATTGTAAATATCGAACCTCCTGATAATTATCCATATAAACCACCAGTCGTTACATTCAAAACTAAAATATATCATCCAAATATTAACGAACGAGGATCAATTTGTGTTGATATTTTAAGTGAAGGTTGGTCACCGATGTATTCGTACGTTAAAGTTATACTGTCACTGTCAGCGTTGATGAGTAAACCAAATCCAACAGATCCTCTCAATGTTGAAGCTGGTAATTTATGTATTGATAATCATAACGCATTCATAAAAGAAGCAATCAGACGAACAAAAAATAATGCAATTCCTGATCCATATAGAAATTACATGGAACCTGTCGAAAAAACCGGAGATGATGTTCCAACTAAAAAATCATCATATAAAGACGACGACAGTTCTGATATGCCTGATTTAGAAAATGATATACATGAATATAACGAAGATGATGATATTCCTGAGTTATGTGATAGGCATGGCGATTACGATGAAGATGAAGATGATGAAGATGTAGATGATGAAGATGTAGACGATGAAGATAATGTGAACGATGACGACGATTACAATGAAGATAATGATCTCAACCTACATTGAAGATAATGAGTTCAATCTATATTTTGTTAAATAAATATTAAAAATTATTTTATAAAAATGCGCAAATAAATATATATATACTTTATTATTTTATTTTCAACATAAAGAATATAGTTAAATATGAATTTTGGTCATTCCAGTAGATTATCATATGATGAAGACGTATATTCTGAGCAAGTATCAGAAAGTACTGGTTCTTTAGGATACAGAGTTAACGCAAATCAAATATATAATAAAAATAGATGTAGATCAACATATGGTCCACGTTCTAGTCACATGGGTCACGGTGTTAGCACTCCAAGAGACTTGGGTTACGCAGAATCGCAAGATTTGACAGAACTTGATTCTATTTTTTCAAATAGAAACGTTACCGCATCTAAATCAAAAAAAGGAAGAGTGAACCCTGTAAACCCACTTGAAACTGAAACTTTGTTTCATGCAAAATCATGCGCATCTAAAATTGATCCAGCATATTCAAGAGAAACAAATCCATCATCAAATTACAGAGGCATGGAAGTTAACAGATTTGTGAATGTGCATCGTAATCCACAAAACATAATATTTGAAAATTTTTCAGTGAATACCAGACTTGAAGCTGCTGATAATTATTCTCCTGATGTTCCACAACCATGGCCAGAGCTTGCAGGTCCACGACCAAGAGCTGATGATAAACACGACGCATGTTCATTTGATTGCAATGGCAACGTTATGTCATGCCCAGAAGGATGGAAAAAATAAACGTTTTATTTAATTTATTTGTTTGAATATTATATTTAAATTATTTTATTTATTGAAATATTATATTTATTAAATATTTCTCTTATTTCTCATTTTATTAAATCCTCTTGATGGAATTCCTCTTTCTGAAACAACATGATTTGGATCTTGAATATCAGGAGATATATAATTAAATGAATGTTCTATTGTACTTGGATAACCCAATGATTTTCCAGATCTAAACGGAGTTGTGCCAAATTTCATATATGTATCGACTCCAATATCTCTATCAAATCCATTATTACTTCCCATAAATGGAACTGCATTATATTCAGCTTCATTATCTCGTAATCCATTATATTTTTCATTTGGCATATTTCTTTCATTATCGTCGTCAAACATCATATTTCTATAATTAGTTCCATCTGCAGTATTTTTGTAGCTATCTAACTGACCAATTATAGAATCAAGAGTGTTATCATTGCCATTATTCACAGTTGTATCATTTGAAATATAACTGTTATATTTACTTTTAGGATTAACGTAAGTATTTGTTCCTCCTAACGATTCAGATGGTCTAACATTGTCATCATAATTTCGTACTTCATCATTACTACTTGCAAGCCATTCCATTGGATGAAATGATGATTTTGCAAAATCATTTCCAGATGCTGATGCAAATGGACGATCTTTTCTGTACATATCATAACTTTTTGATATTACTCCAAAATCATGACGTTGATTATTTGCGTCCGTTTCTCTTTGTTGTTTTGCTTTTATTCGTTCTAACCGTTTGTCTTTTTCAAAATCATTTGATGGAAATTTGGCTTCACTTGGATCAATTAAATCTTTATGAACATCTTGATATACTTTTTTATGTCCTTTTTTATATGCTTTTATTTTACGCATATCATCTTCGGTTATTGAATATTTTTTTTGCAAAAATTTTGTTTCTAAATCATGTTCTTTGTAATATTGACGTTTTTTTACATATTCTGCTAATCTTGGATCTAGCATTAATTCATCATTTTTATTACAATCGTAATAATCTGTTCCTAAATACGACATTTGTATGTATATAACTTTTATATATAAAATTATTATTCATTACAAAACGAATAATAATTAATGATTATTAGTTATACTTAAGGATTTATATGTTATTTTAATAATTATGGAAATTCAAGATACCACCAATACAGAAATTGTTGATGAGTTTTACACTCCAGAAACTATAGCATGGAAATTGTGCAATAACGAAGATGGTACATCGGTGAGATCTCAAATATTGGGATTTGGAGCAAATGATGGTAGTAATTCGTTGACATATGTATTTGAAATGCTATTGTCCGTGTTTTTAGAAATGGTTATTCATATGATGAAAATTGATATAATGCAATGCAACGAAGAAAATAATACAGAATTGGATTTGGATCCTGATTTTGATGATTTTGACCTAAATTTATATTATCCCACAATTAGAAATAAACTCAAGGCAGCCTCTGTTTTAGTATCAATTCAAACAATAGACGCAAGTGAAGAAGATAATGATTATTTGATTGAAGTATCAAGAGACAGATATGCTAGAATTATTATTAAAAATAATCCGGAAGATACTCATCATTTTGACAATACCGGCAATACTGATAATTATGGATTTATTCCATCTGATGGATACAAATACAAAACTGAGCTAAGAGATATTTACGCAGTTTGGGTAATTAATAAAAAATTATATACAGTGAGATTCACCAAATTTTAATTTGCACCAAATTTTAATGTGTTATGTTTATTAAGTCATCAAATATCTATTGCGTTTATGTATATTTTTGCATCGTCAAATAAAGTGTATTGAGCTCCAAAAAAACAACTTGCAAAAAACAATCCAGGAATTGTTTGCTGAAGATTGCTGATTATTGTTGACGATATGTATATTTTAATATATGCAACCAATATTGCACTGAAAATTAGCTGAAGCATTATTTTAGAAATAATATTAAACTTTATACGTTTCGATTGTAGCTTTTTTATGGTATTTATTGTAAAAAAGTTTAATGACATTCCCAACACTAATCCCATAATTCCATATATTATACATAAAACAACAAACTGCCCAAAATTATAAAAATTTTTTATATCAATATATATATATATTATTTATTGATTAATTATTTATCATTGGTTGTTGATTAATTATTTATCATTGGTTGTTGATTATTTATTGGTATAACCCAGTTAATAATATTGTGTTTGTTTTTGGAACTCTAAAATAGTACGTGAATGCTTTATTACATATAAATTTCCTTCCTGATTTATATCCTCCTTTTTGTTGATTTGATGAATTTGCGGTTGCGTCATCGATTATTATTCTCACGTTTTGAACTACGTCTTGCAAAACCACGTGCTCTGGAAAAAATTTTGGGCATATAACCTTTTCAAATACAGAAATTAATCCTGCATTTTGTAACGTGTTGTTATATCTTAACTTAAAATCTTCTGAAAACATTGGTATTCTAACATCGTCCACTATACTATTTTTCATTCTTGATACACAATATTGCAATTTATTTACATTCATATCATCTGAAATTTCTCCGCTGTACAACACAAATCCCATAATTAAGCCAGAACATTTTATTTCCAACATTTGATGTCCTTTATCTTCAAAATAATTATATGCTTTAGATTTACTGCATAAGTAATTCATTTCTTTATTTTGATTAAAGATCCCTCTTGTTATTTTGTCGAAAGGCATATCCCAAATGGGATGCACTACACATGTTGCTAACATCATTAATTGTAAATTTTTTATATTTTCCGTATTTACAACTTTTCTAACTTCCGTTCCCAATAATTTTGCAAATATTTTATTTAATTTTGTTGTTTCATTTACATAATTTCTAGTGTCAACTCTCATCAACATACACATTTCTCTCATACTTGAATAATATTTATGATTATATGGAACATCATCTCCAATTATTAAAAAATTTTTAAATGTAATCATGTCGCCATTTAAATTATTTATTACTTTATTTATTTTTGATAGTCCATTATACGAATCTTCTTTATTTGAAAACTGGAAAAATTTTTTTAGTTCTGTGTCAGTTGTTCCTGATGATCCAAAATATAATGATGCAAATAAATTTAACAGTCCATAACCATTCGTAACATACGATTTGTTATATGTATCAAACAAACAATAAAATAATTCATTGTTTAAACTGTCTATTTGGCCTGAACATATTGATGTTGGATTTATTTGATCAGACATTTGTTTCATGCTTGATGATACTTCTGCAAATCCTGTGTCAGATGGTCCACCTATCAACGTTGGATCAAAATTTCCCACATTCAACGTGCTTGGGCGTTCATCAAATAAATCAAAGTCAAAATGATCATTGTTTAATGATTTTTTTGATTTTGTGTATTGAGATCTAACTGGCAATCCTCTGTCAAATTCTCCGTCATCAAAACCGTCTCCTGTTATTTCTCCAAATGAATTACCTGAACTGTCAGACTTTTTATCAACTACAGATCTTCCATAATTGTCTATTTTTGCGTTATTGTTTGAATTTACATCAAAATGTTCTCCTCTCTCCATTAATATTCTATCTAAATTTGCTGAATGATCAGAGTTACCTCTCATTATTTGCATATCAGACATCTCCCTGACTTTTAATCTATTATTATTGTCTCCCGAATATCTTTTCATTTATACTTTTGCCATTCAAATATTATAGATTATTTTGAACACATCTTTTTCGACTCTATATTTATTCATATCTCGCAAATAACATAATAATAAACGAAATCACCAAACATATTGTCTTACGTGAAAATAATGGACTCCTATTTTATTTATTGCGTTATGCATATTAATATATTATTTATTGTCACTTTTTTTTGTTGATTATGATCTTATTCATGTGATAAATAACACATAAAAATTGATTATTTATCACATAACTAAGTGAAATTATAAATATCAAACGTAAGTTAACAAACATACAATAAATAATAATGACGTTACCAATAAAAGAAACGGAAGATGAAGAATTTATTAAAAGTATTGCCGATATAATTGACTTTGATAATTATACATATTTTGGTATTAAAGGCGAGGATAATACATCTGCAAGATATGTATTATTTACAGTAATTGGGATTTTAGTGACTGGGCCTTTGTTAATCATGTTCTATAATACATTGTTTGCCTAATTATTAAAATTCATTTATAAAAGTTGATTATATTACACATTAGCTTTTATGTTATTACGTAATAAATGTAATCAACAAAATCACAAAATAAACGATGACACTTCCAATTAAAGAACTAGAAGATGAAGAATTTATTGAGAGCATTGCAAGTGCACTTGACATTAATAATTATACATGGCTAGATGTCGAAGGAAAAGATAACACATATACCAGATATGCATTATTTACTACTATTTGGTTATTGTTAACAATACCTCCTTTAATTATGTTATATAATTTGGTTCATATATAATTTGGTTCATATGTAACTTAAAAATTGATATTTTATTTTATTTTTACATTCACGCATACGTAAAGTTGTATAATTAATAAGTAATACTTAGTAAATGTCAACTAAAACTGATTTATTTATTGCTGCATGCAAGTACGGTTGCTCAAAAACAGCCAAAAATATTTTAACAAGCGATTCTTTTGATATATCAGATATATCAGAAAGTAAATATTGTGAATTATTAAATTTTTCATGCAAAGAAGGAAGTTATGAAATTATTGATTTTCTTATTAAACAAAATATATACAATAAATATGATTATTATTATTATGAATTATTTTTAATTGCTTGTAAATGCGGACATACACAAACTGCAGAAATTATTTTAAGCAACCATCCATCCATTTCTAATTTTGTAATTACCACTGAAATTTTTTTAGAGATTTGCTCAAGTAAATGTATATCATGCATCGAGTTAGCATGGAAATTTTCTTGCCAAAACAAATCTATTGAATATATTGATTTAACTGTTGTATTTTATGGATGTGTTAATGCAAGCAATTGTGATTTTGAATTTGTTAAAAAAATATATAACTTATTTTCTACATCTACAAACATAAATGTTTATGGTTACTCATATATCGATGGTATATTACACAGTGGTATATCCAATTTGTATGATGGCACGGACTATTGTTATTTTACTACTTTGGCAAGTTGGTTTTTATCTGGGAAACATGACATTAATAACATAAAACAATCTGACATATTCTCAAGATTTATATCATATGTATTGTACTCTCATTGTAATAATATTAATACTTTTGAAGATATTATATTTAATATGAATCCAATTGCAGCTAACAATATGAATATTTTGGATTTTTTATTATTGCTTGTCGATTTTAATTTTAACGCGAATAATCAAGAATCATCTATGTATGATGATAATCTACAAATTTTTTCTGATTTCGATAAATATTTAGAACAACATGCGTATACTCACAAATATATAAACTTTATTGAAAATTATATAAAAATGTCGGACAAAGACAAAAAAATAAAATGCTCTATCATAATCGGCAATTTTACCAACGTAGAAATTAATGATTTATTTGAAGCAATAATATCAACCGCAACTTTGAGTACAATTAAATGGTATATTTCGATAATTAACGACGTTAGCATCGAAACTATCAAAATTATGTTTTATCACAGCTGTATTCGAGGTAAATTAGAAATATCCAAATGGTTATATGAAACATCTTTATGTGATGTTGATTTTAATGTTGCTATAAAACCGCATGATGGTGAATATTTTATGGCTGACGAAAATTATTTATTTAGTGAAGTAATTAAAAAACTTTCACGTGATCGCGATATTTATATTGATATGGCTAAATGGTTACTGACTATATACGACATCAAGAAATCCATCATAGAATCTTTGATTTGTGTTAAAGATACTTATAATGATATTTTGTTTTTAATAAACAATTTTAATATATCTGAGCATGATGATTGTCATGTCATATTATATAAAATTATGACATATTTGTATTCTCACAATAAAAAAAATGAAATAAATCTGTTGAAGCTACAATACAAAACAATTATGGAACAAATAATTAGCGAGACCATAAGTGAATTTACAATTTGCATATGCAAGGCCAACAATCACGATATGTTATTAAAAATTTTTGATGGTAAATTTACTGAAATTCCGAACAATATTGTTGAGTTGATGAAAACATCTTGCAAATATGGCAGCTTAGAATGTGCAAAAATATTATATGATCGAGATAGCTTAATATTTAGTAGATTTAATTCTGCAGCCATGTTCAATAATGTTTGTAAAAAAAATCATGTTATCACAGCAAAATGGTTATTATCTTTAAAGTCGCCCATATTGGCAAATATTAATATGCTTGATATATTTATAACTGCCTGTTCGTATGATGCAATTACTGTTGTTGAATGGTTAGTAACTGTATATGAACAATTTAGTAATGATTTACCAGAATATTACAAATTTCAAGTTTGTGATGATTATGATAATATTGACAATGACGATTTATATGATGATAGTGTAGATGAGAGCGACGATGAGAGCGACGATGATAGTGCAGATAATAGTGCAAATGGAAGTTATGATGGAAGTTATGATGGAAGTGATGATGGAAGTGATGATGGAAGTGTAGATGATCATTCGGGAATAGACGTGGATATAGATGAATGCATGGACGATGAACGTACGGATACGGATAATGAAAGTGAGGATAATCATTCGAAAATGGATAAAAATAATACCGAAGATAAATGTTGCGATTTTTTTACCGAATGTGATTGCCATTATAACAGTAAATATGACATTATAAACGAAGATGATATTGAAGAAAATAGTGAATATGGCAGTGCAAATGAAGAAGATAATGTAAATGAAAGTGCTGACGATCGTTCGGGAATAAACGTGGATATGGATGATAATGAAGAAGATAGTGAAGATAACGCATCAAACTCTAGCAAATCGGTCATATTATGCCATAAAAAGGTCAAAAAACAAAAAAGCAAAAATTATGTTATTGAGCATGATGAAACACGCGATGCTATATATCATGAATATTCAAGAGATACAATTTTAAATAATTTATTAATAAATTTTGCAAGCGATGATACTGGATTTTATAATGCATGCCATGGCGACAATATAAATTTGGTGCAAATATTGCTTAAAATTTATCCGGATTATATAAATATAAATGAGTACGCCTTACGTACCATATATATGCAAGAATCTATAAATACTTTAAGGTTATTATTAACAAATAATACCAACATTAGTTCTTCTGATGCATATATATCATTAATGACCGTGGCGTCATTAGTAGGAGCTGATTATGAATTAACAAGGCTTACATTGCAACTGCGACCTGATATAAAAATAACATACGGATCAAACACGCTTTTTTATTTTGCATGCAATAATGAAAATGAAGAAGTTATAAAATATTTGTATGAATTAAATCCTGATGAAGCTCGTGAGTGTATCTATGGATATGGAAATAATATAATAAAAATTGTGGGACTTAAATCGTTGTCAGAATATTCGGAAAATAAAGAATATAACGAAATTTTTAAACTGTGCGGAGTTGAGTTAATTAAACAAGATCAAAACACTGAAAATGACAAAACTGATCAAAATTATAAACCATACGATAATTCTGAATGTTTAATATGTTTTGATAATGTAAATGACATTGGAAAAAATAATATGGTAACAACTGTTTGCAATCATACATATTGCAAGAAATGTATTTGTGAATATTATTTAATATGCGATAACGATTGTTTTTGTTGCAAATGTCGCAGAGAGTTAATGATCGATGATGTGTTTGTTTTAAAATATGATGCACAAGTAAATATTGACGAATGAAAAATCAAAAATATTGATAAATTATTATTTTATTTAAACCTGCCAAATACTTTATTTATAAAACAATATGCTAAATAATTTATTTAAATATCATATATCAAATGATTATGAAGATGTATTTATGTGGGCATGTGCAAATGGACAACTGGAGTTAGCGCAGATTACGTATGGCAAAATTAAACTTTGTGAAGATAACTATAAAACTGCATTTGAAAAGTCATGCATGAACGGACACTTAGATATTGTAAATTGGCTATATAGCTTAAATTATGACATATGTGATTTACTATTTTATGCCAAGACTTTTATTAAGTGCTGTTCAAAGCCAGATCTAATAACATCCAAACATTTATATTCATTAATACCCAATATAACTAAATATCTTAAACATGACAATTGTTGTTTTACTTTGGGAGTATTTTATACACATGACTTAGAAATGATAAAATGGTTTTATTCTATAATGCATGAAACTATTAATGATACTGATGTATTTGAAAACTACGAAGACCGTTATATAACAAATGATAGTATTTGCAATATAATGTGCAGATCTGAAAATGTAGAACTTATTGAATGGGGATTGCAGCTTTCAGACATTAAAAATATTTATTCATGTATAATTGACGCAAAAAATGTCAATTTAATAAAAAACATGTTTGAAAAACATCCTGATGATGAATTGACAATATCGCATATATCCAAAGCATGTAAAGTTGGATCGACCGAAATTATTGAGCTTTTAATAACTAAATATAAACAAACTAAAGATATTGATATTTTCGAATTATTTTTTGAAATGTGCTATTTTTATTTTGATGAAAAAATTTTTGAATGGTTTATTTCAAATTATAACGTTGATGTATATAAACATGCCGATCGAATATTCACATGTTTATATTATGAGCACAATAGTTATTGCATAACATGGTTTATTCGTACATATTACAATATATTAGATAATATATCATATGAAACACTTATGACTATATATTATAGTTTGTGTAATAGAGGTGATCTGGAAGTGTTAAAAATTATATATGAAACTAAAATTAAAAATATTGATATCGCTTGTGATTTTGAAAATAGTATTTGTGAATATATTGCGCATGATGTAGGACATGTAGACCTTAAATTGTATGGGTA
>Ga0233449_1003344_pt1 | contig 11807 bp, 8 predicted proteins | sample SI_124_October20_FD_183012 | JGI IMG/M metagenome (GOLD analysis project Ga0233449, IMG submission 183012) | Seawater microbial communities from Saanich Inlet, British Columbia, Canada - SI_124_October2016_200_MG | ecosystem: Environmental > Aquatic > Marine > Inlet | place: Canada: British... | reverse complement strand
GCATGATTGGTCCCGCCCGTACCGATACCTCACTTGTCGGCCGTTGGTGGTGGACTGTGGACCGCTGGTCCCTTGTTGCTCTCGGTGCCTTGCTGGCAGCCGGTGCTTTATTGGTAATGGCCGCAAGCCCCGCCGTTGCCGAACGCATCGGCCTTGATAGTTTTCATTTTGTGCGTCGCCAGGCCGTGTATCTGTTCCCGGCTATTGTAGTGATGATCGGCGTCTCTCTGGCGTCTCCTTTGTCGATCCGCCGAGCGGCAACAATCGGTTTTGCTATCACCATCGTCTTGATGATCTTGACGTTGATGGTTGGCAATGAAGTCAAGGGTGCCCGGCGCTGGTTGTCAATTGCCGGATTTGTGGTTCAGCCTTCTGAATTCATCAAGCCATTTTTCGCCGTTGTCGCCGCCTGGATGTTTGCCGAACAACAGCGCGGTGAAGGGTTTCCGGGATATGTTATTTCAACGCTGATGATGGTCATGGTTTGCGGTTTGCTGGTGATGCAACCCGATTTTGGTATGGCCGTCGTCGTCGCAGCTGTCTGGTTTGCTCAGTTTTTCATGGCTGGAATGCCCATGACCTGGATTATCGTTATGGGATTTGCGGGCATTGCCGGGTTGGCTGCTGCCTACGCCTTGCTGCCACATGTCGCCAGTCGTATTGATCGTTTTCTTGACCCTTCCAGTGGGGACTCGTTTCAGGTGGATACAGCTTTATCTGCCTTTCGGACGGGTGGTTTGACAGGGCGCGGTCCGGGCGAGGGGACGGTAAAGGGGATTTTACCGGACGCGCACACGGACTTCATCTTTGCCGTCGCGGGTGAAGAATTTGGATTGATTGCCTGCCTTGTTCTTGTGGCGTTATTTGCTTTTGTTGTCTTGCGTGGCTTCACACGCATGCTGATGGAACGCAACGCATTCGTCATGTTGGCCGCAGCCGGGTTGCTTGTTCAGTTTGGTATCCAGGCCTTCGTGAACATGGGTGTTAATCTTCGATTGTTACCTGCCAAAGGCATGACGCTGCCGTTTGTTTCTTATGGCGGCTCATCTTTATTGGCGCTGGCGATTGGCATGGGTATGGTTTTGGCCCTGACCCGGAAACGACCAGGTGCGGGGTTGATCGGATGACAGGTCCCGTAATTCTTGCCGCCGGTGGTACCGGTGGACACCTCTTCCCGGCGGAAGCGCTGGCAGGTGAATTAATGGCCCGAGGCCGCAACGTTATTTTGGTGACGGACGCACGGGGCGATGCGCATACGGCATCGGTGGATAGTCCGCTTGCGCGTATTGAACGCCATGTCGTCAGGGCAGGAACTGTTTCAGGGCAATCCTCATTTGGTCGGATCAAGGGTTTGATCGAACTCTTCGCCGGTTTCTGGCAAGCCAGGGCGCTCTTGGGTAAACTAAATCCTTCCGTCGTCGTTGGCTTTGGCGGATATCCGTCACTGCCGACCATGATGGCGGCGACGCGACGCGGTACACCATCTGTCCTGCATGAACAAAATGCCGTTCTCGGGCGGGTAAACCGTTTGCTTGCGCCACGTGTTGACGGCATTGCAGTTGCCTTTGCAGATACTGCCAAACTGGAGCCGGGCGATTTCGCCAAGGTCAAGGTCGTTGGCAACCCGGTTCGGGCGGCTGTTCGCGCGGTCCGCGGTAAACCTTATCCAGCCCCCCAGGTCGACGGTGTTTTCAATATTTTGATTCTGGGTGGTAGCCAGGGTGCGACCGTTTTGTCAGATATCGTACCTGTTGCCTTATGCCAGTTGCCGGATGCTCTCAAACCACGTCTGCATGTCACGCAGCAATGCCGGTCAGAAGATCTGGATCGTGTCCAGGAGATATACAGGGACGCCGGTTTACAAACTGATTTGGCAACGTTCTTTGACGATGTACCAGCTCGTCTGGCTGAAACACATTTGATTATTTCCAGAGCCGGTGCCTCAACTGTGAGTGAAGCCGCCGTCGCAGGGCGTCCAGCCTTGCTGGTGCCTTATCCTCACGCAACGGATGATCATCAAACCGGAAATGCCAAGGCATTTGTCGAGCCTGGCGGCGGCTGGATGGCGCCGCAGCCTTCATTTACCAAAGATTTCGTTGCAAACACCATCAGTGATTTGATGATGCACCCGGAAAAATTAACAGTCGCAGCTGCCAATGCACTAACCGTTGGACGTGCAGATAGCGCACCTCGCCTGGCAGATCTTGTCGAAAGCTTTATCGCAGAAGGCAACGGTGCTAACGGCGGGAATTCGCCAAAACGGGAGGAAGCAGCATGAGACAGTTGCCTCTCGATATTGGTGTCATCCATTTTGTCGGCATCGGCGGCATTGGCATGAGTGGTATAGCCGAAGTTATGCATAATCTTGGCTACAAGGTTCAGGGCTCTGACCAGTCCGAGAATGCCAATGTCTTGCGGTTGAGGGAAAAAGGTATTCCGGTTTTTGTCGGTCACGCAGCCGAACATGTTGCTGACGCGCGTGTTGTCGTCATATCGACGGCTGTTAAATCGGATAACCCGGAGGTTCGTGCTGCCCGGGAACGCTTGATCCCGGTTGTGCGCCGCGCGGAAATGTTGGCCGAGTTGATGCGCCTGAAATGGTGCATTGCCGTTGGCGGAACACACGGTAAAACGACAACAACATCGATGCTGGCTTCGTTGCTGGACACTGCCGATTTTGATCCAACAGTGATCAACGGTGGTATCATCAACGCTTATGGCACCAATGCCCGTCTCGGGGCCGGTGACTGGATGGTTGTTGAAGCTGACGAAAGTGACGGAACTTTTGTACGTCTGCCCGCAGCCATTGCGGTGGTCACCAACATGGACCCTGAACATCTTGATTTTTATGGTGATTTTGACACCGAGCGCAAGGCGTTTGAATCCTTCGTTGAAAATGTACCGTTCTATGGCGCCGCGATCATGTGCATTGATCATCCGGAAGTGCAGTCGATGGTCGGGCGTATTTCAGATCGACGAATAGTCACCTATGGCGAAAGCCCGCAGGCAGATATCCGGGCGGTCAACGTCACCTATTCAACGGGTGGATCCAACTTCGACGTCATATCCACGGACAGGGCGACAGGTGATGTGGAAACCATAACGGATTTGCGTCTGCCCATGCCTGGCATTCACAACGTTCTGAATTCCCTCGTGACTTTTGCTGTTGCCCGCGAAATGGGCATCGACAGTGAAACCGTTCGTAAAGCCCTTGCCGGGTTTGAAGGTGTTAAACGACGCTTCACCCGTACAGGCGAAGCCGGCGGCATAACTGTAATCGACGATTATGCGCATCACCCCGTCGAGATTTCCGCTGTTCTTGCCGCTGCCCGCCATGCCTATGAAGGCAAGGTTGTCGCCGTGGTTCAACCTCACCGCTATTCCCGCTTGCAGGATTTGTTCAGCGAATTCTGCAATTGCTTTAACGACGCCGACACCGTCATCGTCGCCAACGTCTTCGCCGCCGGTGAAGAACCACTGGAAGGTTTTGATCGCGACTCATTGGCGGAAGGATTACGCAGCCACGGTCACCGTCGGGTGCTGGTAATGGATGATGCACTTGAGCTTGCAGCACTGGCTGCGTCGGAAGCAGATGCCGGTGATCTGGTTGTTTGCCTTGGAGCCGGCAATATTACTGCCTGGGCCAACGCCCTGCCGCAGGAACTGCAAGAATATCTGGGTCACCACCCAAAAACCGGGGAGGGTGCAGCATGATGGCAGCACACAGCTTCCCTACTGGTTTGATCGAGCGCTTGCCGCAGGTGCGTGGTCGCTACAATGAAAATGTATCACTGGCTGATGTGACCTGGTTCCGCGTCGGTGGTGCGGCTGAAGTTGTGTTCCGCCCCGCGGACAAGGCAGACCTTGTTGAATTCCTGCAAAACAAGCCGGAAGACGTGCCGGTTCTGGTCATGGGTGTGGGCTCGAACCTTCTGATCAGGGACGGTGGGTTACCTGGGGTCGTCATTCGCCTGGGACGCGGTTTTGCTGGCATATCCTGTGATCAGGAAACGGTTACTGCCGGGGCAGGTGCGCTGGATGTAAATGTATCGCTGACAGCAGCTGAAGCATCGCTTGGTGGATTGGAATTTCTTTCCGGGATACCGGGCACAATTGGCGGTGCCTTGCGCATGAACGCCGGAGCCTATGGATCGGAAATTGCGGACTTCCTGGTGGAGGCCGAAGCGGTAACACCGGCAGGCGAGATCAAGACATTGACGTCTGCCGAAATGGATTTTTCCTACCGTCACTGTGGCATCGATGAGAGCTGGCTGTTCCTGTCAGCTGTGCTGAAAGGCAGAGCATCACAGAAATCTGACATTCTTGCACAAATCGAAGATATCAAGGGAGCACGTGAAAGTACCCAGCCTGTGCGCACGCGCACGGGTGGCTCAACATTTGCCAATCCCGCAAATACAGACTTGAAAGCCTGGCAGTTAATTGACCGCGCCGGTTGTCGCGGCCTTGTCCGGGGCGGGGCGATGGTCTCGGACAAACATTGTAATTTCCTGATCAACACCGGAGAGGCAACCGCTGCTGATCTCGAGTCCCTGGGCGAAGAAGTCCGTCGCCGGGTATTGGAAGAATTTGGTGTGACCCTGCACTGGGAAATCCGCAGGGTAGGTCTGCATGCAACGGGCACTTCAGAAATATTGGAAGGAGGTGCGGCATGAGCAAGCATGTTGCTGTCCTTATGGGTGGCTGGTCCGCTGAACGCGAAGTATCGCTGGTCAGTGGAGCCGCTGTTGTCGAGGCACTCAAGGAAAAAGGCTACCGGGTTTCAGCTATCGACGCCGGACACACGGTTGCCACGACCCTTGGCGACATGAAACCGGACGTTTGTTTCAATGCCTTGCATGGTCGTTTCGGTGAAGATGGTTGCATCCAGGGTGTTCTGGAAACCCTGGGCATTCCCTACACTCATTCCGGTGTCATGGCGTCCGCCATGGCTATGGACAAACCATTGGCCAAGTTACTTTACGCCACTGTCGGATTACCCTGCGTTGAAGGCGGTATCTTCCATCGCGACCAGATCCTGGCAGGCGATGTAATGGCGGCTCCTTATGTGATCAAACCCTTGAACGAAGGATCATCTGTCGGCGTCAAGATTGTGACCGGCGAGGAAAATGAACTGCCCTTTGCCAGCGAGGCCTGGCATTACGGTGAGGAAGTTCTTGTCGAACGCTATATTCCCGGGCGCGAAGTTCAGGTTGCTGTGCTGGATGACAAGGCAATTGGTGCTATTGAAATTCGCCCCAAAAACCAGTTCTACGATTACGAAGCCAAATATTCTGATGGTTTTGCCGAACATCTGATGCCGGCCCCGATTAACAAGGCCGTCTATGACGATGTCATGCAAATGGCGGAAGAGGCCCACAGGGTTCTGGGTTGTCGCGGTGTTACACGCACCGATTTTCGGTATGACGACACAGATGGTGAGCCCGGCAAACTGTTTATTCTGGAGACCAATACCCAACCTGGTATGACACCCCTTTCTCTGACACCTGAAATTGCAGCGCATGGCGGAATGGACTTTGGTGAACTGGTCGACTGGCTGGTGAAGGATGCATCATGCCAGCGGTAAAAAAACCATTGAAAGCGCCCGTACGGAGCAAAAAGGTTGCGACGAAATCCGCGTCGAAATCATCCGCACGAAGGGCACCACGGCCTCTGCGTCAATGGCTCTTCCGCCGTCGGCGTCAGATTTCCCAGGGTGTAGCAGTACTTGGCATCGTCGCTGGACTTGGCTGGACCGGATACTGGTCGATTGAAAATGATGTTCCTGCCAGGGCCATGACAGCTCTTTCAATCGCTGTGGATGATGCCTCACATTTGGTTGGTCTCAGGGTCAGTGAAGTCGTTGTCGTCGGGCGTCGTCGTACAGCGCGCGAGAATATTTCCCGGGCCCTGGACATCAATCGGGATGATCCGATTTTATCGCTTGATATGACTGGCGCGCTGGAACGCCTTGAAGCTCTTGGCTGGGTACAAAGTGCTTCTATTACACGTCGCCTGCCAGGTGAAGTTCATGTTCATCTAGTCGAACGGCGGCCCTTTGCCCTGTGGCAGAAAAACCAAAGTCTGGTGCTGATCGATCGTGAAGGCGTTGTGATCACGTCGAAGAACCTGGGGCGCTTCTCGACGCTGCCAACGGTTGTTGGTCGTGATGCACCAAAACATGTCGCTGACTTGCTGGATACGCTGGCAACAGAGCCTGAACTATATTCGCGCGTTGCAGCAGCTATTCGTATTGCCGGTCGTCGTTGGGATGTTCGCCTTGCCAACGACATCGTCATTCGCTTGCCGGAAGACAGCGCGGCACAAGGCTGGAAACGACTAGCCGCCTTACAACGTGAACACGCCATTCTGGGTCGTGACCTCGCCGCAATTGATTTGCGGCTGGAGGACCGACTGATTGTTCGACTGGGTGCGAAGGCCGCAAAGCTGCGCCGTGCACCTGGCAATAATACCTGAGGGGGTAACAAGATGACTGCAAACAACAACAAACTTCGGGGCAGCGCTCATGGCTAGTGCCAATCGCAATAACGCCCAGAATGCGCCTATAAAAAATGGCTTGATCGCTGCCCTTGATGTGGGCACGACCAAGACCTGTTGCTTTATTGGGCGGGTCATCGGGGACAACAAGGCGCGCGTGGTTGGTATCGGACACCAGGTTTCGCGGGGACTGCGGGCAGGTTCCGTGGCCGACATGGAAGCCGTCGAAAATTCCGTAAGGGCTGCAGTTGATGCTGCAGAACGTATGGCGGGTGAGCCGATCCGGACTGCCTTCGTAAATGTTTCCTGCGGTGATCCTGCGTCACACACTGTTGGCGTCGATATTCCGGTGACCGGAAACGAGATCGATGATGCCGATGTCCGCCGGGTGCTGGAGCAAGGCACAACGCGCAGTGACAGCGGCGAACGTGAAGTTATTCATGCCATTCCCGTGACCTATACGGTCGACGGCACCTCTGGCATTCGTGATCCACGTGGCATGTATGGCACCCAGCTTGGCGTCAATATGCATATTGTAACTGCGGCTTCCGGCCCTGTCCGTAATCTGCACAGTTGCATCAAACGTGGTCATCTGGATGTGGCTGGTACGGTGGTCTCAAGCTACGCCGCGGGCCTGGCAACATTGGTCGAAGATGAAAAGGACCTTGGTGTTACCCTCATTGACATGGGCGGCGGGACCACGTCGGTTGCCGTTTTCTATGACGGGTCCCTTGTATTTGCAGATGTTGTACCGCTGGGTGGTCAGCATGTCACAAACGATATCGCCCGCGGATTGGCGACACCAACGGGCCATGCCGAGCGCATGAAGACCCTGTATGGCAGCGCCATCGCCGGACCTTCCGATGATCGTGAATTGATCGACGTGCCACAGGTTGGCGAGTCTGATCAGGCCGAACCCAATCATGTGCCGCGTTCCGCCCTGATCGGCATCATCCAGCCGCGCGTTGAAGAAACGCTGGAGCTGGTGCGTGACCGCCTGGCCTTGTCTGGCTATGACCGCGTTGCCGGGCGACGCGTTGTGCTGACAGGCGGTGCCAGTCAGCTTCAGGGTGTTCTCGAACTTTCCCGCCGCGTTCTGGATAAACAGGTCCGGATCGGCAAACCAATTCGAATTCAGGGCCTTGCCGAAGCAACTGGCGGACCCGCTTTTGCAACTTGCGCCGGGCTTTTGAGCTATGGCGTGCAAGGCCTCGGCAACCAACTGGAGCCAGGGTCATCACAATCATCTCCTGGCGGCCTGGGCAAGTTTGGCCGCTGGCTGAAAGAGAATTTTTAATAACAGGAAGACCGGGTCAACCGGTGCACCAACAAGACGAGGAAGAGACTGACTATGAATGTATCAATAACCGGAAACAAATTCGGAATTGATTTAACCAGATCAAATGGAGGCCTGTAATGTCCTTAAATCTGACTATGCCTGAAACAACTGAACTCAAGCCACGGATCACCGTTATCGGTGTCGGTGGTGCTGGCGGAAACGCCGTTAACAATATGATCGGCGCGCATCTTGAAGGCGTTGAATATGTTGTTGCCAATACTGATTCACAAGCTCTGGGTCTGTCGATGACAGATCGAACCATCCAGCTTGGTGCCAGCCTGACCCAGGGTCTGGGTGCAGGTGCACGTCCTGAAGTTGGCAGCGCTGCTGCCGTGGAAGCCATGGACGAGATCATGGACCACATCCAGGGCAGCCACATGGTATTTATAACTGCCGGTATGGGTGGCGGTACGGGTACTGGTGCCGCACCGGTGATGGCACAGGCTGCCCGCAGCGCTGGTATGCTGACCGTGGGTGTTGTTACCAAGCCGTTCCATTTTGAAGGCTCAAACCGCATGAAGATTGCGGAAGCCGGCATCAAGGAACTGCAAAACCACGTTGATACCCTGATCATCATTCCAAATCAGAATCTGTTCCGGGTTGCAAACGAAAAAACCACATTCGCCGACGCCTTTGAAATGGCTGATGATGTGCTTTATTCCGGTGTTCGTGGCGTAACCGATCTGATGGTTATGCCTGGTTTGATCAATCTGGATTTTGCCGATGTGCGCGCCATTATGGGCGAAATGGGCAAGGCCATGATGGGAACCGGTGAAGCCGAAGGTGAAAAACGCGCTCTGGAAGCTGCCGAAGCCGCCATTGCCAATCCTTTGCTGGACGATGTTTCCATGAAGGGCGCGCGGGCCGTGTTGATCAATATCACCAGCGGCATGGACACAACCTTGTACGAAATTGACGAAGCCACGAACCGTATTCGTGACGAAGTCGACACTGATGCCAACATCATTTTCGGTCAAACCTTTGATGAAGCCCTTGCCGGTCGCATGCGTGTTTCAATCGTTGCCACTGGCATCGATGCAGATGGTTTGTCTGCACCCTTGCCTAAATTACAGGTTGTTGGCGGCGCGGATTCTGTTGCCCGGCCCGGAATGCCGGATACGTCTATGACAGCAACTGGTATGCCAATGTCTGCCCCAATGGCGACTACCCAGCCTGCATCAACTGCGCCAATGGCGACGATGGCAGATTCCTACGGTGCATCCTCTGGCTCTCTTGCGCTGGATGTCAATCAGCCAGAACTGGCCATGCCGGAAGCGATGCCTGAAATGGCACAGGAATCGGTGACAGAAACTGTTGCCGAACCGGAAATGGCTCAGGCCGAGTTGAAAATGGATCCTGTTGTTGAAACCGAAACGACGGTCGGGATTGATGAGCCGGTCGCTGAACCGGAAGCCATGGACGTAGCTGTAGAAGGCATGGCGGCAAAAGAAGATACGCCATTTATTGCCCGTCCTGCTCTTGCGCCCAAGCAGTCGCGGGAACCTGAAGTTCAGCCCGATGCCTTTGCAGAAGCTGCGTTAACCAATGGTGCCAGTGTTCAGACTCCTGAAAGCAAGCCTAAGCCCACCCGTGGGCCAAGCCTGCTGGAGCGGATGACCGGTACCGGTCGTGCCCGTCAAAAGGCACGTGAAGCGGAAGCTACCAGTCATGAGCCCAGTTTTGGTCGACGTGACCAGGCGGAACCCGCGACACCTGCTCCTCAACCAGAGATCAAGGCAGAACCTGTCGTGACGCCTGAACCGGTTGCGCCAAAGACATCTTCGTCCATGCCGGCAATTGATCCGGCTGACCGTCTGGCACCGGCTGCAGATGATGATCTACTGGATATTCCGGCGTTCCTGCGACGCCAGGCAAACTAGAGGTATTTCACAAGGCATAGTCACTCTCGGGGCAGCAGGGAACTGCTGCCCCATTTTTCTTTTAAAGCTTTGATTTAAAGTATTTTTTAACTGTTCCTGCAAATGTTGCAAAGTGGTAACAAATCGACATAAAGCGTGATTTGTTGCAGAGCACAATAATTGTTAGAAACACTGCAACAGAGGTACCCGAATTGTGTCAATCCGGGTTCGACAGGAGCGAGACCAATTAACTTCCAGAGCAAGATCAACGACGGCGATAACCCGGTGCAAAATAAATTGCAAAACCAGGATGCTCGAAATATGGGCGCGACCACCGCTGCCCGGCCGGATGCAAAATTACAACAAACACTGCGTAACCGGATCAGCTGCACGGGTGTTGGTCTGCACAACGGGGCCAATGTGGCCATGACCCTGAAACCTGCGGATGCAGGTACAGGGATTGTTTTCCGTCGCACTGACATTGACCGCGATATCGCTGACGTTCCTGCTTTGTGGCAAAATGTATCCGGCACCATGCTGGGCACAACACTGGTCAATGATCACGGCACTTCTGTTGCCACTGTCGAGCATCTGATGGCAGCGCTCGCTGGTTGTGGGATCGATAATGTCCTTGTCGAACTGGATGCCAGTGAAGTTCCGATTATGGATGGCTCCAGTGCTCCATTTGTATTTCTGATCGAATGTGCGGGGACACTGGTGCAGGACGAAGTTCGCCGGGCGATCCGGGTTCTGAAACCTGTCACTGTAACGGACGCTGGTCGCACTGTGACCCTGCGCCCCGCTGAACGTTTTACACTCAGCGTTGATATTGATTTTGACAGTCCTGTTGTCGCGCATCAGTCTTGCGAATTCGATGATGCCAGCATGACATTCAAGGACGAACTTTGCCGGGCCCGGACATTCGGGTTTTTGCATGAAGTCAGTGCCTTGCAGGATATGGGACTGGCACGTGGGGGATCGCTTGATAACGCTGTTGTTGTCGATGGCGACAAGGTCATGAACGAAGACGGTTTGCGGTTTGATGACGAATTTGCACGTCACAAAGCGCTGGATGCTGTTGGAGATCTTTACCTTGCTGGTGGACGCTTGCTGGCCCGTTATGAGGGTGAAAAAGCAGGCCACGAGATGAATAACCGGGCGCTCCGGGCCTTGTTTGCCGACGCCAGTGCGTGGGAATGGTGTGACGATGTTGACGCTGGCCTGGTGACCTCGGTACAGGAAGAATGGGTTGAAGAACGCGCCGTAGCGATGGCGTGACGCCAAATTGATCATTCTTCGTCGATTTTCCTGACAAATATCATTAATTTAGTCCGCAAATAGCAGGCAATTTATCTGCCTGTTGTGGTGGATTTCGAACTGGCCGTGTTATAGTCGCGCCGTATCTGCCTGTGAAATCGGGCAACATTGAATATTGGTGGCCTGAAATATTCGGATATTCAGGTTTGCGGCTTCAGGGAGTGCGGGTTCGCACATGCGATCAATTCGGTTTTCCAGATTTTGGGTGATACCCATCGCCGCAACGACTATGTTGTTGTCGGCCTGTTCCAGTGACGACGGGCCTGATTATGTCGAACTGCCGGTTGATGTTCTTTATAACAATGCCGCCAACAACCTGACTGAAGGCAACTACAAAGAAGCCGCAGTCGGGTTTGATGATGTTGAACGTCAGCATCCCTATTCGCCCTGGGCCACGCGCGCGCAGTTGATGGCAGCTTTCGCCTATTACCAGGATAACGAATACGACCAGGCTGTGATTGCGGCGGAACGATTTGTTCAATTGCATCCGGGCCACAAGGATACCCCTTATGCCTTTTATCTGGCAGCCATCAGCTACTATGAGCAGATTATTGATGTTGGGCGTGATCAAAAAATAACCGAACTGGCTCTTCGCGCCTTGAACGAAGTTATTCGCCGATATCCTAAAAGTGAATATTCGCGCGACGCGCGGTTAAAGGTTGATCTGGCCCACAACCATCTGGCCGGTCGCGAAATGGAAGTTGGCCGGTTTTACCAGACCCGCAAACAATATTCGGGCGCAATCAACCGATTCCGCGTCGTAATCGAAAAATATCAAACCACGTCACATGTGCCAG